>Ga0157375_10000475_pt1 | contig 36528 bp, 100 predicted proteins | sample M35metaG_FD_115311 | JGI IMG/M metagenome (GOLD analysis project Ga0157375, IMG submission 115311) | Miscanthus rhizosphere microbial communities from Kellogg Biological Station, Michigan, USA - M3-5 metaG | ecosystem: Host-associated > Plants > Roots > Rhizosphere > Soil | place: USA... | reverse complement strand
ATAAGAATGCCAAGATGCCTGTGACTCAAGTCCAGATGATGATGCACAACGGAGTTCCCGGAGCACGAGGCACTGAAGGTTCTAACCCTGTTGACGAAGCAAAAATTACTCGCATTGCTAAAGCCTATGCTGCGAACAGAAACGTGCAGTTAGATTGAGACTCGAATGGGGAATCCTCTCAGGTTGGAATGCTAATGTAGTACAGCCTATGCCTGATGAAGAGACAGCAGATAGACTTTGCGGTGAAGCAGATTGTGTGATGTTTCGTTACGTCGGTGAATGGACTAAAGCGTGACGAATATTAAGAATGCCTTTGCGTGGATTCTGTTCGTGGGAATCCTAATTGCAGGACTCGTGTTCGTAATGCCAAGCGTGGCTGATCAAATGATGTATCATGATCAATGCGCAGCAAAAGGTGGAGTCTTCACCTACAATGCTAAATGTGTAAAGGAAATTCCAATTGACAGATGATGACAGCTACGAAAAAGAATTCAATGCGTGGAAGAAACGCCAGCTTGACAATGATGAAATCGAAAAAGGATTTCAGATTCCTGTTGAAGGATTCTATAACTTCTACATTGTGCCATGGGATTCTCAGAAGTACGTTAAGTTTCCTTGTGCACTACTATGGGTTGGCCCTGATCCTAAAGCGAATCCAGCATTTGGAGGATCAGACTTCACGATCTTTGCCAAGGACAAAAAGATTCATGAAGCATTCCTCGAAGGATACTTAGGCACATGTCGTTTGACGGACAAAGTTCGTATGGAGAAGATCACTGAAGAGTGGATGACTGAATTGGTTTTGCCTGAATAATACTACATGTAGTATTGAAAAGCAGAAATTCAACTATTCTTGGGACTACCAGGTGTAGAGTGAACTGGCGTTTTCGTCCCACCGTATAGTGTACAATATTACAATCATGTAATATACTATTCTTGTGAGTTTAAAATGAACAATTTTCCGCCCCCTCCACCACCACTGGATGATTCCGATAACACTCCTATAACAATTAAGTACTCAGCGGCTCAGCAAGATTCAGATATTCCAAAGAACTGGGTCGCAACCGTCGCTGATCCTCTCCCGTCTATCCGTTGTCAGCACATCAAGAAAGATGGCAACCGTTGCGGAGCTTGGGGTCTCAAAGGAACTGACGGGCGTTGTCTTCGTCATGGAGGAAATCTCCCAGCCGTAAAAGCTGCAGCAGCAACTCGTGTCGAAAGAGCGCGACTAATGATGATGGGCTCCACAATGGAAGCCTATGACGTATTGCAAGCGCTCATGCAACCCGGAATCGCTGAAGGAATTCGACTTAAAGCAGCAACAGAGATTCTCGACCGTGCAGGACTTAAAGCGGGTCAGGAAATCAATGTCACTGTGGAGCACATCGGTTCTCCTTTAGAGGATATCATGAATCAACTCGATATCATTGCCGGACACAGAGAACCAGTTCTCGATGCTGAAGAAATATTCGACGCAGAAGAAGTAGAAGAAGCTTAACCCACAAAAGGCGAGAACACCTCGCCTTTTCTGGTTTAATCTCGATCGTCGTAATCTACGATTTCAGGCATGACTTCAGGAAACAGCCGTCGAAGCATGAATGCGAACATTGCATTCGTATCTGTGATGACGACATTTCCCCAGTCCTGGACTTCGAGAAGGTCTGCCATACGGAGATCGTACAGCACGTCCTTGTCAACACCAGGGAAAGCTTGCTCTACTTCGTCGGAGTGTGGTCGTCTGCTCATTTGGGAATCCTTGATGCATGGAGAAATAAGTGGGTAACAAATGTGAATAAGACTGGCATGCAGTAATATCCTTCAGGCATACCACATCTTGGACAAACTACGTCGAGTGCGCCATAAATCTCGTCGTCAGTCAAATGGCTAAGCGCGTCCATTGTGCTCCTCAGGTACGATGAGTGTGACCCAGTTCCTTGTTGCTTCTTCCCTCACCAGTGTGTAGGTGCCTGCGGGTACGATGACGATGAGGTTGACTGTGTTGCTCAGTGTAGTGGAGTCCTTGAGAACTGTGAAGGTCCATTCAGACACAGGTCCGTTCGTAGCCCTCCTGAACTCAGGCATGTAGTCGACTGCATTGAGAGCATTGAATGCTTCATCAAGCGTGACCTCCGTAATGAGCATCTCTTTATGTGTTTTGTTCATGTAACTACTATATACTGCAGAGCCTCAGATGTACACAGTGTACATGGACCTCGATTCAGTGTATAGTGGAACTATGAGTGAAAACGAACTAAGACAACTAATCGAGACAACCAAAGCCAAACAGGCCAAGACTGAGTTCCTTTCGACTCGGTGGTATTTCCATGAAGGGCAGCTCGATATCCTTTATGACATCCTCCAAGGAAAATTCTACTGATTGTACTTTCAGCTAAAGCTGCGATATAATTGCATATAATAGAACAATGAAGAAACTACAGAGAACCATTGTCCTATTGACTGAAACACCGTCACAGTTCCAAGCGGAGGGTTTCGCAGCAGATGCAGCCCTCAAGCACTTTGACTCAGTTTCCTTTTCCTATGGTGTGGAGTCAAATCTCCCTGCCGATCTAGATGAAAGGGACCAGGCTCATTTGCTCGAACTAAAGCGATTCGCAGGACCAAATGCCTGTTTCCTAATTGTCTACAATAAAGAGTAAAATGAAACTGTATCGACTAAGCGGCGTTATCAACCGTGAGAACGTTCCTGAGCCTTCAGCTCGCAGACTGTACGAATTGTTCAAGAGTGACGGTAAAGACATAACGATGACTTACGTCGGTTCTGAGCACGATCGTCCTCTGTATCGCAAACCTAACGACATTGAGATAATGGACGGTTTGTACACCATCAACGACTATGTACAAACTACTCAGTTTGATGGTATAATCTAACTATCGACGAAACGACATTCAATTCCTCAATGGAGTAAAAAATGTCAAATATCGTCGTAGATCCGAAAAAGATGTCAATTGCGCAAAAAGTCGCACAATTGCCAAAAGAGCAGCAAAAAGAGTTTTTCGCTAAATATACACCCGAACAGCTCCAATCACTAAAGTATGACTGGAATTTCTGGGGCAGACCATCTCAGTTCGCACCGAAATCAGACTGGCACATCCTTCTTGCGTGCGCAGGCCGTGGTTTTGGTAAGACGCGAATGCTCGCCGAATGGGTGAGAGAGAAAGCGTTAGCCCGTCCAGGAACAATCATCGGCATTGTGGCGAGAACAGCTGCGGATGCTCGTGACATCATCGCGTTGGGTGAATCAGGCATCATCAAGGTCCATGCACCTGATGAGATGCCCACGTACAAACCCTCTATCCGTAAGATCGAATGGCCTAATGGCTCGTATGCCTTGCTGTTCTCTGCGGACTCACCTGACCAGTTGCGTGGTTTCCAGTGCCACTATCTCGTAGGCGATGAGGTCGCTGCATGGCCCACAAAGCCTGACGCATCAGGTGCTACAGCATGGAGCAACGCGGTTGTTTGTGCACGTCTGACATTGGACGAAAAGACCCCACCTCAAATCCTTCTCGCGACCACTCCTAAGCGAACACAGTTCATGAAGGACATGATTGAGAAGTCACACGACAAGAAGAACAAGATCGTCGTTGTTTCGGGTGCCACAACTGAGAACACAAACCTTGGTCACACGTATATCGAAAACCTCGAACGAGCGTACGAGGGTAATGAAGACCTTTACAAGCAGGAAATTGAAGGTCAAATGCTGGATGGTGTCCAAGGAGCCGTGTTCACAGAGGACATGATCATTGACAATCGCATTGAGGACCCTGACGATCCTCCTTATACTCACCTAAGGGTTGTCGCGGTTGACCCCACGGTGGCCGCTGAGCCTAGAGATGAGTGTGGCATAGTAGTCATAGGCGCGACCCAAGAGAAGGACCTCAGTAAACGCACAGCATTCATTCTCCAAGACTACAGCCTGAAGGCCAAGCCCGAACACTGGGCAATGGAGGTTGTGAAAGCGGCAAAGGAGTGGGATACTAAACACATCGTCATTGAGCGTAACCAAGGTGGTGACCTCGTTCGCGGAGTCATTCACAACATTGATCCTTCCCTAATCATCCACACTGTCGTAGCGACAAAGGGTAAAGCAATGCGAGCCGAGCCAATCGTAATGGCCATGTCACGCGGTCGAGTGAAGATATGGAACTTTCTCGAGAAGCTTGAAGAGCAAATGGTATTCTGGGACCCTAACCAAAAGGGTGCTGACTCGCCTGACCGATTGGATGCAATGGTATGGGGTATCACTGCCTTGCTCATCGCACCTCCCTATGAGCTTCGTTCACGTCAGGTGAAGGTGCATACATCTCTAGGGCGAAAGCTTCCCTCAATGCGCGGTACAGGTAAAGCACGTACCTTCACTCCTCGTACTCGTCGAGTATAAAAGAAAAGGCACTCTCGAAATGAGAGTGCCTTTCTTATTTCCAGTCCGTCATGAACTCCGCGTGGTTGTCGACTTCGAAGCGGACTGATCTGAGGTCTTGTAATGGAACCCCTAGATCAAGGGCGGCTCGTGAAGCGGACTTCAGTTCAATCGCCGCTTCCTCTTGTTCGATACTGACTGATGCGTATTTCTTGTAAGCCTCGCGATAAGCGGCTACTGCTTTCTCCTTGTCATTCATCATTCTTCTCCTTTGAAAATCTTGTCGACAGTTGAATCGTCGAGGAAGATTTGCTTGTTGTCGTTCCGAATCCAGAAGGCTCGAAACTCGGGATACACGGCTTGGAATACGCGGCTCTTCCGACCGTTGTACTTCAGGACGAAGACCGTTGGAATGCGAGCACCGAACTCGACGTACTTGTTCATGGGTCGAGGTGTCTTCGTAACACCTTCGACGAGTGCTGGGTCAGTCCTTGGGGCCTCTGCAAACCGATTCATGATGTAGCATCCTTCTGAAGGGATGGAGAGGCCGTGAGGACCACCAGGCCTCCTTGATCTGAGGTGGGCTTGAAGTCGATGGAGTCGATCTCAAAGTAGAACCCGTCTTGTGTCTTAATCAGTACTGTCCAGTGTGGGACATGTGCCTCTTGAATCTCCTCACTGAGGTGTTTGGCATTCATTTGCCTTCACGCCGAATCTGAATCTTCAGGCCTGGATCGCAGAAGAGAAGACGCTTGTCCGTCCAGAAGGAAACCTTCTCGCCGTTCCGTTCAGGTTCCGAGGTAACCGTCTCGAGGTAGGTGCGGTGCTCTTCAGTGTCGTTGATCACGACCTTGTCTCCGACGTGAACACTAAGAGGGTATTCGAATTGTGTTGTCATTGTCTTGTCCTTTGTTTGAGTTGCTGATAAGTCTACTATATAACAGGACCCTTCAGATGTACACTATTTCTTTGGCTTCTGACGAGCCACGATCTCACTAATCTTCTGCACTGAATGCATCATTGACACTTCATCGAATTCCCATTCAGTCATTCGAATGGTGTTACCGCGAGAGTAGAGTGTGACGATGCCATCCTCGAACTTAACTGTTAGTCGAGGATTCACTTCAACACGGAGAGGTACTTCCAGTTGAACGAAGCCCTTGTGTGGTTTCTTAATCATTTGGTGAACCATTCTATGTCTTCAGGTTTGGGTGTTGCTGTCGTTTCAAAAGCATCGAAACCGCAGGCTTGAACATATCCTTCGCCATTGGCTCCATGAACCCAACCCATCATTTCAGTCCAACGAATTGGCTTATTGCAGTTCTTACAGAGATACATCAGTCCTCCAGTCCATCTTCAACGAGCTCATTGCAGGAGCCGATGAGACTGTCGAGTGCGTCTGCAGCATCGAGTCGACGGGTGAGAAGTGCATCATTCGTAACGATGAATTCGAGTTCATCGAGAACATGGTTGAGGAAGATACGATCTGCGAGAAGGACTTCTCCTCGTTCGAGGTTGCGAGAAGTCTTTTCGATCTGTGCCTTGAGTGGTTCGAACATTTGCTTTTCCTTTGTTTGAGTTGCTGATAGTAATATCATACACTGCTTCATTGGAGATGTACAATGAAGCGGCGTAAGATGCGACTATGCGAGTACCAAGTCCTTGCCGTGGATACCGTAGTAGGTGTTGCGAGCATTGCCGCCGAGCTCGATGACTTTGAATTCGCCAGGTACTTTGCCGAATCCCATGATCACGAACTTCTGTTCGTAGTCGTAGGCATTGGTAAACTTGGTATACTTCCAGATGTCTGCATTGGGGTTGACTCGAACCAATGCACCGATACGAATGAGAGCATCGAATGATGCTGCTTCAACTTCCTTCGTTGCAAGGTAGGTGAACATTGTTCCGGGTCCCTGCAGTCGAACTCCATCCGAGATGCGCTCCACGATCCAATTGACGCGGTTCGCTTTGATGAGGTAGTACTCGATACCCTTGTTGTCCTTGACGATTTCCTTGATTTCAGTCTTCATTGTATTTCCTTTGTTTGGTTTGTTGTTGTTGATAGTTATACTGTATACTAATTAGCGGACTTTGTACACTAGTACTGAAGAGCCATTATCTCTGAAATCCTGGTGGGCTCCTGTGAGGCGGCTTCCGGCTGGTTGAGTAGTCTTACACCCGATACACCCGCGGCTTTCAGATCAGCCGTAAGGTGCCACTCGAATAGGTACTTGCCACTGAACTGACCACCATTAAGTTCACGGCAGCACTGTCCACATGCCATACGCCGTCCCTTTTCCGTGAGAGCGTGTCGTTGAATCTTGTGGTTGCTCGGGCAAAGACCCGTCCACTTGAACTCAGGGTTGTCCTTCTCACGAAGGTCAGCTCGCGGATTCGGTTTAGCACCGATCTTAATGCACATGCGCTTCCATGCTGCGCCATGTCCTTCACCCGGTCCGCAGAGTGCGTGAGCGATTTCGTGGAGGAGAGTGTCTCGAATCTCTTCATACGAGAGGTGAAGGTAGTTCTTCGAGAGTTCGATCGTTCCGCCATTGTAGCGGTTGTGAACGCAGCGACCAAGGAGAAGCTTGTGACGCGTCATTCGGAAACCCCATGCGGGCCAGTTGAGGTTGTGTTCACTCATGAGTCCGAGTGCGAGCTTCTCGGCTTCTTTCTGGGTCATCGACATTGTTTATCCTTTGTTGAATATGGGTTGTTGATAGTTCTACTATATACCAGGACAATGCAAAAGTACAATCAAACTTAAAAAGGAAGGACCGTGGGAGCTAGGCTCAACCACGGTCCCTCCGACTGGTCGTCTTGAATTATCAACAACGGTTAGACCAGTCCTTCGCAAGGTAGGAATTATCAACAACGTTCCCTTGCGGTCTTGGAGGGCAAAGAGAAAGAAATCCCTCCAAGTCTATTTTACCTCTTAGAGAAGAAGCTCTTGCCGGTTTTGAGGGTGTAGCAGTCGTCGAGAGCATTCTCGCCGTACTTCTTGGTCACCTTCGCCATGTCGAGCTCATTCTTATTGGTAAATCGGTAGCCAATGATCGGAGTTCCATCTATGTCGATGAAGTCCTTCATATCGATCTTGGCCAATTCTTCTGCGATGCGTGCCTTAATGAGAGCTTGCTCATCGTCGAGGGCCTTCTTCAGGTTTGCCGTTTCATTGTAACGGTTGCGGAGTCGCTTGATCGCTGCGGTGGCGAGTGCGTGCTTCTGCAACTTAAGTTCTGCGAGCTCAGCTTTGGTGAGCTTCTTGGTGTTCTCAATTGCCGTGGCAGTCATTGTTTTTCCTTTGAGTTGATGTGTTGTTGATAAGTTAACTATAAGCTATTTAGGATCAAATGTACAATCCTAGTATTCGTCACCTTCATGGTAGCGACGACGAGTTCCTGAATCGCTGGGCTTCATTGCCATCGAAGTGATCTGTGAGATTTCTTCGTTCGTGAGGTCGAACATCTCGTGTGCTTGATCAAGGAGTTCATCGACCAACCGACTGGCGAAGTTTGCTTTTGTCGCTGCGTCGAAGTTGAGTCCTCGACGTGGTCCGTACTCGAGTCCCTCTTGGACTGAACTGTTGAGGCGAGTGAGTTCCATTCGGTAATGGTCTGACCATTTTGCAATGGAGCCGAGGATGTAAGCTTGTCCGTGGTTGAGCTTGCGAGTTTCCATTGTGTTTCCTTTGTTTGAATGGTTGTTGTTGATATGAATACTATATAACACTGTCTAGGAGATGTACACTCCTAAACAATGTTACTCAGTATTTACTGCGCTGTCACCCAAACCTTGTGAGCATTGAAGATGTCGTAGATGGCGTCCCATACTGCGTCGAACATCGGGATGTTGTCTTCCTTGCCGGCATCTGTGAGTTCGTCAAGAAGGTCTTCGAGTTCGCCGTTGTAGTTGACGTCGTCGTACCAAGGGCGGGACTTGATGGTGAGGGAGATGTTACTTGCTCGTTCAGCGATCGTGAGATCATCGTTGTGGAAGATGTGGGCGATGTTGAGTTGGTGCTTCCAGTTTGTCATGATTAATCCTTTGTGAAGATGGTGTCGATGGAGTAGTAGCCAGTCCTTGCGGGATTTTTCTGAGTCCATGCGAGAGCAGCTTCATGAGTGGGGAAGACATGGCCGACGGCGTACTCAGTTCCAACAAGGTTGACTTGGAAGCCAAGAATCTCGGGAACAGTGATGCGATGCTCAATGCAAAACGCATCTGCGAAGACGAGTGCGATGTGACGGTAGTTGCTATCGCCAGCATTCAGTTTCTTCATGAAGCCTGATGCTTCAGCACGGGAGTTGACGATGTTCTCTTCGAAGGGAAGATCCATAGTTTCACAAATGCTGAGGTTGTGCGAGCGAATGAAATCGCAGGCGTAGGTATAGGGGTACCGACCTTCATTGAATGGAGTCGAAGTCTCTTCGAGGAAGTCGTTCGGGGTGAGAGTGAAGTTTTCCATGTTAGATGATACCTTTCAGCTGGATGGAGTTGGCGGACTTGGGCGTGATTCCAAGTTTGCGGAAGGTGGCTTCACGAACTTCAATCGATTCTTCAGTGTCGTCACTGGCATCGATTTGGAAGATGGCTCCACCGTCGAGTTCGATCGAGAGACCGAGGAAACGTTCAGGCAGCTCGATTTCTTCGTGCTTGATCTGTCCGTTGGGGTGGGAAGTGATGAAGAGTTTCATTGTGTTTCCTTTTCAGTAGTTGTTGATAAGACTACAATATACTAGTGAAGAGGAGATGTACACTTCTTAAATGGAAGAGTCCTCGCTTCTATGGGGGAAGAAAACGAGGACTCTCCTGCCGACCGATACCTCAACAAAAATATCGTCAACACGGGTAGGTCAAACAATAAAACCCCTACCAAGATCATTGTATGCCTGGTGACGTCTGATGTACACTGGCTCATGAGGTGTATGGTTCTGCATCGTGACAAAGAAAAGGCCCTCAATCACTCCGTATGAGTGATGAGGACCGTTTCCTTAGTGACCGGCTTAGGCGTCCACCGTTACTTTGCGAGGACGACCACGGCGCTTGGGTACTGCGTTCGGAGTGGGTGCAGTCTTTGCAGCTGCTGGAGCTGAAGGTGCGGGAGCTGTCGAAGGAGTTCGACGAGTCCGTGGCTTGCGAGGCTTGGGGTTCTCTTCGTAGACGGTGACTCGATTTCCCGTAGTGCCCCATGCCCAGTGGCCCTTGAAGCGGTAGATGTCCCACACCGCTTTGCGGGGATCGGCAGAGTCGTGGAGGTGGATGACCTCTTCCGATCCGGTTCCATCTCGACCGATGATGGTCGCTTCTACGACCCAAGGGTCTCGACCGCTGGAAGAGTGGAGGGAAAGTGAAACGTTCTCGCCGTTTCGGAAGGTGCGAAGCTGACGTGCCATGGTGGTTGTTTCCTTTGTCTTTGGTATGATACGATTGGATTGTTTGATTCTGCAGCTGTTTTGCTGTTGGTATCAATATATAACGGAACCCAACCGATGTACATACTTAAGTGGAAACTTTTACACAATCACCATTCGTCAGGACCCCAGCTCGACTGACCCTTATCAAAGGGAAGGACTCGCTTGGAGGACGACCGTCCCGAGTTTACGAGATGCGTCGCTTCCTTCTTACCGAGTTCGTGCATCTTGGTAACTCCATAATAGGTACGACCCAAACCTTCAGCAATCTGCGAGAGGTTGAAGCCTTCTTCGAAAAGCTGGAACAGTGTGTCAATTTCACGCTGAGTCCAGTATTTTCCGGTATTGTCTGCTGAAGCCAGTGAAGCTTCCTGAAGTTTATCTGAAGGGCACATGTTAGTTGGCCTCCGTGAGTTCGAACTCGTGGAAGAAAAAGTCTTCTACGGTTCCTTCCGTTGTGTTGACAGTTACATCATATCCTACCCCCGCAGGATGGTCTTCGTAGACCTTGCTGATGGTACCGACAGTGTCAACGGGAACCAGAGGTTCCATGTTGGGATCGAAGGTTGAAACCTTCTGTGAGAGACCGAACTTGTTCATTTGTTTTTTAACTCTTTCATTGTTATGCAGTGAATGCTGTTGATGTAATTACAATAATCTGAATGATACCCCATGTACAATTCAGGAAGTTTTGTTACATAGAAAAGGCGGGTCATCCGAGTGTGGATGACCCACCAATCTATTGTTTGATGAGACTAGAGAGACCGAAGTTCATTCTCTCGTACCTCGATGAAGTCACGCATTTCGTGAGGAGACATCCCAGAAGTCTGACCAGTCTGGAGGAAGTTGTTGTAAGCGACTTCTGCCATTCCGATTTCTTCACGAAGAGACACAGCGTTAGAAGAGGTTGCGAGTACCATTTTTGATTTTTCCTTTTTCAATGTGCTAACGGCTCAATGACCGTTGGATGATAGTACATAGCCCCAGCGGCAATGTACATTTGGTGCTGGTGTAACATTAGTGTAGCATCCGTGACACCCTGTGAGGTGCCGTTGTGATACATTGATGCTACTACATCAGATGGACCGGAGGAGCCCCACACGCTCCTCGTAGTCATCGATGAAGCCTTGCGCCTCTTCGTAGTCTCGAGTCCGACCAATTAACCGTGAGGTGGTCTTACCGCTTGGTTTCGTGGTGATTGCTCGTACCTTGAAACCAGTGGTTGTGGACTCAATCGTAAAAGAGGTTTCCATTTGAGTGTGCATCCTTCTTTCTGTTATTGTTTGGTTGATGTTGATATAGATACTTTATGTCGAAATAACGGGGATGTACATACTTTTTGGGAAAAAGTTTTAAAGGTGTTTGAAGCTCTCATCCTCCGTCTTGTAGAAGGAACCGTATGTGGTGATGCAGCGATCATCACCTAGACTCGCTACCTTTTTCTTCTCAGCCATCGCCTTGGCTTCCTCGAGTGAGGTGATGGGTTCGAAGCTATCGTTGAAGGTCCTCATTTCAGGACCTCCAGACCAGCGATGAGGGTAGTACGTGGTGTAGAAGAATCCTTCAGAAGCCATCGTCTTCCCTCGTTCCGTACTGGTTGATTCCTGATTCGATGTAGTCAACTACATCTTTAAGGGTGGCTTGAACTCCGCCTTCCTTACGAACGTGTGCAGTACCACCGAAGTGGAGTCCATTGCGAAGGTGCCAGTCCCAAGGGTAGCCATCACCGCCTGTGCTGGTGTTGACTGCTGTTGCGATGAGTTCGAGAGTTGATGCATCGACCAGTTCGTAGCTCCGGTCTCCGACTTTCCTACGCTTAAGCTTCATGATATATTCCTTTGCTTGAGTAGTTGTTGATAAGAATACTATATACTGCCTCTCACTGAACGTACAATCCAATGAGAAGCCGTACACCTTATTCCTTAATGCGAGGGATTTCGCGAACCTGCTTTCCCTTGCCCATGAGAACGAACTCGATCTTGAGCGTCGTTGCCGTGAAGTCGATGGGTCGCATCATGAATGCGCTTGAGAGGGAAGGGTCGTTGTCGATGGCTTCATCGATGGACTTCTTCATTTCTTCTGTTGAAGGACGGTTCATTATTTCTTCTCCTTGATTTTGACGAAGACGACGTTGACGGTGTGGTCAGGCCGACCGTCTGGGTACGGTGTACTGTGTCCGATGAGTGGGCTAGTCCATCGATCGAATGCTGTTTCAGGTGCTGATCGAAGAGCTTCTCGTGCAAGAACTTCAATGACCTCTTCACTGAAGCGACCACCTTCGAAGATGGTGACTGCAACCTGGGAGTCATTCAGAATCTTAACTCCCATTCCAATGGAGAGAGCGTGTGATCCAAGTCCAGATGCTGGACGATTTGCTTTGTCAGTCACTGTATTTCCTTTGTTTGTGGTGTTGTTGATATGAATACTATATAACAAAGGGTAGAGTTTGTACACCTCTACCCAATGTTACTTAGTATTACTTCTGTTCAGCTTCGAACCAAACCGAGTAGTCGTCGTCACTCACACCTGTGACGGCCATGTTGACCCATTCATCCACACTATCACGATAGTGGACTCGAAGTTCCTCGTCTTCGATGGTCGTCACATCGAAGACAAGCCAAATCGTGTTCAGTAGGGCGTTGAGTGCGCCGTAGTTGGCCTGCAGTTCGAAGAGAGTCTGATGGCTGGGACCTGAAGAGCGGTGACCGTGGAGGACCCGTTCCGTTTCCGTCTCTGCGAATGAGGCAATCTCGGAGAGCGAGCGCTTGTAGTCCTTTGCGGTGTCTGCAAGCTTGTTGAGGAAGGTTGCCTGGCGAGGGGTGATACCTGCGAGAGTGGGCATTTTCTTTTCCTTTGTTTGTGGTGTTGTTGATAGTTATACTATACACTACTTCGATTGCAATGTACAATCGAAGTAGAGTAAAGTGCAACTAGGCTGGAAGGATCATCCAATTTCCCGCGCGACGCGTTCGTGAGTCGTACTGATAGCTAAGTGGTGCCTTCATGTCCCAAGTTTCGAGAGCCTCGATAGCAGCCTGAGCGAAGTTGTTTCGACATGTGTCGATCTCTTTTGCAAGGACGAGGTTACGCTCTTCGTCCGTCGAGAAGGAGCCGATGACTTCAGTTTCAACGATTTCGTTCGCACGAGTTTCAACGTAGAGGAGGATTGACATTTTCATTTCCTTTGTTTGGGGTTGTTGATATGAATACTATATAACACTGAGGAGGATTTGTACACTCCTCCTCAATGTTACTTAGTATTACTTCTCTTCGCGATCGCTCTTGTATGAGAGGGCTTCCTCTTCATCGTCGACACTTACGAGGGTTTCGCCGTGTGCCGCGAATTCAGGGTAGTCCTTCGAAACCCATGTGAGGTAACCGTTGTCCCGAAGTTGGACCCATACAGCTTCATTCACGGCGTCAATGAGGATTCGATCAGTCACTTCAGGAACCGAATCAAATCCTTCTTCCTTCGCAACTCGTACAAGCTCTTCCTCGATGGCAGCCTGCAGGATATAGATTTCGTCGAAGGCACTCATTGTTTTTCCTTTGCTTGATTGGTTGTTGTTGATAAGAATACTATATAATACTTCCTAAGATTTGTACACTCTTAGGAAATATTACTTAGTATTACTTTCGCTTGGCCCAAACCATTTCTTCGAAGTCAGGGTGGCATTCAAAGTCCGGCTCCTCGAGCCACGGCATATCGAAAAGGAGAATAAGCGGTTTTCCTTCGTAGTGGAAGGTGTCGCAATCTTCATCAAACGTCCAATGTCCACCCTTCTCTTCGAGTTCGAGGAGGACTGCGAAGTATTCTGCGTCCATGAGACCTTCGAGAACTTTCGTGGAGGTGTGCATTTTTTTTTCTCCTTTGTTGTTGTTGTTGATAAGACTACTATATACTGCATTTGAACCAATGTACAATTGTTACCTCATGTTACCTCAACTATTTTTTCGTAGGTTCGATTTCCCAGCCATGTCCGCTTCATAGTTATACTATATACTGCTGATGAGAGAATGTACAATCATCTTAAACAAAGAAAGGGCCGAAGCCCCTTCTCTTTAGTCGTTGACGATTACGCGAATATGTGCAGGCTCACGATATACGGTAGACCAATTTTGATGGAGGTGAGTGGCCTGGATTTTGACGCGGCCTCCCGTATATTCAATGACGTCGACACGAATCCAGTCGATTGTGAGTTCCTCGTCTTTCGTGATGCCGTCGACGGAGTCATACTGAAACCCGAGCTCATCGATGAATGCGAACTCATCGCCGTTATCCAGGTTTTCTAGTGTGGTGACGTACATTGTTTTCTCCTTAGCAGTTGTTGATAAGACTACTATATAACACTGAGGATGGAATGTACAATCCCATCCTCAATGTTACATGTTAGTCTTTAATGTCGTCGATAAGGTCCTCGTAAACTCGCGGATCGTGGCCCGAGTACACTCGAATGTAGGCCTCAACGCGTTTGCGGTGGCCTTCGAACTTGATTTCGGGCCATCCACCCGCGGGGCCATTCTCATTGAGGACAGTGAGCTTGAGGTCGTAGAGTTTTTCGGTGGCTGCGACGTACTCTTCGAGAGTGGAGTCCTCGATTACAACGTCCAAAACGATGCTCGACATTTTGTATCCTTTACTTGATTGGTTGTTGATAGTAATATCATATAACACTCTCCACCAAATGTACACTTGATGGAGAATGTTACTTGATATTACTTTGTGGAGAAGGTGATGAGGTCGTTTGTGTTGATACGACGGAAGGTGAGGGTGGAATCGGTGGAGGAATAGAAGTCGCACGGCCACTCTGAATCGGTGGTGAGGTCAATGATCAATTCGGTGACAGTGCCTTCGAATGAATCTGATACATCGAATGAAGCAGACTGACCGATCGTGTGAAACGATACTTGAATCATTGTGTTCCTTTCTTTTGTAGCTGTTGATAGTTATACTATATCAAACAAATGAGAGGATGTATACTGTTATTTGGTGAGGTTGTGGGTCACTCACCTGTGCTCGATGATAAGGTCTAAGCCTTAAATGAAGAGAGGCTCAGAGGGTTAGTCTGAGCCTCTCTCGCAGTTAGCCGATGATGTGGAGTCCACGGTCGGGGTACACTTGGTCATCGATGACGGTGAGTGTAAAGTCCTTTCCGTAGTTTCCTTCGAGGATGAAACCGGGTGAGCACGGGCAGTCGCGGCATCCTGCCTTTTGGCTCCAACGAAGCTTCTCGAAGGGGATTCCTTCAGCCTTCAGCTTCTCGATGAGGAGTGGCTTGATGATGGTGTAGGGGCGGGAGACGCGGTTGTTGAGGTCGTCGATGATGGTCTCTCCTTCGAAGGAGAGGAAGACGCGGGAAGGATCACGAGGGCGGTCACCAGCAGAAGAGGTTTCGTAGCGGTGGGTGTACTTCGAGTACCATCCATTGACTCGTTCGCGGTTCCACTTTTTGAGGGACTTGATGACGACGTTCATTTGAATCTCCTTTGTAGATGTTGTTGATAAGAATACTATATACCGTTTCTCAGCAGATGTACAATGTTACTCCATGTTACCTGCAGACTTCGAAGAATCCTTCTTCATTCTTTACGAATACGTACGTCGAGCGAGCTGCTGCGACTCCGTGGAATCCTTTGACAATGATTGATGCTTCGTAGATGTCACGGCCATTTTCGGTGTAGACGCGGGCCGTACGAGCTTCGATGTCAAGCATCGAGGTGTTGAGTCCTTCATTCATGAGGTACTCACGAACACTGACTTCCATCTGCCCGACTTCCTGCGGGGTGACCCCAACGAAGATGCTCATTGTCTTTCCTTTCGATTGGTTGTTGTTGATAAGAATACTATATAACACTCTCTAGAGTTTGTACACCTCTAGAGAATGTTACTTAGTATTACTCCCAAGTACTCATTTCCTCCTTCTCTTGAACGACGATACCGGAGAGTCCGTTGCCGCGAAGGAAGGTGTAAAGGAGAGTTCCATCCTCAAGTTTGATTTCGTGCCACAAGCGGTCATTCACGAGGAAGAGATTCTGGGTGAAGCCGAAGGGTACGGGCTTTCCTGTGTACTCAATCATCTCGTCATTGATGACCTTGACGAGGCGGTCCTGCTCTTCGTGGATGGTGTTGGTTGCTTCGAATGCCATGGTGTTCTCCTTTTGTTTTGCTGTTGATAGTTATACTATATAATACTTCTCACAGAATGTACAATGCTGTGAGAAATATTACTTAGTATTACTTGCCGAACCATTCAGGGGTTTTCGACATCCGAATTTTGACGAGCTTTACTTTGCGGGCCTCTGTCCAATTGCGAAACTCTCGAACTTCTCCATCCTCATTGCCAGTGGTGGAGAAAAACTGGACGCGGTCGGCGAAGACGCGGGAAACTTTAAGACGCGGTTCCCAAAGCCATTCGGGCTCGATGACGTCTCCGACTTTGAGGGAATCGAGGGTGACATTCTTCGTGTACTCGATGGGATACCGTTCCATTGTGTTCTCCTTTGTTGATGTTGATAGTTATACTATATAACACCTCTCATCGAATGTACAATCCGATGAGAGATGTTACACAGTATTACTGAATGGCTTCGCCGATTCCTTCGTTGAGCCATTCGATGAGACCCTCGCGGTTTTCGGGAGAATTGGAGAAGATGCATTCCTGCTGACCTTCGTCGTCATACCAAAGGACCATCACTCCGTTGCAGACGGTGACGGTGAAGTCAACTCCATTGACGGTGAAGTTGACGATGGCTTCCTGACCTTTAGTGGACTCGTATTCATTGACGAGACGGTCGAAGATTTTTGCGGATTCCATTTTGTTCTCCTTTGTAGATGTTGTTGATAAGACTATCATATACTGTAGATGTTGAGATGTACATATGTACTTTTGGTGAATGGCAGTATATAGTAGAACTATCAACATCAACCAATAAAAGGAGAACATCATGAAGGTCCGCTTGAGTTATGGAATCATGGACATAGAGGACGTCGTCGCAGAGTGCGAAGGATACCTTAAGTTCGCGAACGTTACCTACGAGGTAACCGAAGATGAGCACGGAAATGTCTCCGTTCTCTTCGCTTCGAAGTGGCGGTTCGAAATTAAGAAGTGCGTCGAGCGGTTCCTCGGAGAATTCAAAGGTCTCGCGGATTCAGTGATCGACGAGAATATTGTACAATAGCGGCTTTATAAGATATTATCTAACTATCAACAACAAATACTAACTAGGAGAATATCATGAACGTCAATGCCCGCTCTGCCAAGAAGTGCTGCAAGATGCACGACGTAGACTACGGTCACTCCAACAAAGCAAACCCGAAGAAGCGGTTCGCTCGAGCCGTGAAGCGTCGTGGTAAGCAGGAGTTCAAGCGGGAAGTTGTGTTCAATGGCTCGGAATCCTAAGAACGGTGACGCGGTCCCTTTTGGATCATGCCTCACGGGTAACCACAAGAAGTGCAAAACGTGGACCGAATCACAGGGGAAAATAAAACAATGCCCGTGTGAGTGTGATGATCACGGTATTGAATACGTACCCGCACCAGGGCCGAGTGCATTGCTCCTCTCAATCATCGCGAAGTACTCAAAGTAGTGTACATTATGAGTGGTTGTTGATATAGTAGTTATATCAACAACCACTCAATAGGAGAATACAATGGAAGTTACCGGAACCCACAACCCTCGCTCAACTCCTCAGTCTCGGAATCAGAAGCGAGACACTGCTCAAGCGGTTGGAGAACTTCAGGAGTTTGCAACGTGCCAGCCCGCTTTGATTGGGTACGTGGGACTTGCGGTACTTTTCGCAGGACTTTGGGAAAGGGTTTCTTTTTAGCCCACAATAGCTTATAATAAATCCATGAACTAGGGAATCCAGTGGATGAGAATATCTCCACTGGATTTTCTCACTTAAGATAGAATTGGTCTATGATAATTTGGACAACGGCGGGTTTGTTCTCCCTCACGGAGAACGCGGACTCCGCATATGTAAATATCGAAGCACGTAACCTCGAAGAGGTTGATCTGCTTAAAGCCACTCTGCGCCTAGTGGACCTAGAAGATGAGATCAAAGAAGAATTTCAAGCAGAGCATGGCTACACGATTGTGTTGTCCAAATCTGATGCGGATTCTTGGTTTGCATTTGAAATGGAACATTGGCTGGGCAAAGAGAATTTGGGCCGGCAGTTCGTGCAAAACGGGAACGTGCATAGTGCAATCGCTCTCGAGAAATTGCTGATGAACATGGAGAAGTAAGTTGAGTATTAATTGGAAGAAAATATCGTGGGCAGCAGTGTTCGCTATTGCTGTTGTGGTAGTGCTCGGTGTCACCCTCGTGCTGCCAAATACCCCTGCTGAATTGGTCTATACCTTAGGTACCGTCGGTGTCATAGCGGCTATCCTGAGCCTCCGCGACCAAGGCTAGAAACTTAAACTACAAAGGCCCTTCCTTTCGGTTGGGCCTTTGTGGGGTTTAGGATTATCCGCGACGTGCTGCTTCTCGTTCGCGGTACCTCCGAGCCATACCTTGTCCGTAAAGTTCCTTGTCCTCTTCGCCATTGGCGATGTTCTTCTGAAGTTCCTTGACTGCGTTGTACACGGCTTCGGAGTACCGGAATCCGAGGAGGTTGGTAAGGGTGTGGGCTTCTCCAACTGCACGGAGCCGGCGTTCAGGGGTATCCAGCTTGAGGAGGTACGGTGCTGCATTGCGGTCTCCGGGCCAATTGCTCTTCAGGTCTACATTCAGGTTTTCGGTGGTGTAGCGGTCTGCTGCGGACATTTTGTTTCTCCTTAGTAGCTGTTGTTGATAAGACTACTATATCAAAGAGGAGGGAGTTTGTACACTCCCTCCCCTCGGTTACTCCGTGTTACCGCTGGATGCTCCAATTCCCTTCGTCGATGAGGCCGATGGACTTGGCGAAGACTCCCTCTGACTGGGCCCAATCGAGCATGGACTTCTTGAGGTTGCGGAGAGGGGTGAGGTTGTTGAGCGGGTGGAAAACTTCGACCTGACGCCCATCGCGGAGGGTGGCGTTGATGTAGGAGATGTCGCAGAGGGTACCGCCGAAGGTACGCTCCGTGAGGATGCGGACTCGAGTGATCTTGCCGCCTTCTGCCTTTACCTCTGCGAGGGAGTACCGGCGGGTACGATCCGTCTGCTCGTGGTAAGCGGCTCCATCCACCAAACCGTTGGTCTGGGTAGCGCCGTAGTGGTTGGTGTCCTGGGTTGCGAAGGCGTTCATTGTTTTCTCCTTTGTAGTATTTGTTGTTGATAAGAATACTATATAACACTGGGTACCGAATGTACAATCCGATACCCAATGTTACTTAGTATTACACGAAGGGGATGTGGGAGACGAGGTTCTTGGGGTATGCGATCGAGCGGATGGTATCCTCTTCGTCGCTCAATTCCACCCATCCTTCCGAGCGGTTGATGTAACGGACTTCGAGGGTCTCTCCGAATTCCGTAACGACGGAATCGCCGTTCTGGATTTTGTTGAACTCTGAGGTTTCCATTTCCTTCTCCTCTTTAGTAGCTGTTGATAGTTATACTATATCTTAGTTCTCGTCAGATGTACACTCCATCTCGAAAGAACTTCCAATGAATTCTCCCGCGGCAGCACGCTCGATTTCGTATGGCGTGGCACCCAACTCCTTCGCGGTCTTAATCAGCTCGAGGTATGCGTGTACAGCATCGTACGCACCCACTGGGATGGTGATTTGGGACCCGTCCTTGAAGGTCTTGGCGGTATGTGCAATGGACTTGAGGGTCTGCTGGAGGCTCATTGGTGCTCCTAATGTAGGGTGATTAGTCGAGAGGGGAAGGGAGGCCCTGTGGTTAGCAGGGCCTCCGAGGGTTTAGGCTACGGGGGTGAGCTTCACGTATCCCATACGGTCGAGGTGGATGGAGTATTCCACTCCGTCGATTTCGAGGGTGTCATCCACCGAGACCACCATCTGGTCTTTCGGTTCCTGCCGATGGGCGGTGATCATGACGGCATTTGCACTCATCGAGGCATAGGGTCCGGCTTCGAGCGGGCCTTGGAAGACTTTCCGCTGTGCGGTCTTCTCATTCCATCCGAAGATGGAGTAGGAGGTGAGCTTTCCGTACCGGTTGGGGTTGTCCGAGAAGCGGATTTCCAGGTTGCGGGGCGACTGGAAGATGTTGGGGTTTTCGTGGAAGGTGGTGGACTGTTCAGTCGGGATGATGTGCTTCACGATTTTTCCTTTGTTAGTATTTGTTGTTGATAAGAATACTATATAACACCTTCCACAGAATGTGCAATCCTGTGGAAGATGTTACTCAGTATTACTTCTTGAGTTCGTAGTAATCCGGGTCGTAGCAGCTGCCCTGCGTTTCTGCGACCGACTTGTTGAGTGCGGATACGAGACCCGTTGCCGTCCGGGGATTGCGGTTGATTCGGGGGTTCCACGAGTTGCCGCATTCGAGAGTGTAGGAGAAGTACTTCACGAGGTTCTCGAGGGTATCAGTGGTCTCCGACTCGTTGCCACGGCGGGTCTTGACGATGGTGTAGGTTTTCGTTGCCATTTGAATTTCTCCTTATTGGTTGTTGTTGATAGTTATACTATATAACACTTCCAACCGAATGTACATACGCGGTGAGAAATGTTACTTAGTATTACTGTCCGGTGATGTAAAGAGTGTCGATGACGATGGCCTCGCCGGGCTGGACTTCCTCGTTGGGGATTCCTTCGTCGCTGAGAGCGATGACGCATTCGCGGCCCATATCCGAAACGTAATGTCCAACGACGCGGACGAGGTAGGGGGTGCCGAAGCTGAGGAAATGCTGAGTGGAACCGAGCGGGAACTTCTGAGTGATGTTCACTTTGTTCTCCTTTACTTTATTTGTTGTTGATAGTAATATCATATACTGCATTTGAGCGGATGTACATACCATTTCAAAAGAATTTTCAACTTAGCGGGTTCTTAAAGTAGGTACCAAAACCATTCTATGCCAGAAGTGAGAGAATGTACACTGTATATGGTGTGACTTCTGGGTCACTCACAGACTGCGGATGAAGTAGCTATTGCCTCTTAAAGCAGAGAAGCCCTGCGGTTAGCAGGGCCTCTCTCGTAAAGGCTTGGTTAGTGCGGGAGTACGGGACCGTAGGCGCAAATCCTCTTCACTTTGTTTTCGAGGGCCTTGTGGTTATCCTCCCACGAATCATAGAGGTGGCACGTTTCGAAGTGTGTGAGGCCTTTGATGGGCTTGTCGAGGAAGAGCATCGTCTCGAAGTATCCGCCTACTGTGCCGGTGGGTACGAAGATGCTGGAAACTTCGGCTCCGTAGACGGGGCGGGTCTTGCGGAGTTGCTGAGACTGCTTCACGGGGTTCTCCTTTGTTGAGCGGTTGTTGATAGTAATATCATATACTAGGTGGGAGAGAATGTACACTCTCCCACCTAATATTTTTCTAGAAGTCTGAGAGCTTCTCGACTTCGAGGATGTCTCCGGTGTCTCCGTGCTGATCACGGGCTTCCTCTTCCGTGTCGTACCAGAAGCAGCCGATTCCATCGGGGGTTACGAAGTACGTGTCACTCGAGGTTTCGCGGTAGATGGTGTTGATTTCCAGTTCATTGCGGAAGGTTTCCATTTTGTTTCTCCTTGTTGCTTGTTGTTGATAGTTATACTATATAATACTTCTCAGGATATGTACACTCCTGAGAAATATTACTTAGTATTACTCCTCGATGCGGATGATGCCTTCGAAGTATTCGTCGGCCTCGTCAAACGGGACGGTGAACCAATCCTCGTGCTCTCCACTGTACGGTGAGTTGGGGTGTGAGGCGGAGTAAACGACGTCCAAGTAGATGTCGTCTCCATCGATGCGGGAAACCGTTGCATTGTCTCCGGGGCTGAGCTCGAAGTCATTGATTGCGGTATTGACGTATGCGAGGAGGGTGACTACGTCTCCGGGCTTGGGAGGATTGTGGAACATTTTTTCTCCTTTGTTGATGTTGTTGATAGATATATCATATACTGCATTTGATCAGATGTACACTCCATTTCAAAAGAATTTTGGATACGCGGTACTTAAAGAGTGTACCAAAACCATCATATGCTATTTTCGAGAGAATGTACACCTTGTATGGTAGTCTTTTGGTGAGGTTGTGGGAGGTGCGGTATTGCTGGGTGAAGTCTCTATTGCCCAAAAAGCTCGAGTGACTCTATGGTCACCCGAGCCTTTGTTGGTGCTAGACCCACTCTCCTTCGTCGTGGTCCAAAACCTCTTCGATGTTGTCGGCAGTGGTAACTTTTTCTCCGTACTTTTCCAAATCCTTGAGGATGGAGGTGGTAACGAAGAACGTCTGTCCACGGTCGGTCACCATCTGGTACCAGAGGATTCCCTTTTCCGAAACGACGGTGGATTCGAGCAGTTCCACGGGAGTGAGGTCCTCGAGAGCATTGAGGCGGTTGATTTCTGCGAGTGCTGCTGCGCGGTCTGCTGAGACGTTCATGATTTTTCCTTTGCGGTTGTTGTTGTTGATAAGAATACTATATAACACTTGGTAAGGAATGTACAATCCCTTACCAAATGTTACTTAGTATTACCAAGTGAGGTTGCGGAGGAGCTTTTCGAAGAGAGGAGTGGTTTCGAAATCGAATTCTTCCATATCAACCACTACGTACGTTTCCTCATTGTGAATGAGAGCGGCTTCGTTGGTGAAGTTGGAAAAGGACCATGTGGCTCCGGACTCAACGAGGAGCTTGACGGTGTTGAAGTTCTCTGAATCCATCTGAGCTTCCAGGATTTCGATGTGCAACATGATTTTTCCTTTTCTCTTTAGCGGTTGTTGATAAATATATCATATAACACAAATGAGAGGATGTACACCTCAAAAGGCGGTGACTTTGGTGAGGTTCTGGGTCACACGGGTATTGCGGATGAATGCACCCAAACCCGAAGAAGCCCAATCACTCTGATGAGTGACTGGGCCTCCGTGGGAATTACTCTACGACTGTGAGGGAATCTGCGGAGGAGCCGTAGCACCAACGGCCTTTGTAACGGTATGCTTCCCACTCGCCGATTTCGTTGTCACGGAAGGTGGCTCGAGCTTCTCCATCGACGATTTCGACTTTCACGAGGACGTTCTCCATTTCCATCGGCTCGCGTCCACCGTTCATCGAGCGGGGCTTGTTGAAGCGGAGGAGGAAGGTTTCGCCGACACGGGTGGGGCTGATACGCTTTGCCATGATGTGCTCTTTTCTTGAGTAGTTGTTGATAAGAATACTATATAACACGGTGAAGAGAATGTACAATCCTCTTCACCATGTTACTTAGTATTACTTGATGAAGGTTTCGCGGATGTTGAAGAGTGCGTCGATGACGGTGGAATCCTCCTGAATTCCGTAGAAGTTACTCGAGCCGATGAAATCTCCCGTAACGAGGAGGTAGAGAGCGGGGAATGCGAGGAGGATGAGGATGAGGGTGAAGGTTACGGTAGCTTCGGTGCGAGTCATTTTCTTTTCCTTTGTTTGGTTGATGTTGATAGTTATACTATATCCTAGTTTCTAACGGATGTACACTCCATTCTCAAAGTATTTTCGGTAGGTTTGGTGGGCTTTTGGGAGGTGTCCGGTGTGTGGGTGAGTGTGCCTACACCCAAAACCTCTGAGTGACCCGAAGGCCACCCAGAGGATTGAGGTTAGGAGTAGGAAGCCGTGACTCCGTTAGGGTAGCAGCGGATCGGACCATCAAACTCAGGGCGGCGGTTTCCCTGCTTGTCCGTAAATTCGAGGGTGAGAATTCGGTGATCCACGATTTCCTCGGCTCGATTCTTCCAAACAGTCAGTGAAGGAACAGCTTTAGCGGTGTACTCAGTACCTGAGAATTTCTTCTCGGCGTATGCTACCATTTCTTCGATGCTCTTGAGTTCCATTTTGTTTTCTCCTTATTGGTTGTTGTTGATAGTTATACTATATAACACTGGGTAGGATATGTACAATCCTACCCAATGTTACTTAGTATTACTTTTTGTACGAGAAGACGTACCACGTTTTGGATTTGGTGATCGATTTCACGACCACGTAGTGGCTGTTCGATTTCGGTTTCGAGTGGTACGTTTTGGTGTACCTGAGGACGTGGTGGTCATCGTACCTCGGCGGGTGCTTCAGGCTGTCGAAGGAATCCCAGGCGTCCTCCAGGACTTTGTTGGTGCACTGTGTGCGGCCGGTGGTGTCGCAGTCCCAAGAGGTGGCGGGTGCTGCATTTGCAGGTGCTGCGAATCCGAGTGAAGCGGCGAGAAGGGCGGATACGGCGAGCGTTGATGCAAAGCGGTTCATTGTTTGAACTTTCTCTGTGGAGTTGTTGATAAGACTACTATATACTGCAGTATGCGGTATGTACACATACGGTTGTAATATTTCCACCTGAGATGTAACAAACCCTCTAAAGCATGCGGGTGTCACCCTCTGAGGTGATGCGGGTGAAGATGATAGGAACTTCACCTAATTACAGAGGGTGACACAGGGTGAGGCTGTGAGGCACTCACATAGTGGTCAGTGCCACAGAGTGGAAGATGTATACCACATCGTGGTTATTGGGGTCCTGCAGGCGCCAGAAGCCTGGCTGTACCTCTGTGTCACTCGAATCAGTCCAACCCACGTATTCCTCTTGGACTGTGTGAGAGAGGTCCACAGGTTGGAAATTGTAGGAATCGAAGGCAGCCCACGCTCGAGCCTCCATTGTCTTGGCGATTGAGGTGGCTTCAGCTTCGCTCATGCATCGCTCCTCTGTGGGACACCCATCTGCTTGAGGTGCAGGCTCCACTGCCTGAGGGGTTGGAGAGGACGAGGGAGCTTCGTGTCCTATCGAGCAACTCGTGAGTGACGAGGCGAGGACGAGAGAGGCAAGCCATTTCGATTTCATTTTCATTCTCCTTTATTATTGCGCGTTGTTGATAGTTACACTATATATCGTATTTATGACGATGTACAACACATTACCTTCGAAAGCCGCATTGTTACCTTGCGGGCCTTTTTTGGAAACCCGGTGGGACGGCCGGCCGCCGCTAAGCCCTACTCTCGGGATTTTACCTGGAAAATAAAGCCTCTATATACAGCTTACACCCACCCTATTGTGATATTATAGTTACACGCGAGTAACGTAAAGCCTACACGAGAGTCTCGAGATGCGTAAATTCTACAAAGCCCTCCTACCAATCGAACGTCTTGCTTTGCTAGGTGCTGCTATCGCTGCGGTGATCCTCATTTGGATGGGCTTTATCTACCCAACCGCAGGTGTTGCCACCCTCTTCATGCTTGGTACCTTAACAGCGTTCTGGTCGATCATGACACTCGTTGCAGCCATTGCACGCTATCTTACTGCGAAAAAAGCTGAGCAGCTTAAAGATAAAAACAGCGTTCTGTAAACCGATTGTACAAAACCCCCAAAACTTGATATTGTCTTCTCATGCAAACAATCAAGGATTTCTGGAACTCCACCTCTAACTTCGGTCGGTACGGTGTTTGTTTCGTGGCTCTTGCAGTTCTGACCATCGTTGCTAATATGCTGACGACGATCACGGGAATATCGGTCCTCATCGCCATCATCCTCGCTGTGTCTCTCATATTCGCGATCTTCGGGACCATCCGAGCCTTTGAAGACTACACATACTACCGCCGATACAAGCAGCCTCGCAGCCGACGCTAAAGAAAAGACTAAACGACAAATGACGAATAAAGACCTCTACGCCACACTCGTTCGAGCTGGAGCGCCTGAACTTCCCAAGGAATATTTCTACAAGTTCTGGATCGCCAAGAAGGAAACGGACGTCCGAGGCCGAGAGACCAAACAGTCTCGTGCCCTCTACTGCTCTGTCCGTAAAAAGATTTGGGGTGGACTTTTCTACGTCTCTGACCCTTTCAACTGGTACTGGGCCCGTGACGAGCTCCATTCCTGGAGTAACGACTCTCGCACTCTGATCGAGACTGGCCGTCTCACTGAGGAACAGACCAATGATGGCACCTACCATCTAGAGCACATGGCACTTCTTGCCGATGATGCCTGGACTGCTCATCTCGACCGAGAAGCCAAAGAGGCTCGTGAAAAGCTGGACAAATCCACCGAAAGTATCGCCGCCTACCTTAACAAGAGAATCCCGTGAAACGCTTCAAGCTCACCACTGAATGCGGGTATCATTGGGACCGTGACCACCTCCACTACTGGAAGGGCTGGTACAAGCCCCGCCTGTTCAATTACCGCTGGGTTGATGGTAAACGTGTCAAGGCAAAAACAGACGGCTTTGCCATTGGGCCTGTAATGTTCTTTTGGAATTGGGAGTGATACAGTGATAGAAGACAAATTCGCATACAACGACAGAGTCCAGGGATTCCTTGATGGCATTGGATTAGTCCGAGGCACCATTGAAGACATCGACCCCGAGAGTGACTGGAAATACATGATCAAAAGTTTTCCTGAAGGAGAATACCATGTCTTTGATGAAGACGAACTCGAACCCTGGGATGGAGACTAAATGCCCTCAATTAAGCTCATGCTCAACTACACTATCGAAACCACCACTGATGCCGAATTCGACCTTGATGTCGATGAGTACGCCATTTGGTGCATCGCAATGGGCCATGACCTCGATGACGCTCTCAAGCGCGAGGTCCTCATCCTCACCTTCCTCACCCAGGGTCTCTCCCTAGAAGACGTAGCATCTCGTATGCCATGGGGCGAAAGAATCACCGGCATCTGGCAGGCAGACATCATCACAGACGAAATGAGACCATGAAACTCGACGTAGGCTATACCCACTCTACCCAGTCCTCTGCTGACATCGAAGTCGATGATGCCCACTATCTCGAATGGTGTAGGGAATTCGGCCGTAAGACAGCAACTGACGAGTTCCTCCTCACCCACGAAGAGACTATTCTCGAGTACCTTAACTACGACCCTCAGTTCCTATCCGATCTTATTGGTTGGGGTGAACAAGGCGTAGAAGCCTTCGACCTCGACATCACAAACTAGAAAGACAAAACAAACAATGACGAACGACACCCACAAGACAGTCAACGTTGAATTCTCTCACACTGTTCGAGATGACAATGACGTCGACATCAACCTCGCCGAGTACCGTGAATGGCTGGGAATCCAAGAAGACGAGGACTTCGAGTTCAATGAAACAGACATCATCGAGTTCCTCAAAGCCGGACCCGAGTACGACTTCAACATCAGCCATCGGTTCCTTGAAGATTTCGAAATCGAGCAGGTGAGTTTCGACCGTGACTGCTAAAATCGACCACCGTCTAGCCATCTCCGAACTCGAGTGGAAAATCCAAAACAACCTCTTGACTGCTCATCGCTGCATATCCTACAACGATCCGCAGGAAGAGATCGACGTTTACTACGAACGGAATCGGCAGCTCCAGGCCACCGTCAATTTTCTTAAGGAACAGAAGTGACAGAATCAGCGCGGCAGCAGCAGAGTTTCCATGGCCATGTCCAGGAAGCCATTGATGAATGGAACAGCATCACGGGTCCCACAAAATCTCTTGCCGGGACCATTGTCTCTCGTCTCATCTATGAGGGCTACTCCCTCACGCCGGCAAAAGACCTCGTCGCCAACACCTATGAAAAGGCGGCTCACATCGCCCAGTACACTGTTGACGAAGAGCCTGAGCAGTTTGACCGAGACACTGGTGAATTCCTCGCCGCCAACTTCCTGAACCGTGCAGCATCTATCCGAAAGTCGGGACCCACTCTGTGACCTTCATCTACAATCTCTTTGGCATCAAGAGTACGAAGCAGATCAATGACCGGCTCGACAGGTCGACAAGCTATGCTCTTCTTAATCTCAGTGCCACCATTTGGGAACAGGCTGCAGAGTACGTCGAGCTCAACCCCGACAAAAGCCACGAAGACATGGCAGAGTTCATGCGCCACGTTGCTGGTGGATTAAGGATGCACGAGACCCTATGAGCAACACACCCGCCATCATTATCATCGACCGAGACAAAGCACACAACCACCTGACTGAGTTTGCTGCCCAGCAGTGGGACTCTGCGGCTGACCATATTGAAGAGCATCCTTTCCTAACTACGAAGAAAGCTCTTGTCGAATCGCTTCGAGGTGTTGCCTCTGGCATCCGTGCAACAATGAAAGAGGAGACTGAATGAGAAAACGCTACGCTAAAATCATCCGTCAGGGAATCATCGATGTCCGCAATGACTGGAATGGTGTGGCCATCTGGCACAGCTACTTCGCTGTCAAGCTGAACACAGACCGTGAAATCACACTTTACTTCAGGGCTTACAATCACGAGCTCGACAATCTTGAAAAGAGGGCTTCCACATCAAAGTCGTAATGCAGGTCGAGACAGCTACACTCGGAGACATCGTCCTCGAGCAGGTTGAGAACCAGAACACCACCAATCCTCAGGACCAGCAGGCAATTGTTGTCGAACTGATCTATGAACTCCTCTACAAAGTTAAGGCAGTGTACCGAATCCCTGATGAAATGCTTGATATTGGCGACTACGTTCCTAGCAAGCTTCGTCCTCGTGAACCATACTTTATCGATGAGCCACTTGTACTTTCCCAAGAAAATGATGTAGAGTCTAATCATGCCTGAAAAAATTAACTTTACAAAAGAAGAACTAATCGTTATTCTTACAGATATGTCGAGGGGCTATGGCGAGGGTAAGATGATGACTTCATCAGAAGCCGTCCGTGTTGCTGAGACGCTCTTGACAAACTTCTTCATTGTGCCGCTTGCCGGTCTTCCGACAACACTCATCGACGTCCGCACTCTTGAGGCGCCTGAAAACAAAACGTACCCTACAGACCACAAAATCACCGCTCACGATGATAATGAGTATCGCTACTTCAATATTCTCGCAGCGGTCTCAGACTATCTCGCTCTCGAGGAAATTCAAAAACTCGAAGAGGAGCGCATCAAGCAGATGAAAGCCGACACTGATCTTGCTTTCATGTTGATGAAGGCTTCTGATCCCGCCTACCTTAAGTACGTCTCGTTTAACCATGTGCCTCGTGATCTTCAGAACTCCTGGCTCGGAGTTGCTCGTAAGGCTCGTGAAGAACTAGCCAAGTAATGGACTGGATTCCTAAGCCAAGTCAAGCTCCTCTCCATCATGCATGGAACAGGGACTTCTTCATTCTCTTACGGAACTCCTGCACCCTGCACTTTGGCAAGGACACCTGCTACAACTGCCATACAACAGATACCGACACCCCGTGGGAATGTTCTTGTGAGAGTTTCACAGAGAGAAACATGGCAGGTGACATCTGTATCAAGCACCGTCATCTAGACCCCTATTGCCCATACCATACAAAGGAACATTATTTTGGACCAGCCACAACTACCTGAGAACTACTTCGTTCGGGTTGATGACTTTCTCGGCATTCCTCAGATTTCTTTGATGCGCACAAGGAAGTTCTGGTTTGCTGAGCGTGTCATGACTCTCTACATGGATGATGTCAGCCAAGACGAAATCTTCAACTACACGCAGGAACTCATCGAGTTTCTGGAAGAGGACAAGAGACTTAAATCCGCTATTGCCGCATATTCTGGTGATTACCACAAATTCTAATTAAGGAAAAAAAAAATGGATTCTATTACAGGTCTTCCCAAAGTACCATACAACAACTCTTATTGGCGTGTAGTCCACCACAACGGCCTCAACAACCGAAAGATTGCCTACATCGAACTTCGTGCCAAAAAGACTCTCTTCTTCGGTCTGTACACAAAGGATTGGCTGGTCCGTGAGCAGGTCATGCTTGAGCTCACCAAGCCTGAAATGATTAAGCGAGCAAAAGAGATTATCGACAACATCAAGAAGGAAAAGCTAGGCCTTGAACTCCTTGGTGACTACCCTCCGAAGAGTATCCTCTGATGGATACACCTGAACTGCCTAAGGGCTATTTCTTCCGTGTCATTCAAGGTCGAGTCGAGGACTGGGGTCTTTCAGAGTATAATGCTCGTGTTGAACTCCGTAAAAAGGTTTTCTTTTGGTCTGTTGAAGAAGGCTATCTCACTGTTCCCAATTCGCATGACACTCATCCTACTCAAAGGGAACTTTTTGACATAATGACTGAACTTAAGTCATGGTGGGAAAACAAGAAGAACACCATACTACCTTATGGTGACTACCCACCCAAAACTCTAAAGGAACTCGATGCCAACAAAACTACCTAAGAACTATTTCCTCGACATCTCTGAAGATTGGAACCAGCCACTCTCGTCTGTGTTCACTCTCTGGAAAAAGCGGGTGTTTCACAAGGATCAGCCCATCATCTCCATTGACTTCGCCTACATCCCTCGTGGTGCAGAGCGCAATGAGATCAAGGAATACCTGACTTCACAGGCTTGGATCGACAAAAATGGAAAAATGAAAGCCGATTGTACATGAAGAGCAATAAAGGATAATATCTATTTATGCAAACAACCTTTAGCGTTACAGAAAAAGATCACCTCGGCGGAACCCGTAAGTCCTACCTTCTTAAAAGCGAAGCAGGTGCTATCGAGATGTGGCGCTCGTCGAAGTTTGGTTCTTTGACAACTGGTGGAATCGAAATCCACTCTCGTACTCCCTTTGCTGCGAACAACCTCAGCACCCCTAGCCACGAGGAATGCACTGCGACCGATGGTGCACCATGCTGGCACGCCGGTTCTACAACCAGCTACGACCTCTTCTGCGAATGGAATGAGTTCGACGACCACCAGGATGTCAAACGAGAACTTACTCTTTGGCACAAGGAAAATTTTGAAAAGGAATTGAATGACTGACTTTGAACCCCGCACTATCCCTCACGATGAAATTCGAAAGGGTGACACCATTCGGACGACGTACATGGAATATGATGTTGAGAAGTCTGTGACAGGTACTGTGCATTCCATCGACTACCATGACCGCTGGTTCACAGCGCGCAACATGCTGATTACAACTGATACGGCAGCATCTCCTATCTATACCCTCCTTGACCGTCCCAAGCCCAAGCTTCCTACCTCTCCGGGAAGTGTCATCCGTATTAGGACATTCTCTATTGGCGCATTCTCTGGTGGAGACATTACTCTCGCAGAGCCTGTTCTCTCTTTCCTTGATGCAGACAGTGAATGGGTAATTGTCTACGATGGTGGCAATAAGTACCTCAGGCCTGGTAACATCACTGACTGGAGCCCCCTGACTATCGAAGACGTAAAGGATTAATATGGACTGGGAAATTGTCTACTACATTCTAGCCGCTCTGCTGGTTGGATTTGCAACAATCGCCGTCACTGTTGGATGGCGTGGCCTTCAGGCTGAGAAGAAGAAAGCTGCGGCTGAGAACCAGACCGCTGAAACTGAAACCTTTTGGGAAGAAGAAAACTAAATGAACACAATCATGATCATCATCGCACTCCTGCTCATCACAGCAGTCGTAGTCCTCATTGTCCGACGAGTCAAGGAATCTCGTGCCAAGAAGGTAGAAGCCGCGAAGGCAGTCCATCCCTCGACAACTAAGGCAAGCTCCATTACCGTCGATGCTGCACAAGTAAAGTTCGCCGAGGGTGGCATTGTACACACCACTCCTGCTAAGCCCCTAGTAAAGGCTGTAGTAAAAAGTGATGAAGAGACTGCTGCTGAACGTCGTCGTGCCAACATTGTCGAGGAGCGCCGACTTCGTGGTGAAGAGTCGTACGTTCGAGTTCGTCGCGATCAGGAACAGGCTGAGTATGACCGTCGTCAGCGAGAAATCCGTGAACAGGACGACTATGACTACCGCAACAACCGTGGAATCTACGATGCAAGCACCAATAGTGTCTTCTTCCCCGGTGTTTTTGCTGGTGCCATGGATGCTGAAGAGCACCACGATCACTCCGAGCAGAACAGTGAAGACACATCTTCCAAGCAGGAAGAGCAGCCTGTAGAGGACACCAGTAAGCCCGAGGAATACACCGGACTTCCTAGTTACGGTTCCTCAGACTCTGAGAGCTCATACACCTCGAGCTCCAGTTCTAGCTCCGACTACACTGGAATTCCGGCCTATGGTGGATCGGACGACTCATCCAGCTCTAGCAGCTCATCGTCTGACTACTCAAGCTCCAGCTCTGACTCGAGCTCATCCTACTCATCCAGCTCTGACAGCTCGAGCAGCTACGACTCGGGTTCCTCATCATCAGGTGGAAGTGACTGGTAAATGAACAAACTCCAGAGATTGTTTCAAGGTTCTACGAAGCGTTTCTATCAGTCTCGTCTTGAAGACATGCAAGCAGAACTAGACCACATCGATGAGCAGATGGCAGAACTTAAAGCTCGCCGTGATGTACTAGTTGTCAGCATCGATTTCTGCGAAGGCCGTGTCGGTGCCTAACATCTACCAAGATATCCATGGAGACGTATGTGCTCCTATCAATTGTGCACCGTATGGTAAGTACATTGATCGAGGTGAAGTCATTGTTTGCCCTCACGGTGAAATTTATTTCTGCACCACGTGGACCTCTGCGTATGATAGCCATAAGGAGGCAGCTAAGGGTTGGAAGAAACTCAGCCCTTGGCTGCACCCTTGGAAATACGCTAAAGCCGAAAAGCTCCTTCGACCAAGTGTACAGACCGAGTAGAACAGTATAGAGTAATCCTATGAAAAGCGAAAAGCTAGATCTTAATCCAGAAGTACTCGATGAAGTTCAAGAGGCCATCTATCAAGCCCGTTGGGTCACCGCCCACGGCAAGTCCTCAGAGATTGCAACTGACCGCGACCTTGCTCAGGCTGCCGTCGAAGCCGTTTACCGAAATCTTTCGAGGAAGTTTGCTAATGACAACTCTTAAACTCACCGCCCTTGGAACCCTTTGGGTTGCCGTCTGTATTGCCGCTTTCTTCTGGTTTGGTATGACATTTATCCATGATGAATCGGGAGCTTCCTTCTACTACGGTCTCGGTTGGATCGTAACAGGTGTTCTTGCAGGGGTTCCATTCCTTGTCTACCACCAGCTGGAACACTAATGAGAGACCCTAAACGGATTCCTGAAGTGATTGCAGCTCTTACTGTCTATTGGTACGAGCATCCAGACCTCCGTCTGGGACAGATTCTTGGCAACTTTGAAGTCACCTATTACACTGAAGACGAAATACTTCTATATCGACTACGTGATCCAGATTACTTTCCACGAGACGTGTGATACTATTTAGCTATGAACAGAAGGGTTAGTCAATGTGGTCGTTAGGTATTATTTTGTTGCTGGTAATTCTTAGCCTTGCGGCTGCAGCGTATATGCTCTACATTCGCAAAAAGCAGCTAGAAGCAGCCAAGAAAATTGAAGCACTCAACATCGAGCGTGACACTGCTCATATCGTTGAAGAGTTCAAACGCAAGCAGGTCGAACAGAGCTGGGAAGATTTTGACCGCCAGCAATGGCAGAAGCGTTTTGAGGAACAGGTTAAGTAACACTATTAAGGTTAGATTCCAAAAAGTATCTGTGATATAATGTTCTTGACGCACTGACTTACGAACTATAGTAGGATCGGGTGTGAGGAATCCAGTGGACAAATTTGTGGACATAATAAGCGCCGCTGGATATCCAAGTACAATAGCAGGAGGCATTGTCTTCCTGTTCTTCTACTTAAGGAAGCAAGAAGCGGCAATTCGTATAACAACGAAAGAGCAGATTGCAGACCTTGAACAGGACCTAGAAAAGCGAAGAGCTGAAATTCTACGTCTTGAAGAAGAAGTGAAGTTGCTGAAGACCCTTCTCACCCTGTCGCAAGACGAATCTATTACTAACCGTAGACGTGCAGAAGCCGCAGAAGCCCAACTAAGAAGTGCTGGTCTATAATGAGCAAAAATAATGATCCTGATGACATCACGGAAGCTAAATTGTCTCTCATTCATAGGTCAGGCCTTCACTACCTTTCGATGGCCGTAGTTGCCATTCTACTTGGTGCAGGTGGAGCTTACTTAGCTATCTATAACGCACAAGATGGTGAACGCCAGTCTGATCAGAAAGCTGTGATACTGGCAGAAGACAAGCAAGCATCTAACACATGCCAGACTACGCCTGAAAAGCCTACCTGCCAGCTCGCTAAAGACATTATTGCTAGTCAGCCTACAAATATTCAAGGTGACCGAGGCCCTAAGGGTGATGAAGGTGACCGTGGTCCTGTAGGTCCACAAGGAATCCCCGGGTTGCTGGGTCTTAAAGGTGACAAAGGCGACAAGGGTGATCGAGGTCTACTAGGACCATCTATTCCAGGCCGCGATGGATTTTCTGGAGTAGACGGTCAGCCAGGTCCTGTCGGTCCTCAAGGTTTGCCAGGTGAACCTGGGCCTCAAGGTCCTAAGGGTGAAGATGCTAATGTTACCATCTCAAGTATGACGTGCGAAGATGATACATTAACTATCACACTCTCTAATGGCACATCTGCTGCAACTTCTGTAGTTTGTGAGTCACCGGCGCCCGCTCCAGCGCCAACGACATCTAGTACACCTTAGGAATTTAATATGACAGTATTTATCGCAGGCTTGATTCGTACAGTAGTACCAGCAATTGTTGGTGCACTTGCGACCTGGCTACTTAGCTTCGGTCTGGACGTTGGTCCAGATGCTTACGCAGGTTTAACAGCCTTTTTGGGTCTTCTTTTCACTGGTCTCTATTACGCCATTGTCCGCCTTATTGAGGATCGTGTTCCTCAGGCTGGTTGGCTCCTTGGTCTAGCGAAGTCTCCTGACTCATACAGCAAGGGACCTGGCGTCACTATGACACAGAAACCTGAAGGCAACCCAGAAGTTACTATCACAGTTGACGGTAAAACAGATGCAAGCACAGTTACACTTGCCACTGAAAACTTTGACAGCAACGTAAAAGGTTAATTAATTTTTCACAGATGCATCTACTTCGGTAGGTGCATCTGTGGGTTAAAGCACCAATTGTACAAGTTAGAAGATACAAGATATAGTTGTTACATGATCAACTACAAAGCAAAGACTTCTACCGGAGAGATCATTAATTCTGCCCTCTCCGCCTTCACGTTCCCTGCAGGTGAAGCTCACACCAAGCGCGAAGAGCGCCGTGACCTGGAGCCCGTTGAGATCGCTATTATCCAGCCTTCTCCTGACTCCATTCACGATGACCTGTTCCAACTCGCAATGTGGAACAGCTACATCAAGATCGAAAATGCTGATCGGCCTCCAGAAGGTCCTAGCAAACGAGTCCTCGTGATTCCTTATTTTCCCGGTGCTCGTGCAGATCGTGGCAAGCCCTTTGGTCTGGGAGTCTACGCAGACTTCATCAGGAACCTGTATCTCAACAAGATCATTATCTTTGATCCGCACTCCGGTATGACAGGGGATGAGCTTCACGCAGGTTCAGACAATCTCGATATTGTCTATTCTAATGAACTCCTCAAACAGTCTCATGTCCGGGCAATGCTTGGCAAGTATGATGCAGTCATTGCTCCTGACAAGGGTGCAGGCTTGCGGACCTACCGAGTTTCTACTGCCCTTGAGACTGGTTTTTACCAGGCTGAGAAGACTCGAGACTTCGAGACAGGTAAACTGTCTGGATTCAAGCTTGACGGTCTTCCCAAAGATGGTAAGTACCTCATTGTTGACGACATCTGTGATGGTGGTGGTACGTTCCTTGGTCTTGCTGATGCAATCGGTCTTCCACCTCAGCAGCTTGACCTTTACGTATCTCATGGTGTCTTCTCTAAGGATGCACTCAACACTCTTGCAAACCGTTTTGGCCAAGTCTACACAAGTAACTCGTATAACCCTCTTCGGAATCTGATTCCTTCCAATGATCGGCTTCCAGACGTTTTCCGACGTCTCGACGTCATCAACCTTCTACTAGAAAGAATCTAACTATGATACCCAAGGGAGTGTACATCTTTGGAATTGTCATCATCCTCCGTTGGGTAGCCTTGTTGATCTTTATTAACTCGAAACAAGACGGATACATGTGGATTTATATACTTTCGCTAATTCCCATGATATATCTTATATTAGCCGTTATTTTCCCCAAACTAGACAAATTCAAACTTTTCACAAGGAAACCCACTAAATGACGAACAACCCCACTGAAGCCCTCTTTTACACCGACGCCTACAAGTTGGACCATCGTCGGCAGTACCCTGAAGGTACGACCAATGTTTACGCCAACTTCACTGCACGAGGCTCTCGCATCGAAGGTCTGGACCACACTGTCCACTTCGGTCTTCAGGCATTCCTTAAAGATATTCTGACTGAGCGTTTCGAGAAGTTCTTTGCAGCTCCTGAAGAGGAAGTAGTAGAGGAATACACTCGCAAGGTCAATGCTCTTCTCGGCCCGAATGAAGTCGGTAATGACCACGTCCGAGCACTGCACCGCAAGGGTTACCTCCCGCTGAGGTTCTGTGCTGTTCTGGAAGGCCACTTGGTACCTATTAAGGTACCTAGCATCACAGTTGAGAACACTGACCCAGAGTTCTTCTGGTTGGTCAACTACATTGAGACTGCGATGAGTGCTTCCATCTGGCAGGCATCCACTTCTGCGACTCTTGCTTACCACTTCCGTCGAATCCTTGATGAAGGTGCACGAGTTACTTCTTCTACTCCCGAGTTTGTTGATTGGCAGGGTCATGACTTCTCCTTCCGTGGAATGTCCTCTATTGAAAGTGCACAGCACTCCGGTGCCGGTCATCTTTTGTCTTTCACAGGCACTGATACTCTCACTGCAATCGATTGGATCAACAAGTACTACCCTACCGATGGCGACTTCATCGGCGGAAGTATTCCGGCTACT
>Ga0157375_10000474_pt1 | contig 36636 bp, 30 predicted proteins | sample M35metaG_FD_115311 | JGI IMG/M metagenome (GOLD analysis project Ga0157375, IMG submission 115311) | Miscanthus rhizosphere microbial communities from Kellogg Biological Station, Michigan, USA - M3-5 metaG | ecosystem: Host-associated > Plants > Roots > Rhizosphere > Soil | place: USA: Michigan... | reverse complement strand
GCGGCAGCGGTCGCGGAGGGAATTCACGCCGCTTGGTATTTGATACGCGACCCCTGACCGGGGTCGGGGAAAACTCGCGTCATCCTGTCCGGTGGTCTCGCGCTTCGCGCGCGACCACCGGCTACCGTACGTGTCGCCATCCGGCGACGGATTGGCGATCCGACAAAAACAGCGCGAGCACGGTACTCAAGGAGATCTCGCTCACGCTGCCAGCGAACGACCTACAGCGGCGGCTTCTGCTGCGGTGTCATCGACTCGGGCGACATCGGCTTCGCGGTTTGAATCGTCCCGGTTTCCAGCGCCGGAGGATCCATGTAGACGCCTTCGGCGGTGTCTCCCTCTGCGCGTGCGGCAGCAAGGGCGGCCGCGGTCTTCTTCTGGGCCGCGTACTTTTTGGCCTGATCGGCGGCTAATGCGCTTTCGGCGCGCGCGCGGCGCTGCTCGATCGCTAACTGATCAAGGGTTGGTACCGCGGACGGCCGGTTCGGCGGAAGCTGCGTCTGCGCTTCAGTGGTCGTCGTCGTGAAATGCCCGCCGGAACGCACCAGCGTCTCGTTCGTGATCACCTGTCCCGGCTTCTTGTTCAGGCGATTCGTCGCTTTCGCGGCGTGGACGAGCGGCGAGTCAACGACAGCGGAAGAACGCGGCGCTGACAGGAGCGTCTCGGCGTGCGTCGGAGCGGTCGTCGTGGTCTGTGGATCGCCCGCGTACAGCGAAAGCGCGGCGAGTGCAAGGCAACTGCTGATGGCAATCGGTTTCATTCAGGGCCTCCGTGTTTAGAGTTCAATGTTACGCTTCAGCGGCCAAATTTCATGATCGCCCCGAATCTTGCACCTTGCGGGTCTGAATGACACCCGAGCTACTGCTCCAGAAGTTCGGATATCTGGCCGTCTTCGTCGGGACCTTCCTCGAAGGGGAGACGATTCTGGTCATGGCCGGCTTCTTTGCCGAGCGCGGCTATTTGAAACTCCCGTTCGTCATCGCCACGGCCTGTTCCGGCGCTTACATCGGCCACGTCTTCTGGTTCTGGCTCGGCCGGACGCAGGGCGTTAAGCTGCTGGACAAGTTTCCGCGCATGAAGCGGCACTTCGGCAAAGGCATCCGGCTATTCGAGCGCTACGGCGCGCCGGCCATCTTCATCACGCAGTGGCTGTACGGCCTGCGCATCACCTGCGCGGTCATCATCGGCATCTCGAAGGTGTCGACGATCAAGTTCCTGGTCTACGAGGCGCTGACGTGCATCGTCTGGGCGATCATCATCGGCACGGCGGGCTTCTATTTCGGCCGCGCCGTCGAACGCGTCCTCGGACGGGCCGCGCACATCGAGAAGTACGGCCTGATCGTGCTGCTCGTCGCTGGAGTCGGCTTCTGGCTGTATCACCGCTGGAAAGAGAAGCGCGAGGAAACCGAGGTTTCCCCGCCGCCTTAGGCCGCGCGCGACCGCGCGAAACGGTCCTTCATCGACGCCCCGACCAGCCAGGCCGCGCAGAGGCCGACCATCAGCACCGAGATCCATTTTCCGTAGATCCCGACCGGTGAGTAGGGCTCCGTGGCGTTGTGAATGGCCTCGCTCCACCTGCCGAGGACTTCGGCCTCGGAGAATTCGTGGATCGAGTAGAAGAGGATCTGGATCGTGAAGAGCAGCAGGAAGAGTCCCGTCACCTGGAAGAAGCGTTTGACGTCGATGCGGTGGCCGTAATGCGCCCACGCCCATGACATCGCGGCCGCGGCAGCGATGCCGAGGAGCGAGCCGAGGATGAAGCGGCTGTTGCGGACCTGGATCAGCATCAGCGCCGTCTCCATCCCTTCGCGCGTCACCATCAGTGTCGTGAAGAAGAAGACGCCCGCCACGGCCATCAACCGCGACGCGGGCGACGCGTAAACGTCCAGCCGCCGTTCCATGTCGCCCTTCATCTTCGGCGCGGTACGCCAGACGTGGACCACGAACGAGGCCACGAGCACAGCGGCCACGATTCCGAGGACGCCTTCCCAGAACGACTGATTAACGCGCATCAGCCACCAGCCAAGCGCGAAGCTGGCGATCACCGAGGCGACGATGCCGGCGTAAACGGCGGGACGGAGCCAGTCGCGGCCGGTCTTGCGGAGGAAGGCGAAGATGATGGCGACGCTGAGGAAGGCTTCAAAACCTTCGCGAAAAACGATGATGAGGGCGGGAATCATAGGTTGGTCATTTCCGGAGCTTCATCGCGCCCTCGCCGATCGTCATGACGCGATCGGGTGAGGCGGGCTGCTCCCCTTTCCGGTGGCAGGAATCGCAGACCCCGAGGATCTGCAGGTTGTGAAACGTGGGAGTGAATTTCTTGCGCGCGCAGATTTCGAGCTGGCGCTGTTCGAGCTCGGGATCGTTGAATTCGATGACGGATCCGCAGGCGGTGCAGACGAGGTGATCGTGATGCGAGTCGCCGCGGACGTGCTCGTAGTGGTAGTGCTCCTCGCCGAGGTGAACGCGTCGTACCAGGCCCGACTTCACGAGCAGCTCCAGCGTCCGGTAGACCGTGGCCCGGGAGATCTTCACGCTCTTCTGCTTCATCTTGAAGAGCAGCTCGTCGGCCTCGAAGTGGTAGTGCGTGGAGAAGATCTCGCGCACGAGCGAGGTGCGCTCCTGCGTCAGCTTCTGCCCCTGGCGGGCCAGAAAGTCCTGGAATCGGGTGATCTCTCGTTCGATGGAAGGCATAGATGCTGAGACTCAGTCTCAGTCGCGGGTAACAGTCTACGGGCGGGGATATTTCGTGTCAATCGTCAAGGCTTTTCACCACAAAGGCACAAAGGACACAAAGAAAATCTCTTTGTGCTCTTTGTGTCTTCGTGGTGAAAAGCCTTCAGGTCGCGTCGCGCACCGTGATCATCCGCACCGCGTCGAGGATGTCGCTCTTTGCCAGCGGCTTGAGCATGACGTCGGCTACGCCGGCTTTCTGGAACGCGGTGTCGAGTTGGATGAGGGTGTCCTCGGTCATCAGGACGATCGGGACGGGGCGGAGGCGTTCGTCGCGCTGGACGATGCGGACGAAGCCGAGGCTGTCGGCGGCCAGCTCTTCGCCGGCTTCAGGCGGGAGATCGAAGCCGCCGCGGATTTTGGCGTCGAGAAAAATCATGGCCGGCGTCTGTTCGAAGGCGAGATTGACGGCGTCGCGGGCGTTGCTCGTGGCCAGCACGCGGTAGCCCTCGGCCTGCAGCACGCCGGTGAGAAACGACAACGCCTCGAGGCCGTGCTCGATGACCAGCACCGTGATTCGCTGCGACGCGCTGCGGGTCATGCTCGCGGCTTTCAGCATGCCGTCGATGCGGTCAAGCAGGTCGCGCGCGTTGCGCGGGCGGTCGGTCACGTTCTTCTCCAGCATCGACGCCACGAGCTCGCGCGTGGCGGTGGAAATGTCGAGCGATTCGTCGATCGGTTCCGGCGCGGCGGTCAGGTGCGCCTTCAGCACTTCGTTGATCGACAGGGCACGGTACGGAAGAACGCCGGTGAGCATGCGATAGAGCACGACGCCGCAGGAGTAGAGATCGGACGCGGGCACCACCGCCTCGCAGCGGAGTTGCTCCGGCGCCATGTAGTCGGGCGTGCCGGCCAGCTCCTTGCGCACCAGGTCCTGCGACGTGGCGATGCCGAAGTCTGTGATGAAAGCCATGCGGTCTTTGTTGAGGAGGATGTTCTCGGGCTTGATGTCGCGGTGCACGATGCCGAGGTCGTGGGCGGCGCGCAGGCCGCGCAGCACCTGGCGCATGATCGACAGCGCCGAGTGCTCGTCGAAGTTCGGACGGCGCGTGAGGTGCTTGAGGAGATTGTCCGCGTCGATGTACTCCATCGAAATGAACGGATAGCCCTCCGCGAACCCGAGGTCGAAACTCTGCACGACGTTGCGATGGCGGATGCGGCGCGCGAGCTTCAGTTCGTTCTTGAAGCGCTCGAAGGCATCTGGATCTTCGTGGATCGGAAGCGACAGCACCTTGAGCGCGATCACTTCGTCGATCGATTCGTCGATGGCAGAGCAGACGTAGCCCATCGCGCCGGAACCGAGGAAGCGCTGGATGCGATAACGGCGCGCGAAAACGGAGCCGGGCGCGAGCATCGCCTCCACGGCCTTCGTGTCGGGACGCGTCTTCTTGCGCACCGACTTGATCAGCGTGGCCTCGCCCTGCGCCTCGGCGGCGACGAACGTCGGAAACGTTTTCTCGCGCTCGCCGCCGGTCTCGCCGCTGACGAGGGTCGCCGCCATCAGATCGGGATCGTCGCCGTGCAGCGAGCGGTCGGCGGGATCGCGCCGTCCGCACTGGCTGCAGAAACGGTCGATCGGACGCACTCCTGCGCCGCAGCCGAGGCAGGCCAGGTCATAGCCCGGCTCCGAAACCAGGTCAGCCATCGATCTCCGCCGAAACGACGACGTTCGGAGCGAGCTTGGCCAGCGTCGGAATCGACGAGCGCTGCCAGGTCACGTTGCGGTCGTACTGCAGCACGAGGTGGTAGCCGTTGCCGTGCGATTTGCAGCGCGTGATCCAGCGGACCAGCGTCAGGATTCCGGAGCTGTTCATGAAGTTGAGATCGCGGACGTCGAGCTCGACGACTTTCAGATGCTGCCGCTGCGCTTCTTCATCGATGAGCGTCCAGTACGGATTGAGCACGTCGCCCGGATCGCGCATCTCCACCGCGCCGGACATGGCCACGCGAAGCGTGTCGCCATCGAGCAGCGGCAGGATGGTCAGCGTATCCACCTTGAGCGGCGGGATGAAACCGCGTTCGCTGCTCATGCCGCCTCCAGTTTGAAGATGGCGTGGATGGAGACTTCGCCGTCGTTGACTTCGAGGCGCAGCCGCGCGCCGGCTTCGAACAGAATCCGGATCAGCCCGAGTCTGCTCTGCCCCTCGGTCATCGCCGCCTCCTCCATCTTCTTCAGGTAAACGGCCTCCGGCTGGCCGGATTGGATGAGCGCGAGCTCGCGGCGGAGCGTGTTGATGTGATGCGGCTCCGCTTTGTTTTTCACGCAGACGTCGACTTCGTTGTCGGCCTTGGCGATGGAGATCTTGAGGTAGCCCTCTTCCTCCGAGGCGTACTTCACCGCGTTTTCGAGCAGCTCGGAGGCGGCCATCGAAATCTGCTCGGCGCGCTCTTTGTCGGACAGGCCGATCATGAAGAAGCTGGCCACGAACCGGCGCACGCAACTGATGTACGTCCAGCGAGGTCCGAAGCGCATCTCCACGTAGTCGGAGGAAAGCCGTTCCGTGATCATCTCAGCTCCTTTTAACCGCCATGAGGCTGACGTCATCCTTCGGCGTTCCAGCCCACTGCCACGCGGACGCCGCGATCGTGGTGACGATCGCCGCGGCCGGTTTGTCGTGATGTTTCTTCAGGTCGTCTGTCAGCCGATGCATGTCGTAACACTCGCCCGCTGCGTTGCGCGACTCGGTGACACCATCCGTGTGCAGCAGCGCGACGTCGCCGCGGTTCAGCGTGATGCTGCGATCGGTAGTGAGGTGCTCGACGTCATCGCTGATACCGAGCCAGAGGCCGTCGGTCGGCAACCGCTCGATCGTTCCATTCTCCGATCGATAAATCAGCAGGTCGGTGTGCGCGCCGGCGTAGACGATACGGCCGTCGTTCTCGATGCGCGCCACGACCATGGTCATGAACTTCTCCTGGCCGAGGCGCTTGAGGTTGTAAAACATGGCCCGGTTGAGCAGCGAGACGAATTTCGCCGGCGACTGGTAGTGACCGTTCTGCTCGCAGAGCATGGTGAACATCGATTGGGCCATCATCATGATGAGGCCTGAGGTGACGCCGTGGCCTGTGACGTCGCCGACGCCGATCCACGCGCCGCCGTTCGTCCGCCGGAATTCATAAAAATCGCCACCGACCTCCTCGGCAGGCAGCATCACCGCGGAGATGTCGTATCCCGGCAGCTCGAACGTGCGCGGCAGGACCGACGTCTGGATCGAGCGGGCCAGCGCCATTTCCTGATCGTGCCTGGCCAGGATCTCGGCATCGCGCGCGCGGATCTCGGCCAGCATTTCGTTGAAGCCGTCGATGAGCAGGCCGATCTCGTCGTTCGCTTCCTTCTCCACGCGCAGCGTGTAGTCCTTTTCGCGCGACACACGCTTCTCCGCACGTAGGAGTCGATGAATCGGCCGGGAGATGGCGCGCTGAAAAACCGACGCGAGCAGCAGCGCGACGAAGGCCGCGGCGACGTAGATGCCGCCGGCAATCTGCAGCGTCCGCGCGCGGCGCACGGCCATCTCGCTGAGATCGGAGCGAACGGTGAGCGTGCCGACGCGCGCGCCGCTGAAGAGGATCGGACGCGCGACACCGATGTGCTGCGCGTCGATCCACGTTCCGTCGCGCGGTTGCGGCCCCGGCTTGTCGCCATGCTTCGCGCGCGCGTACGTCGCGAAAAGCGCTCCCTTGCTGTCGTAAATCGCCGCGCCGGTGATCTGCGGCTGCGCGCGCAACGCCGCCAGCGTGGCCTCCGCCTGCCGGTGATCGTTGAACGCGACCGACGACGACGCGTTCTCGCCGAGGATGCCCGCCAGCGTTTCGACGTCGCGCAGCACCTCTTCGCGAAACGTGGCGCGGTCGTACCAGGTCAGCGCACCGACGGTCAGCAGCAGCGCCGCCAGACTCGTCAGCATGAACCTGGTCATCAACTTGCTGCGGATCGAGAGATCGCGGAAACGCGCCATGTTGGATGTGGGGGTAGTTTATCGGTATCGACAGCCGCGCGGAATCGCCGCGTGAGCGGCATCAGAAGGTAGCGAGGGGTGCGAGCAGCTTCATCGCGAGCACCCCTCGAACGAGAGTCGTGAATGAAATGTGCCGCGTTAGCGGCACCGGATGGAGTGTCACATTTTTCCAGTGCCGCTGACGCGGCACGACTCGTGAGAGCGCATCGTGTTCGAGGGGTGTTCGCTTCGCTCTCACCCCTCGCTACCTTCTGAAGCCGCTCCGCGGCGATCACTCCAACGCCGCGTGCGCAAACGACCCGATCACCGCCGGCTTGATGTGCCAGATGTCGCGCGCGTATTCGGCGATCGTGCGGTCCGACGAGAAATTACCCATCCGCGCGATGTTCAGCAGTGACTTGCGATTCCACTGGCCGCGGTCGAGCCACGTTTCGTCCACGCGCTGCTGCGTTTCGATGTACGACTCCAGATCCGCGAGGTGCACGTATTCGTCGCGCGCGCTGAGGAGATTGGCCACGATCGGGCGGAAGAGTTCCTTGTCGCCGCGCGAGAAATGTCCGGCGGCGATCGTGTCCACCACGCGCCGGATTCCGCGGTTCGCGCCGAGGTAGTGCTCCGGGCTGTAGCCGGTTTTGAGGAGCGACGTCACTTCCTCGGCGCGCAGGCCGAAGATGAAAATGTTCTCCTCGCTTACTTCGTCGCGGATCTCGATGTTCGCGCCGTCGAGCGTGCCGATCGTCAGCGCGCCGTTGAGGGCCAGCTTCATATTGCCCGTGCCCGACGCTTCCTTCCCCGCCGTCGAAATCTGCTCGCTCAACTCCGCCGCCGGCATGATGGCCTCGGCCAGCGTGACACGGTAGTCCGGCAGGAAAACGACGCGCAGCCAGTCGCGCGTGCGCGGATCGGCGTTCACCACTTCGCCGACCGCGTGGATCAACTTGATGATCATCTTGGCCATGAAATAGCCCGGCGCGGCCTTGCCGGCGAAGTAGAACGTGCGCGGCGCGAGCGGCTGCTGCTGGTCCTCGACGATCTTCCAGTAGCGATCGATCACGTGCAGGATGTTGAGCAGTTGCCGCTTGTATTCGTGCATCCGCTTGACCTGCACGTCGAACATCGAATTCGGATCGACGACGATTCCGGTCAGCTCCTTCGTCAGTTGCGCGAGCGCGAGTTTGTTGCGGCTCTTGACCATCTCCAGGCGTTCGAGCAGGCCCGCATCGTCGACGAACAGTTCCAGGCGGTGCAGCTCGTCGAGATTGCGAATCCAGCCGTTGCCGATGGCGCGCGTGATCAGCGACGCCAGCGGACGATTCGCGTGCAGCAGCCAGCGCCGCGGCGTCACGCCGTTCGTCTTGTTGTTGAAGCGCTCCGGATAGAGCTTGTGAAACTCCGGAGCGAGCGTCGTCTTCACCAGCTCCGAATGCAACGCCGCGACTCCGTTGATCGAATGGCTGCCGGCCATGGCCAGGTTGCCCATGCGCACATTGCGCCGGTCGCCGTCGTCGAAGAGCGAGACGCGCTGCTGCATGGCCAGATCGCCCGGAAACCGTCTCTCGACCTCGGCCAGTAGTCTCCGATTGATCTCCTGCATGATCTGCAGGTGGCGCGGCAGCAGCCGTTCCAGCAGATCGAACGGCCACTTCTCCAGCGCCTCCGGCAGCAGCGTGTGATTCGTGTAGCCGCACGTCGCCACCGTCGTTGCCCACGCCTGCTCCCACGGCTGGCCGTAGTCATCGATGAACATCCGCATCAGCTCCGCGACCGTCAGCGCGGGATGCGTGTCGTTCATCTGGATGGCGACTTTTTCCGCAAACTCATCGAACGAATCGTGCGTTTCGTTGTAACGCTTGACGATGTCGCGCACGGAACACGCGACGAGGAAATACTCCTGCAGCAGCCGCAACTCGCGCCCTCGGTCGACCGAATCCGACGGATAGAGGATCTTGGAAATGGCCTCGGTGTTGATCTTGTGCTGCACCGCGGCGATGTAGTCGCCGGAGTTGAAGATGCCGATGTCGAATTCGTCCGACGAGCGCGCCGTGAAAAGCCGCAGCACGTTGACCGTCTCGCCGCCGTATCCGGCGATTGGCATGTCGTACGGCACGCCGACGATGAGTTTGAAATCGACCCACGACGGCTGGTAGACGCCGCCGACAGTCGTGTGCGCGATGGCGCCGTAAACCGGAATGACGATGGCCTCGTCCGGCCGCTCGATCATCCACGGCGAGCCGCCTTCATCGAGCCAGTGATCAGGCTTCTCGTGCTGATAGCCGTTCACGAAAGTCTGCCGGAAAAGTCCAAACTCATAGTTGATGCCGTAGCCGAATCCCGGCATGTTCTGCGACGCGAGCGAGTCGAGGAAGCAGGCCGCGAGGCGTCCGAGACCGCCGTTGCCGAGGGCCGCGTCGTGTTCGAGGGTTTCCAGCTCTTCGAGATCGACGCCGAGCTCCGCGATGATCGCCTTGGCCTCGTCGTACAGCTCCAGGTTCGTCAGGTTGTTGCCGAGGGCGCGGCCCATGAGGAACTCCATGGAGAGGTAATAGAGCCGCTTGGAATCCTGATCGCGATACCGCCGCTCGGTCTCGCGCATGGCATCGAGCATGGGACGGCGCACCGCGATGGAGAAGGCGTGCAGCCGCTCGCGCATTGACGCCTCTTCCCAGACGCGGCCGCGAGCGAAACGAAGAAACTCCTCGACACCCTCGCGCAGATGCACGAAACGGCGGGAGACGTTGCTGTCAGATGGCGAGGAAACGGGACGCATTGCGGGGATTCTAAGTGGACTTGGCGGCGAGATCCGATCAGTACTTATCCGCAGGCCACGCTGCCACCTCGTCCCAATCGGCAAACTCCGCCGGATCGTCTGGGGTTTGCTCGTAGGCGTCGCGCTCCTGACGCTCGAGATCCGCGACGGTCATTGTCCGGTTTTCACCAGAACGGAACCAATCTTCTCGATGCGAGTCCACTGATCTACCAATCCACGAATCTACTAATTACTACCTCCGCGCGATCACGGCAATCGAGACGTCGTCCTCGGGAGGGCGGCCGCCGGTGAAGAGGTTCCATTCGCCGATCAACGTCTCGACGAGGGTCGATGCCGAGGCGGACGGGTGCCAGCTGACGATCGTCTCGACGTACGCGTCGCCGAATTCTTTCTCACTCGCGTTGCGCGCCTCGGTCAATCCATCCGAATGGAACAGCAGCCGTTCGCCGCGTTCGAGCGAACCGCGCAACTCCTCCCACTTCATCCCCGGTTTGACTCCGAGTGGATACGAGCCGCTGCCGATGCGGTCGATGACCTTGCCGCCCGCGATCTTCACGATCTGAGGATGGCCGGCCATGGTGGCGATGAACGTGCCGTCGCGATCGAGGAGGAAGTAGCAGCAGGAGAAAAACGAGCGCGGGCCGCCGGTACGGCAGAGGATGCGGTTCAGTGAGCTGATGATCGCGCCCGGCGACGGATCGACGTCGAGTTGCGTCCGCCACGCCGCGTGCGCGACCGCCATCACCAGGCCGGCCGCCATGCCGTGTCCCGAGGCATCGCCGAAGAGGACCGCGACGCGCCCGTCGGGAAGCGGAACGAAGTCGTAGATGTCGCCGCCGACCGTATTCGCGATGCGGTTGTACGACGCGATCTCGTATTCGTCCGTCTGTGGCGGCGACTTCGGAATCAGATCGGCCTGCAGGTCGCGCGCGAGCTCGAGCTCATCGCGGAACTTGATCTTGTCGATCAGCTCCATCGCCAGCAGCACGACCACGATCATGAACATCGCCGTCACCTGCAGCGCGGGCCAGAACAGCGAGCCGTGCGGGCGGTGCTCCGAAAGCAGGTCCGCGAGGGAGATGAAGAAGCCGATGAATCCGATCAGAAAAAACAGGCGCCGAACCGGAGCGAGCCGTCGCGCCAGGCCGAGGAGCAGCGCGCTCTGCGTGCGCGCCACGCGGCGCAGGCGGCGCGGATCATTGTCGATCTTCGACTGGTAGTCGGCGATCAGCATCTTCCGCGTCTCGGGCCATTCGAGCGCGTACAGGTTCGTCACGTCCTTCGTCTTCAGCGAAGAGATCGTGTCTTTCCCCAGCTCGACCCAGTCGTGCAGCTCGGCCACAGGTCGATTGTACGGAGAAGTCGCGGCTGGGTTCCGGCGCGGTAAACTGCCGCGATGCGTCGATCGGTGCGGTACATGGTGCCAGCGCTGCTCGTATCGCTCGGCCTGAGCGCCCAGGAACTTCCGTTCCGCCATTTCACGCCCAACGATCAGGTCAATCCGCTCTCCTCCGCCAGCGTCCAGAAAGTGACGCAGGACCACCTCGGCTACATCTGGTTCGCCTTCTATTCGTCGGGCTTGACGCGCTACGACGGCCATTCGATGGAGGAGTACGGCATCGAGGACGGCTTGCGCGATCTGACGCTGCGCGAGGTGGCCGAGGATGGGACGCATCATCTGTGGGCCGGCTCGGAATCGGGACTGGTGGTCTCCGAAAAGCCGCTCGATGCGTACGAGCCGGGCAAGCGCGTGAAGTTCGTCAACGCGGTCGGCGGAGAGCGCCTGCCGCAGATGCGCGTGCGGCGAAATTGCCTCGTGACCGGCATGGATGGCTGGATTTGGGCAGGCGTGCAGGACGTGCTCGTCCGCTACCGTTTTCACGGCGACGCGCTCGAACGCGGCACGATCGACACGCTGCCGCTGACTCCCGGCATCTCCAGCATGCTCATGCGGCGCGACGGTTCCGTGCTCGTGGCGCTGAACTCCGGAGCGATTCTGCAATTCGATCGCGACGGGAAGTTTCGCGGACCGCTGCAAGGTCCGCCGGCGTGTATCGACAGCGCGCTCATGGAGGAGCGCAATGGCGCGCTTTGGGGCGGATGCACGAACGGCCAGGTCTGGCGTGGACAAGGCGATCGCTACGAGATCGTCAATCACGATCTCAGCGATCGGATCGTGTCGATCATCGAGACCTCGCGCGAAGAGCTCTGGATCGCAAGCCTCGGCTCGGGCGCGGTGCGTCTCGACGAAAACAATCTCTCGAATCGCCTCGTCGTCAATCGAACGAGCGATCTCCTCGGCGACTCGCTTTGGTCGCTGTTCGAGGATCGCGAGGGCAATCTCTGGTTCGCACAGAACGGCGGCGTGTCGCGGCTGCGCAAGGACTACCGCGCCTTCGAGGCGCTGACCGGACGTTCGCATGCCGGCGAGCAGCCGGCGCTGCCCGATCCGAGCGCGTTTTCGGTGCTGCCGCGCGAAACGAACGCGAAGGGCACATGGGCGAATCTGATGTTTGTCGGTACCGGCGGCGGCATCGCGGTATTCGCACCTGATCGCACGCGGACAGTGCTTCGTGTGGCTGATGGACTGCTGAGCAACTCGGTGTACTCGCTCGCGCGCGATGCCGAGGGACGAATCTGGATCGGGACCGTGGGCGGCGTGAATTGCCTTTCGTCACCGAACGACGCGCCGCCGTTGATGGCTGCATCGACGCGCAAAAACATCACGCTCGGCGGCGTCACCGGCGTCAACACCTCGTATCCGGTCGATACGACGTATCTCGTGCAGCCGTTCATGGTGCGCGGCGCGGAGACGATCTGGCTGGCTGGAATTCACGGCCTGAGCTGCCTGGCCAGCGGCCAGTGGTACCTGTTCGGAACGCGCGCGGGACTTCCTCCCGCCGGCGCGAGCGCGGTCGCGGTCGATGACCGCGGCTACGTCTGGGCCGGGACGCCGGACAGCGGACTGCTTCGCAGCATCGCTCCGTTTGATCCGGCGGCATTGCAGCCGGGCGATTCGGACAAGTTCTTCGCGCCGGCGTGGTCGCACGCCACCGGCGCACGCACCGATTCCGTGCGCACGCTGCTGTGGGCCGGCGGAAAACTGTGGAGCGGAACGGCGGACGGACTGGCCATTCTCGATACGCAGCCGCTCCACACCGTCGCCACGCTGCCCGACGCGGCCCTCGGCGGGAGCATGGTCGCGGGCATGATGCCGTCGCCGGGCGGGCAGTCGGTCTGGGTCAGCCAGAACTCCGGACTCGCGGAAGTCGATCTGCGCGACTTTCACGTCCGCACGCGCGTGTCGAAAGCGGACGGGCTGATCGACGACGAAGCGTGGGCCTACGATCCGCTGGCCGTCGGCGACGACGGGCGCGTCTACTTTGCCACGCCGCGCGGGTTGTCGATTTTCAATCCGTCGCTGCGCGAGCCGAACGCCGAGCCGCCGGTCGTGCGCTTCCGCGACGTGGCCTTTCACGAGGACCGCCGCGGCAACAACGAGATCTCGATCGCCTACGCGGCGCTGACGTTCAGCGACGAATCGCGCGTCGTGTATCGCACGAAGCTCTTCGGCTACGACAGCGGCTGGTCGTCCGCGAAGCCCGACGCGAAGATCCGCTACACGAACCTGCCCGCTTACCTTTTTCCGAAGTCGTACCGCTTCGCCGTGATGGCGCGCAACAGCGACGGCGTCTGGTCGCTGCCGCAACTTTACGAATTCTCGGTGCTGCCGGCGTTGTGGCTGCGTTGGTGGGCGCTGATCGCGTACGTGGCGTTGATCGTGGCCATGGCCAGCCTGGCCAATCGTCTGCGCGTGCGCCGGCTGAGCCGCCGCAATCGCGAGCTCGAAGAAACCGTCTCGGCACGTACGCACGAGCTGGAAGCGCTCGACAAGATGGTCGAGATCATCAACCGCGAGCTGGTCCTCGAAAACGTCTTCCGCAGCCTGCTCGAACAGGGGATGAAGCTTTTCCCTCAAGCCGGCGCCGCGGCGTTTCTGCAGTTCGATCACGAGCGACACTCCACCGCCGTCGTCGCGGAGCTCGGCTACGACCGGGACTCGTTCGACAGCGTGCGCCTCACGCCGGAAGAAGCGACGCGCCGCTATTCAGAACGGGCGGAGCTGCTCGAAGAAGGGGTGTATCTCGTCAAAGGAGACGTTTTCCACGAGCTGACCGGCAGCGAACAGGTGAAGCACTTCCGCGTTCCGAAGTCGATGCTGGCGATGGAGGTATCGCTCGGCGGCCGCATCGAAGGCTTCCTGATCTTTGACAACTTCACCGATCCCGATGCCTTCGGCCGCAACGATCTGCGCAAGCTATCGCGCGTCCGCGAGCACGCCATCTCCGCCATTTCCAAGGCGCGCATCCTGCGCGAGCTGCAGCTCAAGAATCGGGAGGCCGAGGAGGCCAATCAGGCCAAGAGCCGCTTCCTGGCCAACATGAGCCACGAATTGCGGACGCCGATGAACGCGATCATCGGCTTCTCCGAAATCCTCATCGAACGGCTGGAAACGCAGATCGACGCGAAGTCGATCACGTTCATCCGCTCCATCCTCAGCTCGGGCAGGCACCTGCTGGAGATCATCAACGACATCCTCGATCTGTCGAAGGTCGAAGCGGGCAAGATGGAGCTGCTGCCGGAGACGTTCCCGGTGCGCGCCGCGATCGAGAGCGTCTGCCAGGTGATGCGCGGGATGTCGGCGCGGAAGGCGATCACGTTCTCGGTCGAGATCGAGCCGGGCGTGACGGCGATCGAGACCGATCAGGCCAAGTTCAAGCAGATCCTCTACAACCTGCTGTCCAACGCGGTGAAGTTTTCGCCCGCCGATTCGACGGTCACGATTCACGCGCGGCGCATCCATTCGATCGACGAGCGGCCGGAATCGCTGCGCGTCGACGTCATCGACCGAGGCATCGGAATCGCCGCGGAAAATCTGGCGGTGATCTTCCAGGAGTTCCGCCAGGTCGACGGCACCCTCAACCGCCAATACGGCGGCACAGGCCTCGGGCTCTCCCTCGTGCGCAAGTTCGTCGAGCTTCAGGGCGGAACGCTCACCGTGGCCAGCGAAGTCGGGAAAGGAAGCACGTTCACCTTCACGCTGCCGATTCACTTCGCCGGCACAACCATTCCCAGTCCGATCATCAACGCCGACGGAACGGTGATTCCGCCTGGCGAGCGCGTGCTCGTGGTCGAGGACGAAGACCTCGCCTACTCGACGCTTGCCACGTATCTGCAGGCGGCGGCATACGTTCCGATCCGCGCCCGCAACGCGGACGAAGCGCTGCGGCTGGCGCGCACGATCAAGCCAGTGGCCATCACGCTCGACGTCGTGCTTCCCGGCGCGCAGGGGTGGGACGTGCTGCGCGCGCTGAAGGCCGATCCGGCAACTGCGAGTCTGCCTGTGATCATCGTGTCGATGATCGACAACCGCGAACTCGGCCTCGCCTTCGGCGCCGACGACTACTTCGTCAAGCCGGTCGACTGGACGCGGCTGATGCGCCGCCTGCGCGAGATCACCGTACGCACCGCGGCGCCGAAACGCCCGCGCCTTCTCCTGATCGACGACGACGTCAGCATCCACGACATGCTCGAAGCGGAGCTGACGAAGCAGGGCTATCAGATCGAGAAAGCATTCTCCGGCGTGGAAGGTCTGGAACGCGCCGAGGCCAGCATGCCGGACGTGATCATCCTCGACCTGGCCATGCCCGGCATGAGCGGTTTCGAAGTGGCCACGCTGCTCAAGCAGAGCGATACGACATCGCGCATCCCCATCCTCGCCTTCACCGCGAAGGAGTTGACCACCGCCGACCGCGAACAGCTGCGCAGCGGCTTCAGCGCCGTCGTGGCAAAAGGCGCATCGGCCGGCACACGGCTGATCCACGCCATCCACGCGCTTGACGCGCGGCCTCGGCAGGACGACGTTTATCCGCAGATTGACGCAGATATCCGCAGATAAAGCGCCCAAACCCCGTCGGCGTAGCCGGCGTAAAGGACCGTAGCCCCCAGCTTTGAGCTGGGGGACAGGGGGTTTGCCCGGAAATTGTGAGCCCGTTTTAACGGGCGAAAGGAGACCGTCGCGCAGGCCGTTTCCCTTTTGCGCGTGATTCAACAGGGAAACGGTTCACGCGGAGACGCGGAGGAGCGGAGAAAAGAAGCTCCGCGATCTCCGCGGCTCCGCGTGAAATTGGGTTCTCCGAAATTTGCGCGGAAACCTTTCTTTCGCGCGCTAAAGCGCGCTCCCTCATCGAACACGCCCGTTTTCCCACCGGTGAACCGGTGGGCTACGGTTCTTACGCCGCTTCGCCGACGGAGACTGCGTGGATCGCAGCGCCGAGTTGTGCATTACGGGACACGGTTCCCAAGCTGTTCCACCAGAAACCTGCGCGTTTCCGCGGTCGGATAGAGCACGTTGCCCTTCGCGTCCGCGACCCGAAATTCGGCGATGTAGTCGTCGTAGCCGGGGTAGTCGGCGTTGAGGCGGTCGTGCATGCCGGGCAGCGAGTCGTCGTTGAAGTAGGCCCCGTAGCGGTCGCGCATCGCGTAACTCAGGACCGCACCGATGTCCTGGTAGATGAGGATGCAGCGCCGGAACTCATTTCGCTGCGGGCCGAGCGGCATCACCTCGACGATGAACTTCGCGACGGCCAGCGCGCCGTCGAAACGCCGCGAATCGCTCGTCGCATTGGCATCGTGCAGCGCGGTCAGCACGATGCCGGGGACGATCGGCGGGATGCGCCGCGGCAGCGGTCTTTCGACGCGCGCGGGCACGGCGAACAGCAATGGAATGATGCAGAACGCGGCGGACGTCAAATCCACTGCGGTCCGATACCGCTACTTGCTGGCGAGGGGCCGGTGCGAACTTTCCGCGCCGAGGGCACGGGCGGTCTCGATCAGCTCCTGAATCGTGGTCTGATCTTTTCCAGCGGCCTGCAGCATGTAGATGCGGATCGCGCTGCCGACGGGGATGAGCGTGTTGGCCGGATCGGCGTAGAACTTCTCGAGGCCGGAGACCAGCTCGAAGCCGGACATCTTGCCCGCGGTCGAGCTCTGACGCTCGGTGCGCGCGGCCAGGCTGGCGCAGGCTGAATTCGCGCCGGCGGCGACGTCGATCTTGTTCAGCGCGTCGAGGTATCCCTGCGAGTAGCCGATGGACCAGAACAGCTTCTCGGTGCTGCTCAGACGCAGGAACTCTTCGCCATTCGCGGGGGGCGTGATCTCGGGCGTCGTCGCTCGATCGGCGGCATTGGCGACGATCGCGGACAGCATCAGGGCAATAGCAACGGCTAGTTTTTTCATTGGCAGCCTTTCGAAGACGCTCGCGGATTTTGGACAGCTCGTGAAATCGGGTTCGGGCGATTCTACCAAAGGGAAGTCGCGGATCGCCAAGAGATTGCATCTGCGATGCTTTCACCCTGCGCATAGACGCAGGGTCTCCGGTGATACCGCCAAGACGTTGCGGAGAATCGCAGCTCTCGCGGCGCCACCGGAGATCCTGACAGGCTCGCTCACGCGAACCGTCAGGATGGGTTTTAGCAGCTCACTCGATCGCGCCTTCGATCTTCGCGCGATAGCGCGCCACATCGGGAGTCATCGTGATGAACGGCAGCCCCGCCGCCAGCTCGCGTTTGGCGTTGCCGTAGCGGCCCGTTTCGTACAGCGCGACCGCGTAGTAGTAGTGAAATCCCTCTTCGCCGCGGCCGATGGCGCCTGCTTTTGCGAACGTGTTCGCCGCTCCCGCGAAGTCGCGCACGCGATACAGCCCCTCGGCCACCCGCAAAGCCGCCTCGTGCGAAAGCGACGGCGTGCTCGAAAGCGCGTCGTAAATCGAACGAGCGCGATCGATGTCGCCGCTGTCGATCGCGCGCTGCGCATCGGCGAGGCTGGTTGCGACGTCGCGAACCGCGGGTTGTGGCGGATCCGACGCCGAATTTGGTTTCGGATCTGGAGGCTGAGGAGTTGGAGCTATCGGCTGTGGTGTCGGAGCCGGCGGTTTCGGCTGCGGAACTGGTTGCGGAACCGGCTTCTTCGGCTGAGGAGTTGGAGTCACCGGCTTCACCGTTGGTTTCGGATCGTTCGTCGGAGGCGCAGCATCCGGTCCGCCGTCGCGCGGCGCGGTCACGGCAACATTCGGCTGTTTCGTCGGCGTCGGAACGGCGACTGCCGGCTTCGCCGCGGCGGTCACGCCGAGGAGCAACGCCTCCTGCTCCGTCAGCACATTCGCGGCGACGGCATTGACCTCGGCGCGAACGTCGTCCGGCAGCTTGAGCGTGCGATACCGCGGCTGCAACTTCTCGGCGGTCACGATCCGCATCAGCGAGTCGCGCGCATCGCTGTCGCGGCCGAGACGGTGGGCGGCGAGGCAGGCATAGCTCTGCGCCATCTCGAATTGCTCGACCCTTTCCACGAATCCGAACGCCGCGCTGCGCAGCTCCGTGAACGCCGCCGCGTAGTCCGCGGCCGCGAAATGGGTCATCCCGCGCTGATAGAGACGCTGATAAAAATCCTCATCCGACGCGGAGAGACTCGCGGCGGATAACAGTAACCAGCACAACAGCAGCACCTTGCGCAGGACGCAATCCTCCTGTGCCATACGCGAGTTACAGCTCTCGCTCGGCGACGCGAGAGAACATCACGCGGCGCCTCAATCATTCTGATGGGAAGTCTTGGACGACAGGAGATTGTGCCACAATTCAGTCTCAGCCGCCGCCGGAATCGCGATAGCATCCGTGTCAATCGTGTCAAAGAACGTGATCATCGTCGGCGGAGGTCTGGCCGGCCTCTCCGCGGCTGTTTATCTCGCGCGCGCCGGCCGCACCGTGACGATCTTCGAGCGCCGCCGTTACCTAGGCGGACGCGCCGTCACGCATCTCCGCCACGGTTATCGCTTCAACCTCGGGCCGCACGCGTTCTACCGAAACGGCCACGGCTGGAACGTCCTGCGCGAGCTCGGCATCCCCGTCCGCGGCGGCATCCCCAAACCGCGCGGCATCGCCATGCTGGGGAACGATCGTTACAAACTTCCCAGCAATCCATGGTCGCTGCTCACGACGTCGCTCCTCGGCATCAAGGCGAAAGCGAAACTGGCCATGCTGATGCTGCGGATCTGGCGCATCGATCCGAAGCCGTTCGCGTCGATGACCGTCCGCGAATGGATCGACGCGAACGCTACCGACGAGCGCCTGCGCAAAGTGATGGAGGCGATGTTCCGCCTCGCAACCTACAGCGATCGCCCTGATCTGCAGAGCGCGAGCGCGGCGCTGGCGCAGCTCCGGCTGGCCATCCGCGGCGTCGTTTACGTCGATGAGGGATGGCAGAAGATCGTCGATTCGCTGCACAGCGCCGCCGTCGCCGCGGGCGTGAATTTCGTGACCAGCTCGCGCGTGGTCAGCGTCGACCACGACACCGCCGTGCGCGGCGTGGAGCTGGGCGGACTGGAAGTCGATGTCCGCAACGACACGATGTCCTTAGCGATGCCTGACATGTCCGATCCTGACAAGGGGACGCGCATCCCGGCCGAGACGGTGATCCTGGCCGTCGATCCCGTCACCGCCCGCGAGCTCGCTCCCGATCTCGACTGGCCGGCGACGACCGCGGTCATCGCGTCGTGCCTCGACGTCGCCCTCTCCAAACTTCCCGAGCCGCGCAACATCTTCGCCCTCGGCATCGACACGCCGCTCTACTACTCGGTCCATTCGCGATGGGCGCAACTCACACCCAAAGGGGGCGCACTCCTGCACGCCGCGAAGTACGGCGAAGGGACGGAAGCCGAGCTGGAAGCGCTGGTCGACGAGATGCAGCCCGGCTGGCGCGATCTGGTCGTGCATCGCCGCTTCCTCCCCGCGATGACGGTGTCGAACGCGCTCGCGCAACCGGACGGCAAGGCCACCCGCCCGCGCGCCACGACCTCCGTTTCCGGCCTCTACGTCGCCGGCGACTGGGTCGACGAAGGCGGCATCCTCTCCGACGCCGCCTTCGCCAGCGCCCGCGCCGCCGCAAAGGCGATCCTCGCGGCGGGGTAGGTCGCGCGAGCCGCACCAGCACAGACAAAGTGTCTGTGCCACACGTGCCGCGGAGCGGCATAAGAAGGTAGCGAGGGGTTGAGCGAAGCGACACCCCTCGAAATCGAAGCGCGCCAAAATTTGTGCCGCTTCAGCGGCACTGGAAAAATGTGACACTCCATCCAGTGCCGCTAACGCGGCACATTTCATTTTCGACTCTCGTTTTCGAGGGGTGCTCGCGATGAAGCTGCTCGCACCCCTCGCTATCCTCTGAAAGCCGCTCCGCGGCGGTGCATCGCCTACTTCTGCAACCGAATATCCCCGCCGGAGCTACGGAGGACGAGCTTCGGTCCGCCGCCGTTCAACTTGCCGTTCAGCGATGAATCGTCCTGTTTGCCGAGCACGGTGACCGGGACGTCGGAGTCGACGTCGCCGCCGCTGGTATGCGCATCGATGTCGAGACCCACGTTCGCTGCGACGTGCACCGTGATCCCGCCGCCTGAGGTCGAGAGTCGCGAATCGCCGCGCGGCTGGCGCGAGAGGCGCGCTTTGATCGAACCGCCCGACGTCGAGGCGTCGATGACGCCGCCGGCGTCGCCGATCTCGATCGAGCCGCCGGACGTATGCGCTTTCAGATCGCCCTGCGCGCGGCCGATGTCGATTGAGCCGCCGGAGGTCTTCACGTTCAACGCGCCGGCGGTGTTGTCGACCTTGATGTCGCCGCCGGACGTGGAGAGCAACGCGCTGGCGTTCGAGCCGGCCATCGAAATGTCGCCGCCGGAGGTGTGCGCGTCGACCGCGCCGGCGATGTGTCCGAGCGCGACGTCGCCGCCTGATGTATTGACCTTCGCCTGCCCGTTGAGATCGGAGACCGTGATGTCGCCGCCCGAGGTCTTCAGATCGACGTTGAATTGCGACGGCACGTTGACCACGAAGCGGACATCGAGATCGTTGTTCCAGTGGAACCAGGAAGTGGGCTGGTCGTACTTCGCGCGGATGTGTACGTTGTTGCCTTCCGGCGTGAAGGTGACGTCGAGCTCCTTGAAGAGATCGTTCGCCTTCGACTGGCTGGACGTCCTCGCGCGGCGGATGACGTCGACGCTGACGTTGCTCCCGCCGGATGTGACCTTGATGTCGCCGAGATCGGCCTCGATGATGATCGTGCCGCCGGGATGAACGTTGAAGTTGCGGTGAATCGGGCTCTCGATCGCGGCATGGGCGGCTGAAATCGACACCAACCCAAGCACGGCCGCGAGCGCTGCATAGCGAATGCGCCTCATGGTGTGCCTCCTGTGCGAAGTAAGTACGCCCGACCGACCGAAAGGTTAGCAGTCGTAGCGCCGCCGGCTCGGCGGCTGGACCGCCAGCGGCTCGCTGGCGCGTAGACTTCCGCGATGCTGACCGCCCTCGCCGCCCTGCTCATGCTCACGATCCCGCCCTCGCAGCGCTTCCTCGCCCTCGGCGATTCCTACACCATCGGAGAAAAAGTCGCCGTTGCCGACCGCTGGCCGAATCAACTCCAGCGTTCATTGCAGTCGAAAGGGATCTATGTCGCCGATCCCCACATCATCGCCCAGACCGGATGGACGACGGACGATCTGTCGTCCGCAATGAATCGCTTCATGCCTCGCGACGTGTATTCGTTAGTCACGCTGCTGATCGGGGTCAACAACCAATACCGCGGCCGCGACCCGGAGCAGTACCGGCAGGAGTTCGCCGTGCTCCTCAAGCGCGCCATCGGCCTCGCGGGCGGCGACAGGAAGCGCGTGATCGTCGTCTCGATTCCGGACTGGGGCGTCACGCCGTTTGCCGAGGGTCGCGACCGCAAGAAGATCGCCGCAGAGATCGATCTCTTCAACGCCATCAACGCCGAGGAGACGAAGCGCGCCGGAGCGAAATACGTCGACATCACGCCGATCTCGCGCAAGTTCCCGACGCTCGTCGCGCCCGACGGCCTTCATCCATCAGCGGAGATGTACGCGAAGTGGGTAACGGTCATTTTGCCGCAGGCGGGGGCGGCGTTGCAGGGGCATTGACCACGATCGCATCGAACTTCGTATTCGCCGTCGGCATCCCCTGCGCCATGCCCGCCTCCGCGAACGGGAAGAGCAGCCCGCCCACGCGCCGGAAGTCGCTGTAATCGACCTGGAATTCGAGTGCTCCCGCTTTGCCGGTCGAGCGGAGGATGTGCGAGGTCTTCTCATCGATGTTGACCGTCAGCGCCAGCGTCTCCGACAGCGGGATCTCGATGGCGCGGATGGCGTCTTTGGTGCCGAGGTCTTTGAGCGCGGCGCGCTTGGTGACGAGGAGCATCGGCAGTTCGAGCCGCGCCGCCTGCAGTTTCATCGCATCGAGCGATCCACCCGTCACCTCTTTCCCGTTGCGCGTTCCGTGATCGCCGTCGACAATGCGCACCTCGGTCTCGGTCGGATAGACGATTTCGACGCTCAGCTTGCCCGGCCCCGTCCACGTCCGCGTCAGCTTGCCGTCGCCCTTGCGCATCACCGGCACGACCGTGCCCGTCTCGCGCAGCGACGTCACCTTCGTCCAGGCTGCCTTGCCGCCGTACTCCTTCATCACATTCGAAATGACGTCGTCGAGCGATTGCGCGTGCGCGGACGCGGCGACGAGAAGGGCGGCAAGGATCGTGAGTTTTCGCATGTGCGGATTGTGCCACGTGGAATTGACTCACGGCGCGCCGATGTATACGGTCGCGCGCCATGACCACCGAAGCCCCACCGAAGCCGCGCGACTTTATCCGCGAGATCGTCGAGGAGGATCTCGCCGCCGGCAGGACCGCGCGCGTGATCACCCGCTTCCCGCCCGAACCGAACGGACACCTGCACATCGGGCACGCCAAATCGATCTGCCTTAACTTCGGCGTGGCCGGCGAGTACGGCGGTCAATGCAATCTCCGTTTCGACGACACGAATCCGACCAAGGAAGAGATCGAGTATGTCGAGGCCATCGAGCACGACATCGCCTGGCTCGGCTTCTCCTGGGGCCAGAATCTCTTTCACGCCTCGGACTACTTCGACCGGCTCTACGCGTGGGCCGAGGAGCTGATTCGCGCGGACAAGGCGTACGTCGACAGCTCGTCACCGGACGAGATGCGCGCGATGCGCGGAACTTTGACCGAGGCAGGGACTGAGTCGTCGTATCGCAGCCGCAGCGTCGATGAAAACCTCGAACTCTTCCGGCGCATGAAAGCGGGCGAGTTCCCCGACGGCGCACAGGTGCTGCGGGCCAAGATCGACATGGCCTCGCCCAACATCAACATGCGCGACCCGGTGCTCTACCGCATCCGCCACGCCACGCACCACCGCACCGGCGACGCCTGGTGCATCTATCCGATGTACGACTACGCGCATCCGCTGTCCGATGCGATCGAGCACATCACGCACTCGCTCTGCACGCTCGAGTACGAGGACCACCGCCCGCTCTACGACTGGCTGATCGAGAACACCTCGGTGCCGTCGCGCCCGCGCCAGTACGAGTTCGCGCGGCTCAATCTCAACTACACGGTGATGTCGAAGCGGAAGCTGCTGCGCCTCGTCGAAGAGAAGCACGTGAATGGTTGGGACGATCCGCGCATGCCGACGATTGCCGGCCTGCGCCGCCGCGGCTTCACGCCGGAGTCGATCCGCAACTTCTGCGAGCGCGTCGGCGTGGCCAAGCGCGAAAACATGATCGACGCGGGCCTGCTCGAATTTTCCGTTCGCGAAGATCTCAACACGTCCGCGCCGCGCGTGATGGGCGTGCTCGATCCGCTGCGCGTCGTCATCGATAACTATCCGGACAATGAAACCGAATGGTTCGAGACCGGCGCGCGCAAAGTGCCGTTCGCAAAAACGATTTTCATCGAGCGCGACGATTTCATGGAAGAGCCGCCGCCGAAGTACTTCCGCCTCTCGCCGGGACGCGAAGTGCGCCTCCGATCGGCCTACTTCATCACCTGCACCAACGTGGTGAAAGACGACGCAAACAACATCATCGAGCTGCACGCGACCTACGATCCCGCCACGCGCGGCGGCGATTCGCCCGACGGCCGCAAGCCGAAGGCAACGCTGCACTGGGTCGCCGCCGATCACGCCATCGACTGCGAGGTGCGCCTCTACGACCGTCTCTTCAAATCGGAGAACCCCGAGGAGAGCGGCAACTTCCTCGACGACCTGAATCCGTCGTCGCTGCAGATCGTGCCGCACGCGAAACTGGAACCGTCCATCCGCGGCGCCGCCCTCTCCACCCACTACCAGTTCGAACGCCTCGGCTACTTCTCAGTCGATCCCGACTCGACCGAGGACGCGCTCGTCTTCAACCGAACGGTGACGTTGAAGGACTCCTGGGCTCGAAAAAGCATTTGAACCACAGAGACACAAAGAGCACAAAGGAATCTCTTTGTGTCCTTTGTGCCTCTGTGGTGAAACGCTTTTTCGTATGATTCGGGCATGAAGCTTCGTTTTCTCCTCGTCGTTTTTCTGGTCAGCCTGGCCTGCAAGCCGGTCGCGGAATCGCAGACGACCGACGCTCGGCAGCCGCGGCAGGAGCGCGCGCCCATTCCCGCAAGCGTCGGCGCCTCGCGCCGGACGCCGATCGTCACCGTCGCGCACGACGTCGGGCCGGCCGTCGTCAACATCCAGACCGAGTCGACCATCCGCCGCCGCGAAGTCGATCCATTCTTCGACCCGTTCGGCGTTTTCGGCGGACGCGACCGCAGTTACACCTCGCAGTCCCTCGGCTCCGGCTTCGTCTGGTCGAGCGAAGGGATCATCGTCACCAACAACCACGTCGTCGAAGGGGCGTCGCGGATCACCGTCAACTTCAGCGACGGAACGCAAGTGCCTGCGAAACTGATCGGCGTCGATCCCGACAGCGACGTGGCCGTCCTGCGCGTCGATGCAAAGAATCTTCTCGCCGCCCCGATCGGAACGTCGTCCGACCTCCTCATCGGCGAAACGGTCATCGCCGTCGGCAATCCGTTCGGCCTCAGCGGCACCGTCACCACGGGCGTCGTCTCGGCCCTCGGACGTTCCGTTCCGTCGAAGGAAGCGGGCCGCACCTTCACCGATTTCATCCAGACCGACGCCTCCATCAATCCCGGCAACTCCGGCGGCCCGCTGCTCAACATCGAAGGGCGCGTCATCGGCATCAACACGATGATCTACGCGAACGCGCAGGGTATCGGCTTCGCCATCCCCGTCGACCGCGCCAAGAAAGTGATCCAGGACATCCTCCGCTACGGGCAGGTGCACAGCGCCTGGATCGGCGCCGTCACCGCGACGATTACCCCCGAGGAGGCGCGGCGGACGGGATTGCGCACGTCGCGCGGAGCGCTGGTGGCGCGCGTGATCACCGGCTCGCCGGCCGCTGCCGCCGGACTGAAACCGGGCGACATCATCACCGCGGTCGCCGGACGTCCGGTCGATTCGCGCGAAGCCTTCTCGACCTACACCGCCACCGTCCCCTCGGGTCAGCCACTCCCGCTGACCATCTCGCGCGACGGCGCCACGCAATCGATCTCCGTCCGCCCCTCCGACGCTCCCGGCGACCTCGGCCTGCGCATTCTCCGTGAGATCGCCGGTCTGCGCGTCATCGATCAGAGCGGCGCCGTCGTCATCGATGAAGTCTCGCGCGGCTCGCGAAGCGAAAACATCGGACTCGCCCGCGGCGACGTCATCGTAGGCGTGAACGGTGTTGAGATCGCATCGGTCAAGGATCTCAATCAGGCGCTGACGCAGTCCGCAGAGCGTTCCTCGGTCGTTCTTCAGGTCGCGAGAGGCCGCTACATCTACAGCCTGACGTTCCCGATGGGGGCGTGATGTCATCCTGAGCCGCCGAAGGCGTCGTAGCCGAAGGCGGAGCGCCGCAGGACGGCGAAGGAACTCAAGATGCGCAACTCCGGCTGAAACCCGCTGGGATTCAACACAGTTTGGGAAGCTTGAGGTCCTTCGGCGTCCTCCGCCGTTCCGCTGCTTCGCAGCTCCCGGCTCCGGCAGCCTCAGGATGACAATCTAAAACAAAGCCATCTGCGGCGGGAGCGCCTTCGGCGGCGGCATCACGATCGGGCGGCTGCGCTTGGTGCCGAGCAGTAGCCAGAGGTGGCGACGGATCCACTCCTTCGACTCGCGGTAATAGCGGAACTTGCGCTCCTCTTTGTGGAAGCGGCGATTGTGGCTCGCGCCGAGGACGTGGTGCAGATACTCGTGGTAGATCACCGACTGGATGAAAAACGCCGGGATGTCGGGCGCGTTGAGCAGCGGGTGGATGCGGATTTCGGTGGTGATGTGGTTGTACGAGCCGAGGCGGATCGAGCGGCGCCTTTTGCGCGTGATCTGCTGGCCCCACCGCACCGGCAGCGGCGGATATTTGTAGAAATACGTGCGATGGACCTCGGCGGCGAGCGAGGCCAGACGGTAATTGCGCTGATCAGCGTTCCCGAGGGGAAGCGGACGCGTCTCCATTGCGAGTCATTGTGCGGAGGGCACGTCCGCTTCGCAAGAAAAAACTACTCGCTGTTGCCGCCGCCGGTGGCGTGCTGCATCACGGTCGCGACGTTCTGCATCGCGGCGGACGTGATCATGGCCGTCCCGGCCGCGATGACCTCGTCGCCTTTGCGCATCCCCAGCCAGACGCCAACGCCGACGCCCAGGACCACCGCGGCGATCGGGAAGGTGCGGATGTGTTCGCGCCACGACTCCGGCAGCAGGTTCTCGATCTCCTCGAACAGCGCTTCCGGTCCGCTGTCGGCCAGCGCGTTGCCGAGCTGCGAGGCCTTCTCGCGGATCGGAAAGTCGTAGTCCATCCCGGCAGCAGCGCGCTCGTGATCGTCGTCTCGTGTGGTTGCCATGGTTACTCCTTAATCGTTGTCTCCGTCGCGGCGGAGCAGCAGTCCGACCAGGAAGCCGACGCCGACCGAGATCAGCAGCGCCTTTCCGGGATTCGAGCGGACATAGCTGCGGACCTGATCGGTGATCGCACCGAAATCGACGTCCTCGATCTTCTCCTTCGCACGGTTGTACTGGCTGCGCGTAAAGTCCGACGCCGCCGAATATTTTTCGTTGACGAAATCCTTGGCCTTGCCGAAGCGCGAGCCGGCATCATCGCCGCCTGCGCCGGGTGCACCGCTGGTCGTTTCTTCCATGACGTTCTCCTTCGACGTGCAGCCTATCAGAGGCGCGGGCTTCGAATTGCAGCGTTCGTGCCGCGCGTACAATCGCCCGCCATGCGCATCCGCCTCGATCACGTCACGCACGCCTACGCGGGAAGCGACGAATCGGCGGCCGTGCAGGTGCTCGACGACGTCTCGCTGGAGATTGCCTCCGGCGATTTCGCCGTGCTCATGGGCGCGTCGGGGAGCGGAAAGTCGACGCTGCTGAATCTGATCGGCGCGGTCGACCGGCCGGTGTCAGGAAAGCTGATGCTCGACGACGTCGACACCTCCGCGCTCGACGAGTCGCGCCTGACCATGCTGCGGCGGACGTCGATCGGCTACATCTTCCAGTTCTTCAACCTCATCCCGACGCTGAACGTCTTCGAGAACGTCGCCTTCCCGCTGTCGCTGGCGAAAATGCCGCGAAGCGAAATCAAGCCGCGCGTGGCCGAGGTGCTGGAGGAAGTCGGACTCGGATCTCGCGCCTCGCACTTTCCGAACGAGCTCTCCGGCGGCGAGATGCAGCGCGTCGCCATCGCCCGCGCCGTCATCCATCGCCCGCCGCTGATCCTTGCCGACGAACCAACCGGCAATCTCGACTCGAAAAACGGCGACATGATCCTCGACCTCATCCGCGGCATCCACAACTCTCGGCGCCCGACCATCGTGATGGCCACGCATTCCGAGCGCGCCGCGGCGTATGGGGATTACGTGGTGGAGGTGGCGGATGGGAAGATCCGTTTATCCTGATGCGCGAGGCGCATCAGGATCTCCGGTGATACCGCGCGAACGTTGCCGAAGCGCACAGAGTTACCACTCGCTCGGTATCACCGGAGATCCCTCGCTGCGCTCGCAGGCTGTGAAGAAATGTCCGGAGCGGCGACGATTTGTCATCCAGAGCCGCCGGAGGCACGTAGCCGCGGAGCGGCGGAGATGCCGAAGGACGGCGAAGGAACTCAAGATTCCAGAATCTCCACTATGTAGAGCGTCTCAAACTACCAAACGTGTCATTCGAGCCAATCAGCACATAATCCGACCACGTCGGATTCTTTGTGCTTCGGCGGTTTTGGATGAGCAGGCCCGCGAGAATGAGACGCTGAGTTTCAGCCGATGCCGCGCATTTTGAGTTCCTTCGCCGTCCTCCGCCGTTCCGTCGCTTCGCGACTCCCGGCTGCGGCGGCTCTGGATGACAAACCCCTCGCTTCGGCGCTTTCCCCACCCCCGCTCGGATGAACTGCATTTGATCCTAAAAGCCCTCGTCCTCCGCCCCATCCTCCGCGAAGCCCAGCGCACTGCGCTGACGATCCTCGGCATCGCCGTCGGTGTCGCGGTCGTCGTCGCCATCGCCCTCTCCAACCAAAGCGCGTTAAGAGCCTTCCAGGAATCCGTCGACGCCGTCGCCGGACGCGCCAACTACATGATCGTGTCGGATGCGGGCCTCAGCGAAGACGTCCTCCTGAAGTTGCAACCGTTTTGGGAGAAAGGCGTCCGCTTCGCGCCGGTCATCGACGTCGAAGGGATGGCTGAGCCGTGGCAGCAGCCGATCCGCCTGCTCGCCGTCGACCTCCTCTCTGATCTCCACTTCCGCGACTACCGCTACGCCAGCGTCGTCACCAGCGACGACAAATCGGCCGCCACCTACCTCAGCATCCTGCGCGACGACTCCGTCGTCCTCCCCGCGACGTTCGCGAAGGAACACGGACTCAAACTCGGATCGCCCCTCACGCTCAACATCAAAGGCATCCGCCGCACGATGATCGTGCGCGGCCTGCTCGAAGCAAGCGGACCGGCGACAGCATTCAACGGCGCCATCGCCATCGCCGACATCGCCGCCGCACAGGCGAGCTTCGGTTTCCAAGGCCGCCTGACCCGCATCGACCTGATCGTCCCGAACGACTCGGTCAAAAACGACATCCAACGCATCCTCCCCCCCAGCGCGCGCATGGAACGCCCCGCCCGCCGCAACGAGCGCGTCGAGAAAATGCTGCGCGCCTTCCGCGTCAATCTCTTCGCGCTGGCCGGCGTGGCGCTGCTGGTCGGCATGTTCCTCGTCTACAACACCGTGCTGATCTCGATCCTCCGCCGCCGCAAAGACGTCGGCGTTCTCAAAACCCTCGGCACCTCGGCCACGCAAATCTTCGGCGCGTTCCTCATCGAAGGCCTCGTCTTCGGCGCCATCGGCTCCCTCGCCGGCATCGCCCTCGGCCGCGGCCTGGCCTGGCTGATCCTTCGCGAGATCGGCCGCACCATCAACGCGCTCTACGTCAGCTCGACCCCCGAGGCCATCGTGCTGACGCCGGGGATCATCGCGGCGGGAGTGGCGGTGGGGACGATTCTTTCGCTGCTCTCCGCGATCCAGCCATCGATCGAAGCCTCGCAAGTGCGACCGACGTTGCTCCTGTCCGGTGCGCAACCGGCACGGCGCGGCACGCGAACGATGACGATGATCAGCATCGCGATCGCCTGCTTCGTCATCGCCGCGCTCCTCTCCCGACTGCCCGCATGGAACGGAATCGCTGTCGCCGGATACATCGCCGTCCTCTTCGTCGTGGCCGGCTTCTCCGCGCTGGCGCCGATGATCGTCACCGCCGTCTCGAACCTGCTGCGGACGCCCTACCGCGCCATGTTCGGCATCGTCGGCGAGCTGGCCTCGGCATCGATCCCCGCCTCGCTGCGCCGCACCTCCATCGCCTCGGCCGCGCTCTCGCTGGCCATCGGCATGATGGTGGCGGTCGCGCTGATGGTGGGCAGCTTCCGCGAAACCGTCCGCGTCTGGGTCGACCAGACCGTCAGCTCCGACCTCTGGCTCCGTCCCGCCAAAGGCCTCTCCAACGCCGACGCCGCGGCCTTCCCGAACGCCATCTCAGCGGATCTCGCCAAAGTCCCCTTTATCGCCGCCTTCGACCGCGCCAGCGGACGCGGCGTCGCGTACGGCGACGCCGTCGTCACCGTCGCCAGCGGCGACTTCGACGTCGCCGCCCGATTCGGCGACCTGCCGATGATCGCGCCCCGTAAGTCGTCCGAGGGGCTGCGAAACGCGATCGCGAAAGGGGGCGTGGTCGTTTCGGAGAGCTTCGCGCTGAAGTACGAAAAAGAGACCGGCGACTACGTCACGCTGACGACTCTGGCCGGCCCGCGCCGCTTCCCGATCACCGGCGTCTACCGCGACTACTCCAACGATCGCGGCGTCATCGCCATGGACCGCGCGCTCTATGTCCGCTCCTACGGCGACGACAGCATCACCACCGTCGTCATCTTTCTCAAACCCGGCATCGACCGCGACACCGCGCGGCGCCGGCTCGAAACGATGTTCGGCCCCAAATACCACGCCTTCGCCGTCACCAACGGCGAGATCCGCGGAGAGGTGATGAAGATTTTCGACCAGACCTTCCTCATCACCTACGCCCTCCTGGCCGTGGCCATCGTCGTAGCCGTCCTCGGCGTCATCAACACCCTGGCCGCCCTGATCCTCGAACGCAAACGCGACCTGGCCCTCCTCCGCGTCCTGGGCATGTCCATCGCCGAGGTCCGCCGCATGCTCGTCCTCGAGTCCTCGGTCCTAGGTCTCACCTCCACAGCCGCCGGATTAGCGATGGGCTACGTCCTCTCCTGGATCCTCATCTACGTAATCAACAAACAATCCTTCGGCTGGACGATCGCCTTCCACACCCCGGTGCGATTGATCGCGGCGTCATTAGCGGTGACTTTCATCGCGTCGCTTTTGGCGGGACTGGTCCCATCGCGCCTCGCCAGACGGATTGATCTCGCGAGCGCGATGAAGGCGGAGTAGAGCCGGTCGTCCGTTGCCGCGTCCGCTTACAATCAGGTGCAAGTGGTCGACTGGCAGAGGTTTGATCCGGCACGATGGGACATCGTTTACGATATCGAGAAGCTGGCTGCGCACGGAATCAGCGACTGGGAAGCTGCGGAAGCGATGTGGAACGTCATCGAAGCACGGCTGAACAAGAAGGCTCACGGGCCGAATCGCTACCAATTGATCGCTCTCACCGACGCAGGTCGCGCTCTTAAATTGATCATTCACATTTCAGGTCCTCGCGCGATGCGGGTAATCACTGGATGGCCCCTATGACGAGAAGAAAAACAACATTAACTGACGATGAAATGGATGCGCTGGTGATCGCCGACGCCGACGATGAGTCGGCATGGGGCGAGCCGGTGATGGTCGGTCCATCGAAATCGCCGCGACCGGCATGGATCGCACGAGCAAAGCATCTCGATCTCGCCGCAAAGTTCTTCGTGCTCTCCGTCCTGCACCGCATGGGCGTGGAAGCGACAGTCACGTTTTCGCAGAGCGATAACGTCGACATCACGGTCGTCCATGAATCAGGGCGTGTCCTTACCGTGGACGTCAAGACGTTGAGCGGTCCGAATGAATGGGTTGTCGGACCGTTCCGCGCCATCGATCACCACTACGTCGTATTCGTCTGGTATCCCCCAAGCGGAAAACCGAGCGCTGAACCCAAAACCTACGTAGTCGCATCCGAGCGCCTTCATCGCTTTCTCGCGCGAAAGCCAGTTCGCTCACTCTCGATGGACGTCCTCGCGAAAGAGCTGGCGGCGCAGGACGCCTGGCAGGAGCTCACAGTCGCGCCTGCGGCGTGATCCTTTCCGCTTTCCTCAAGGCCCCTCGGCGCCGCCCTGATCCTCGAACGCAAACGCGACCTGGCCCTCCTCCGCGTCCTCGGCATTTCCATCGCCGAAGTCCGCCGCATGCTCGTCCTCGAATCCTCGGTCCTCGGCCTGACATCGACGGCGGCCGGCCTGACCATGGGCTACGTCCTCTCCTGGATCCTCATCTACGTAATCAACAAGCAATCCTTCGGCTGGACGATCGCGTTTCACACGCCAGTTCGACTGATTGCCGCCTCGCTGGCGGTGACGTTCATCGCGTCACTTTTGGCGGGACTTGTCCCATCACGCCTCGCGCGGCGAATCGATTTGGCGAGCGCGATGAAGGCGGAGTAGATATCTCAAACACGAATCGAGGTGTAATCTTCTGCTTTCTGCAGGTTGGGATAACAGGATCGCTCCGGAGGTACACATGCGATATGCAAGGGAAATCACCGCGGACTTACTCTCATAAATATGAGCCAGCAATCTAAAATAGTGGTATCTGAAGAGTCCGCACCTCTAAATGTCGTGCTGAATACCTGGTTGTTGTTGTACGTCAACTCGCCAGACTCTGAGACTAAAACTCTTGGTGGACTACCGAACGATTTCTTGACAGGTGCCGCTGCGAGTTTGCTAATCCTCGATCATGTCATCTGTGACGAAGGGGGCCTCGCAACGGAAGCTGCGATGCCATGGGTAAGTTCGCACATTTTCAAGTCCTTGAGAGATGAGAAATTGCTGAGGCCAGAAAGGCTGCGCAGAAAGTACTCTCCAATAGTTCTAGGCCGTTTGCAGGAGTCGGGGCTGTGGTCATGGGCGCAGCGGGCGATGCGTGAAGAGTTGAAAAGAATCAAAGCTGGCGACGTTGCGCCCAAGGATCTAGCGCTCCCATCCACGCTTCGCTGGCTCAATAGTGTGATGTTTGCCGGCGTAGAGATACCCAACGCCCTGCACTACGATTATCAAGATCATCATTTTAGCAACCTGTCGCTGTCGGCCCTCGAGATCACAGGTGCCGTGGCACCTCATCTAGACGAAGCCGACATCGCTAGTGATCACGCGGCAAAGGCTGCGCGCCTTCTCTCCGCGCTTTCCATCGCCGTTCCCGATTTTCGATTACTTCCGCCGATCACTAGCCCGGCGGGGAAGGCCGCGTTGCGCGAAAACATCCATCAAGAGAAACATATGATGTACCGCTATGTTTACGGCGATTTATCGCACGCGGAGTACGAAGCCTTTCGATCTACTCCAGGATTCAAAGATCGTGATCGCGTCGTAGATAGCGAGCGGCGGTTTCGCGAGGCGGACCGAAACATGGAGATACTCCTTCGTGTGCGCGAACGCACGGCTTCTATACGTCCGCAAGCGCAGCGTGTCATCTCAGAGGTCGTTAACGGTACACGTGCCTTGCACGACGTCAAATCAGAGTTGGACACGGTTCGAGCGATCGTTGAAGAAGCGATTACTAATGAACGCAAGATTCGCTCGCTGCAGGTCATTGCCGGTGGTGAAGTACTACTAGGCGCCGCAGAAGCACTGACCGCTTTAGCGCTGAAAGAACCTGTCGCAACCCTTCCCGCCGCCCTGGCGTTTGGTCACGCCGCTCACCAGTGGCAAGAGGCCAATGAAATAAAAGATCAACGTGGAACTCTCGGCCGAAAGTTTCCTCTAGCATGGATCGCTGGCGTGCACCAACAGGAGAAAGAGAAGGCTAAGCAGAGTAAGCCAACGCGGCGATAATCGGAGTTGTCGTGACCGGCGCCCTAACTCCACGCAGCGGCCGACACGCGGCCGTTAGCCAGCCTGGCGACGCAGCTCGTGCTGCCTACGTTCAGGCGTCAACGCCGCTCGCACTGAAAGCCGGGCGCTGCTGCGCGAAAGAGTTAGGCGCACTTGTTTCGCGAGAGTTGATCGAAGCAGCACAATTTAAGAGAATCGCAGGATGTCCGATTCGCGAACGATGACACCCCTGTCCGAAGCTCAACTCCTCGCATGCGTGAAGGAGTCGGGGTTTCCGTTCGAACTCGAAGTAGCACGCGAACTTGTGTCAATGGGTTTTGAGGTCCAGCTCGGCTATCGATTTCTCGACCGTAGCAAGAAACGAGACGCCGAGATGGACATCATTGCACGTGAAAGTGCGGTCACGATGACGCAAAGAGGCACGCCTGTTCGCCATTCTCTTCGCCTCGTCATCGAGTGCCGTGATACATCGCTGCCTCTCGTATTGTTCGGCGTCGCCAACCGCAAGTTTGTGCCGCAAACCGATCAGATGGACGCCGATTGGCCTTTCTGTTGGATCGACACGTCACGGGACCAGGGCATCCCGAATAAGTTTTCCTCTATCGCGTTCGACGAATCACGTTCGAAGTTATTTCGCAAGCGCTTTCACCATCAATTCGATGGAGATGTTCGTTTCTCGACCGTTACCACGGTTGAATGGGAGAAGAAGCGTCCAAAACTACACGTCACTGATCGGCTTCGGTCCACGCTAGCCAACTTTGGCGCCTTTGTGGAAGACTCCCGTGCCACTTGGCTCAACATCACGAGCGCGGCGGACTTCGAGAAGATGATCGGCGGTATACCAACCGTTGAGCTCACCTTTCTCTTGCTCGTACATTCCGGAGAACAATATCGGTACTCCAGCGAAGGCGCGCTTATCCGTTCGACGCGTACGTCCCTCTTCAACACTTTTCACTCCGAACGAGGCGTACAATTCTTTGTCATCGACGTCGTACGATCGGATGATCTTCAAGCAGCGATAACTCGTATTCGCAACACAGCCGGCTTGCTTCTCGACCACGTATTGCCCAGCGTACTCGCAAGTGGCGGTCCCTAACTCGGAGAGTTGGCATCAACCACTCGCGAAGTTCCGCAAACTCATCCGGACCAAGTTCGACGATCTGCTGTTCCAAATTGTTCTACGCGAGTCATCGTATTTTGGCGGAATAAGTGTGTAGGGCCCAGTTGTCAGCGCGGAACAGGATTGGGCCGAGTGCGACCTCCAGATCGCCTGGCGAAACAACCGTTAGCCGACCATGCAGCCGGCAAGTCTCACCTCCTTGGAATCATCACACGGAGTTGCGGAACGTTTTGCCGCTTTCGCCTGACACTCAGGCTTATCGGGCAAAATTGACACAAGCGGGGTAGCAGTCTAATTAAGAGTCAGCCGGAGGGTCGCGCTATTGTCCGACTATAATGCCGTCGATTGCCGCTACGATTCGCTGATAGGATTCGTCAAGTACACCATCGGCTAATTGCCACCGACGGAGCCGTTCGGGCACAGCGCAATCGTCCAGGCGTACTGGGATAATGAAATCGCGGCCATCGGGAAGCTCCGACGCGATGTCAAGAGCGATGTCAATCTCCCTTTGAACATATCCGTCCTTCTCGATAGACGAGCGAGAGAGACAGATGAGTGCGACCGTCGCTCGCCGCATGGTCGTGCCGATTTCGTGATCCCAGTCGCGTCCGGGCAACAGCTCTGGCACATCGCGCCACGTAATAAACCCATCGGATTCCAATCGGAATTGCAACCATGCGGCATGGTCTTCGTCTTCACGCGCGTAGCATATGAAGACCACCGCTCCATTTCGAAGCGCCCGGACGTCCGGCGAAACAGGGATTGTCAGTTCTTCGGGAGATGCGGGGAGAATTCGCGCGAATTCCTTCTCGATGGCACTGGCTAAGACATGCATGGTCAGCACACGACTATCAAAGGTGGTCGCATCACGAAGCGAAAGAGGTACGAGCGTATCGTCAGTTCTTACGACGACGAAAGGCAGGAGCTCAGGCTGATCCGTAAGCGAGAGCATAGACGTTTGGCGCCAGTTACGCGAAAGCACGAAAACAAGGCCGTCGCGACCAAACTCCGGGCCGCCTATTGGAGAGTACTGTAAAAAATGCGATGCGACTCCACGCATTCCCAGTGCATTGTGGAGCATCGAGAAGAAACCCAGATCCCGGTGGTCTCCAATCATCCAAAGTTGGAAGACGGCCATAGTATCAGCCATCTTAGTCGTTTCTCCTGAGCAATCGTCGTTGCCGCCTTCATCAAGAAGCAGCGAACGAAGGCGGAGTAGTGACCGTCAATCGCGTCTTTCGACAGATTCAGGCGCTCGCTCCGCTGCCAAAAGCGCACCCATCACTTCTTCGGAATGTCCGTTCCGAAGTCGCGGCGGTAGATGGCGCGCATCTCTTCCACGTAGGGGATCAGGTGCGCGTGCGCGGGGTCTTTGGCCAGCTCCTCGGCGGCGTAGTAGATCTTCAGCGCTTCGACCATCGCTTTCTGCTGCGCGTCGTCGATTGCCGCCGACACTTCGCCGGCGAAGGACTCGAGGGCATCGGCCAGCGTTTCCATTTCGAATAACTCCATCGCGTCCTCGCCGCCGGTAGGGAAAGGCGCGTCGGCAGTCGTTTCGCGCGGGGGAGCGGCGGCGGGGAGATGGGGGATCTGTTTCCGGATCGAGGCGAGAGTGTTGAGGATTCCTTCCACATCGATTTTCTTTTTGCTCATGATTCCTCCAAAAGCCGGGATGGTTACGTCCGTGGGTTACGGGGGACGGGTTCACGCGGAGGACGCGGAGAGGCGGAGGTCACCGCGGAGAAGACCCGCGGAGCTTTTTTTCTCCGCATTCTCCGCCTCTCCGCGTACTCCGCGTGAGCCGTCTCCCTTTGAATACTCGCGCGGACCAAAAAATGGCCTGCACGACGTCTCGTGCAGGCCATCCCTGCGACTGACTAGTCATTTTACCCTCGAGTTAAAACCTCACTGCTTCTGCGGAACGGGTAGCGGAGCCGGAGCTGTCTTCAGCTTGCCGCGCTTGCCGTTGCGCCCCATGGTGGACTTCATCGTCTTCACGTGCCCGAGGAGGGAATCGGCACGGGCGTTACGGGTGAAACCTTTGGCGAGGTTGTACACCTGCAAAGCCTGCTGCACGACTTCCCATCGCTCGCTACACGTGTTGTAGCGAATGTCCCGCACAAGCGCCTCGGCTTCGGTAGCAAGGGCCTGGTAGCGCAGATTGCGGTGGATGACCTGCCGCGTTCTGACCGGATCGAGTCCCGTCTTCAGCTGCATCGTGGGGTCGTTTTCCGCCACCACGGCACAGGCTTCGAGAAACTCGTCCGAGACAGAACGGGCAGGCATCATGTTGAGTCGATCAGCCGTTGCCGGGACGAAATCCGGCAGGAACTGATAGATCCCACGAAGCTGCGCCAGAGCCTGCTGAACCGCGTCATCGATTGCCGCTACGTCCAGCGTGGAAACCTGGGGAATCTGACCGTTGTCTGGTGTGATCATAGCTTTCTTTTCCTTTCTGCCAGGGTTGTCCTGCGCGCGCTATCTTTGGATCTTCTGGCAGGCACAACATATGTCTGAAGGATGAAGCTGTCAAGGC
>Ga0157375_10000471_pt1 | contig 36699 bp, 51 predicted proteins | sample M35metaG_FD_115311 | JGI IMG/M metagenome (GOLD analysis project Ga0157375, IMG submission 115311) | Miscanthus rhizosphere microbial communities from Kellogg Biological Station, Michigan, USA - M3-5 metaG | ecosystem: Host-associated > Plants > Roots > Rhizosphere > Soil | place: USA: Michigan... | reverse complement strand
GCGATCTTGAGCTTCTTGTCGCCCTGCTTGATGAGGCTGTTGTTCTGGAATTCCTGACCGGTGAAGTCGAGCAGGATGCCTTGGGCGGTCTGCTCGGTGATGGTGTCAGGCGGCGCGCTCCCGGTATCGGGATCGTACTCGCCGACGGTGATTGCCCTGATGGTCACGGGCTGGCCGAACTCAGTGATCATTTCCAGAGACATCGCGGCCATTTCATCGTAAAAGGTCATTATGAATACTCTTGAAAGGACGTCGACGTTGACCGATGACGAGAAAAACTCGTATCTGCTTGATTTAGCTCTGGAGTTGTACCAATCGACATTAGAGAACAAGCCGGACAAATTGATGGTAAAAATCAGAACGCGCGATGCCATCACGGATGTGCTCGATGGAACCATCGCTTCCGGTATTGCAGCCGAACTGCGAGATGAAATAGTTCCCCATTGCACTCCGTTTGATGAAGAGCGGTATTTGAGCTTGTGCGTTTTAGCTCAGGCTATTGGGGCTGGAAAAAGCGCGTTACTCAAGTTTTATAAAGGTCGGATTCTCGAAGACGCGATAGGCATCTAAGCCCGAACGGCAAACAGACCCCGCCTCTGCAAGTAGTCAGCAAACTGCGTCGCGCTCGGGCGATCCGGCGCCGCCGGCAACAGTCGTCCGCTGGTGTTGGAGATCGTCGCGTATTCGCGAGTTACCGCGCCTTCGACTCGCTCTAGGGTGATTGCACCTTTGCGCTTCTCGATCGGGTCGATGTCGTCCTGGTGAATCTCAGCGGCCAAGGCCAACTGGCCGTACTGGATACGCGCAGGAAGGTAGTTGTCGGGCTTGATCTGGTAGTCCAACTCAACCCCGCGGCGCGGCCAGGCCAGAGCCTGATCGCTATCCGTCTTGTGCCCCTTCCATGTCATGCCATCCATCGCCAAGGCGGCCCGGCGAAGCAGCGCTTCTTGTGCTGGCTCGTCCACAGGGATGGTCACGCCGAACTTGCCGGCGTATATGACCAGGTCCGCGGCGCTCGCGTAGCTTTCGGCACCTACTACGCCTGTACCGTCCTCAATGATGAGTGTCATGGATCAACTCGCTGGATTGAGTTTTGAATGATTGGCCGCCGGATTGCCGGTAGCCGCAGTATCACGCCTTAGGCAGGTCGGCGACGAGCTTTTCCAAGGATTCTTTCGACGCATTCGCGCGGTAAGTCACACCAGCAGCGTCGAGTTTAGCCTTCAGGGCTTCAACCTCCACGCCTTCACCCGCCTTCAGTTCAGCGAGCTCGTTGCGCAGCGTCTCGTTTTCCACTGCGAGATCATCGCGTGCACCAGCCAGCTCAGCCATCTGAAGACGGATAGCGTCGAGCGAATGAAATAGGCGGATTGCGAGCTCGCCGGCTCCCGGCTTTTCAATCTCTCCAGCCTCAAGCCCATCAATGACAGCGCGGACCGTATCGCTTTCGGCGCGTAGCTTGCCGATCAGCTCTTCCAGTTCGGCCTGGTTATTACCAGCACCCGCAACCAGCACAAGGCGTTGCTCGACTTCCTTCAGCGTCACTTCAACGCCGACATTCTCGTAGGCATCAACCACGTTTGGCCAGTCGCCAACCACAACAACACCGGTGACGCCCGCTTCTGGTCGCTCGAAGTGCTCTGGGTTGCGATAGCGCTTTTCCGGATCAAAGCCGGAGCTTTGAGTGGAATAGATGAGTTCCATGAATATCTCCAGGGCGACCATTGCAGGCCGCCCGCGATGAGTGAGCCGATTAAGGTGCGGACAGATCGATCAGGACACCGGCCGTGACCTTGTCGCTGGTCGCGTACTTGGACCAGTTGGCACCGGCACCAATAGCTGCCAGGTTGGGGTTGATACCGCCAGTCGAGTCTTTCCAGCTGTAGCCGAGCAGGTCCATGTTGAAGGTGCCTTCGGCGCGGAACCCCATCGCCAGGTTTTCCTGGTTGTCGATGTTGTAGGAGCGGAAGCCCGGGGCCTGAGACTCGGTGATCTTCACTGCACCGGCCTGCAACCCAAAAATGGTCTCGGCCGGGATGGTGTCGGACACCAAAACCGGTTTGCCCATCGTGCCCGGCTGGCCGCCGTAGATGACCACGCCCGCTTCTTCGTAGACCTTCTCGGTGATCGCCTGGTCGACCATGTCGAAGTAGGTCGCCGAGTCCATGGTCCACAGTGCGATGCGGCCGAAGCGATCACCGAACTTGCGCATACCCTTAGTCAGCGCCTTTTTGCCGTCGGTGGCGAAGCTGGCTGCGGCGACCATGTTGGCGTTCGCGCCGATGGAAGCCTTCAGGGCGGCCATGGCGTATTGGATGTAGCCCTCGAGCACCGCGTCGGCATAGTCCTGGCCGACCAGCTCGGAAAACTCTTCCGGCGAGCGCGCACGGCGTTTGAACGCCTCTTCGGTGGTTTCGTAAGGACCGTATTTGAACGGCACCTTCACGCCGACCATCTCGCCGGAACCGATCTTCTGGCCGGCAATGGTGGCAACCGAGTTCACATCACGGTGAGCGATCGAGCCGCCGAGTTTGTAGAAAGCACGCTTGCGCAGGTCGCCCTCGCTCAGCTCGTTGTCTAGGATGATGGCGCCATTGGACGAGCCGTTGAAGATGTCCATTACGTCCTGGATGCGCTCCAGGTAAGCGGTTTGGGCAAGATCGTTATAAACGATCATGTCCGAGTTGACGGTAGTCGCCATGGGTTACTCCATTATTTAGGCAATTTCAGGTACGCGTCCTGGCCGTTGGCAGTGATGAACTCACGCTTAGCCACGGACGTCATTTCAGAGCGTTTCAAAGCGGCCCCACCGCCATTTCCAGCACCCCCGGCCCCGCCGCCAGATGCTTTGCTACCCGCAATCAACGGCGCGAACGCTGTGTTGTTTGCAAATTCTGCTTTCAGCTCGTCCAGCGTGGATGCGGAGAGCTTGCCCTGCTTGTCGAGTACGACAACCACAGGCTTCCCGTCGCGCTGTTCGACACTCAGGCGGCGCTCGATGTGAGGCAACAGGGCTTCTGCGCTGCCCGGGATTGCCAGCGCAGACGCGATATCAGTAGCGGTACGGCCGACAGTCAGATCCCGGATCTGAGTGTTCAGCGTTCCACGCTCCTGTTCCAGCATGCCGTTCAGCTCAGCTTCGCGGCGGGTGTACTTTTCGGACCAGGACTTTTCGAGCTCTTCGACGTTGCCGGACTTGCGAGCAGCTTCTTCGCGCTCCAGTCGAGCCTGATCCTCGGCATCTTTGCGGGCCTTCTCGGCAGCTTTCTTCTCCCCGAGCAGTTCTTCAACCTTGGACTTCAGGCCCGAAACGTCTTCGTGTTGTGGCAGACCTTCAATGCCGAGCACGAACTTGCCGTCCTTCTCGGTATAAAGAGCGCGCATGGCTTCGTCGACACCATCCAGGCTGTCCAGTTGGAATTTCAGCATTTGTTGTCTCCCAGAGACTTTTGCGCAGACCCTGTCTGCGGGCATAAAAAAACCTCGCCGGAGCGAGGTCTTGTTTGTTGCGTAAACCAGCGTTAAATCGGGTTTCGGTTAAAATGTTTTCACATTTAAAAGTGCACTAAAACGTTCCAGAGCATCATTCAGTGCCAATGCATTTCGGTCGACAAAATAAAGTTCGATACCTGGATAACCATTGCCGGAGACCATAATCAAACTGCCGTAGTCACGTGCGAGCTTCTTTGAAATTTCTGGGTACTGATCAAGAGCTTGAGGAAATGGCAGCATCAGCACGTGCGCCAAGCTTCCATACGTCGCCGACCTTTTTCCTTTGCCCAATATGACCTCTATACCTACCGAGTAGGATCCAGACCAAACCTTAACCAGTTCGATCAAAAGAGGCTCCAACTCCTCAGGATTGAACCACCTTTTGTATCTACAGCAATAGGCCGTCACCGTATTGCGAAACGTATCCACTGTTGGCTTCGGTTGTTCTGTTTGCATGCGGTCCATCCATGTCAGATAAAGGAATGCCTTAACTAACCGGCCAACAAAATTTCTGCAAGTCCTCAATTCTAGATAGTGCTATTTCAATCCCGCCCGCTCGAACGCCAGAGGCTCAAGAGCCTTCATCTGCACAAGGGTCAGAGGTGAAAAGTTGCGATCAAGCTGCAGCTCGGAGAATCGTTCGATGCTCAGGCCGCCTTCGCGGAACAACTTGGCGCGGACCGGGCCGATAGCCCTGTCCTGAAACGCCGCCGGCTGCTGCTGGAGCCAGTCGTAATAGCTGAGATCTGCCCTGACTTGCTGGGCGCCGTTGTCGCCAATGGATGCCCGCGTTGCGTCCTTGGCGAACAGAGCGCTGAAGCGAGTCACCGCCACCACCGTCGAGCGGCAGTTGATGTGGATCGGTGGCCTTGGTCCCTCGGTCAGCTTGAAGCGATGCTTGTCGAGCGTCCGGCATTGGCTGGTGGTCTTCGTATCCAGGGTGCTGACCCACTCCACCGCCTGCACGACGTCGGAGTTCTCTTTCAGGGTCTCCATGCGCGCTTGGGTGGCTACGTGCTGCACCGCCGTCCGCACCACAGCGCCGGCATTCCGGTTGGTCGTGGCGAGGATGCCGTCGTTGTACTGGAGCGCCTTGGTCCCGCGAATGTTCTTGATGATCTGGAAGTTCGTCTGGCCTTCGAAGAAGCCCTGCCGAATCGCACCAGTGAGGCGTTGTCGCTCGGTTGAGGTGAAGCCATCAATGAACGACTTGAGCAGCTTGCCGCCATCCGCACCGCGCACGCTGAGCGGGTTGCCGAGGATTGCCGTCCTGATTGCAGCAGCACCTGGTACCGCCGCATCAAACGAGACGCCCACCGGTGCCGCACGGGTCAGGCTGGTCGCTTCGAACTCGGCCTCGTAGTTCGCAATGTCGATCAGGTCGAGGTTCAGCTTGTCGCTGTAGCGGTTGAAGATGCCCAGCAGCAGGCTATCGACTTCGCTCAGCAGCCGCTCCAGCCGAGCAACGGTGTAATCCGTCAGATCGGTCCGAGTCAGCCGCTCACGAATCGAGCGGTCAATCTCCTTGAGGAAAGGCCCGAACTTGGCGACCTCCCCCGACTTCAGTTGCTCGAGGAAGACGGCGTGGCGAATCGTGGCATCAAGGATTGCTTGGTTTGCCGCCATTCGGGATTACCTCGTCGTCATCCAGGTCGATCACCGGATTCTCTGTTTCCAGTTCGTCACGGATCTGATCGTCGGTCTTCTCGGGATCGATGACCCCACGATCGCGCAGGTACTGCCAGAAGTCGCCCGCCGGCAGCTTGCCGCCCTGCACCGCGTTGAACAGTGCAGAAAGGATCGTTGCGTCCAGGGTGATCTGGCTGAAGTCCTGATTGAGCTTGTAGAGGGTTTTGCCGGGAGCGTTCACGAACTCGGCCATCCAGACCAGACACTGGCTGTAGGCCTCGCTGACGTTGCTCACCACCAGAGACAGGACACTGTGTTCTGCGGCGCTGTCGTTGTCGGCCTGGGTGGCGGTCTTCACCGCACTCCCGCGTTCGATCAGTCGGGCGCCGAGCGACACCATGTCCTCTTTCTTGCTGTCCATGGCCTCTTTGGCCACCGTGTTGGGTTGAGCCTGCCAGACGCCGCAGGTGCCACTTACCGGAAGCAGCCAAGGGGCACGGGAGCCGAGGAAGATGCCGCCCTTCTCCATGTGGTCGCGCCACTGCTCATCCAACCCCGCCATCCACGGCTGAGGTTGGCCCACCAGGTAGGCCGCCTCTTCGTAGTCAGCACTGTTACGGTAATGGCCGATATTTACTTCAGCCATGTCGTACAGCGGTGAGTCGTCGATGCTTGTGTCGTTGTTCTCGCTGCCCAGAAACTGGAACGGGATGACTATCCAAGGCTGACCGAGACCATTCAGCGGAGTGAAGGGCGCGATGGTCATTGCTGTTTCGCTGGGGCCCTCCTCCCACACTTCCTGCGTGTAGACGCCGGCGGCATCTAGGCGCAGCACTCGGAATTGAACGACCCGCTCACTACCGAAACCATCGTCAGTGTCGACGTCGACCGTCTCGCGAAGCACGACAAGGCACAGCAGATGCTGGCCGCCGACTTGGCGAGTCTTCCAATTGATGATGGCCTCGGCTGGGTAGCTGGCGACGTTCGCCCGAGCCCGACCCGCTTGTTCGTCTGCCTTGCTCACCGAGCCAGCCACGACAGCCGCGTAATCCACCAGCAGCCCATGACGGCCGACTTCGAGCAAATGCCCGATGATCGACTGCGATTGCTGGTAGATGCTCACGCCCTGCCCGTCGATGTCCTTCGACACGTAGTCGAGCGCACCCGGGACAGTCAGCGTCGGCCAGGTGCGGAACACCGCCCCCACCAAGCTGTGTTTCGTCCGGCCCGTGGCGTTGTAGAAAACGGCGCGCTTCTTGTACGCGTCGTAGCGATCCTTGTTGTCCTGGCTGGTGTCCGAGGCGTTCGGCCGAGGCAGATACGTATCGCCAGCAGCCTTGATGGTCTCCGAGCCTTTGCAGACGTCGCGCACCAAGCGCCAGCGGTATCGCGCCGCTGTGTACTCGGGGCGGGCAAATGTGACGTCCGTCATCGGGCTACTCCCATTTTCATTGAGGTGACCGGTTTAATGATCGGGTACTCGCGATGGATGAAGTAACCGCCGCCATCGTTGGCGTGGTCGTTGCCTTGGCTCTTGTCCGGCTCGCCGTTGGGCGCCCAGATCTGCTGCTCCAGGCCGTCGGCGTAAGTCGGGCATGTGGACGGGTTGACCAGGTAACGCCGCTCACCCTGCGCGTTGCAGAACATGGCGTTCATGGCGTTGATCCGGTCCTTCACTGGCGGGTTGGCTGCCGGCGCGATGACTGTGAAGCCGGCCTGCTTGAGCATGGCGATATCGGTGACGCTGGCGTTGACCGACTTGCGCGAATCGCCGGAGGCATCCGGGTAGATTCGGATTTCGCAGGTCTTCTCAAAGTCGTTGCCGTTGTGACTCCAGTAGCGTTCCTTGATGCGACGGATCATGTCCGGCGTGTCGTAGCCATCCATCAGCTCATCGACTGCTCGGGGTAAACCCTGATCGCGCTTGACGTGCGTAATCGCTGCCATCTTGCCGACGTTGAAGTCCATGCCAATGAACAGCGGCTCACCCGGCTGCACAGTGTCGAAGCACTGATTCAGCTTGCGGTCGTACGTGTGGTAGATCGAGCCGGACGTCAGGTTGACGAACTGGCCGTTCAGGTAAGCGAGGATCAGCTGGGGCGGATACGACTCCATCAGCGATTCGATGTAGTCGCTTGGCAGGTTCAGTTCGTTGTCGAACGTACTCGCCTGCACCAGGCCATACATATCGTTCAGCTTGGGCTTGTCGCGGAGCTGCTTCACGAATTGCAGGAAGACAAACTTGAAGCCTTCCGGCGTCGTGGTTACGTCAACACCGTTCTTCAGCCCTGGCAGGTTGTAACGCATCCGGGCAATGATCTTGCGCCAAGCCTGCTGCGCCTTGATCGACGTCAGCACGTCCAGTTCGTCCACCAAAGCGTGGCCAATCTTGAAGCCGACAATCGTCTGCGGCTTCTCCATCGACCGGCAAATCACGGTGCCGCGATACTGCCGACCGCTGTAGATGTGAACCTCATGGTTCGCCTGGTTGATCTTGGTCTTCAGCCCCCAGTCGTAGGCCACCTCTTCCACTGTGGGGTAGAAGATGTCCCGGATCTGCGGGTAAGTCGGCGCGAAGTAGCCAGCGTTGACGCCGGGCCACTCCATGAAGTGCTTGCACAGCGCTGAGCATCCAACCCAGGTCTTTCCTGAGCCGAACCCTGCAACGAATGCGCGGAATTTGTGAGGCAGCGTGAGGAAGTGAGCCTGCGGAACGTTAAGGCTCGGCATTCGGCTTCCTCGCATCCACTACATCGACCTGGATGCGGGTCGGGACTGCCGGTTCGTCGTCAGGTTCGTCTTTCCGGTTCCGGTTGACGTACATGTCACCGGTTTCTTTCGCAGCCTGTTCAAGAATTTGCATGGCCAAACCGATGTTCTTCATCGTCTCGGCCTTCTCCACGAAGCGGTTCATGGCGCGGAGCCGGAACGCACGATTGGCGATCGGGATCTCGGCCGTCTCTTCGCGAAATCGCTTCCGAGTGTCTTCGAACATCGTCACCCAGCGCTTTGCCAGGCACTTCCCTGAGGTCTTCGTGGGATCGTGTGTTTCAACCTGCTGGCGGGTAATCGACACCCCGTATTCTTTCTGGACAGCCTCAACAACCTGTGAGGGCGTGTCAAAGCACGCCAGGGCCTGAACGATAAAGGCCTTCACGTCATTTTGAAGGGCAGCCATAAATTCTCATCCGTCCAATGCCTGTCCAGAATCAGGCCGACTTGAGCAGACAGGTTCCGCAGGCCCTCGATATGTTCAATTTCCCTACCTCGGCAGGTTTGTTTGCAGCATCCACCAACGCTTGAACGTCAGGGCTCGCACCGTAGCGACGTACCACACCGACGAACTCTTCAACGTCGTGCCCGCGCATCTCGATCTTGGGTGCGCCTTCCTTGGTGAAGGCCGGCTGACCGTATTTGTCTTTGGCGTGGGCCAGGTGATACAGCTCGTGCTCAATGAGTGCGCAGAAGTCGGCGTCGGAACACTGGGAGCAGTAATCGGCAGCCAAGGTGATGATGAAGGCCGGTACGTCGCCGAACCAATCCCTCATCTGCTGTTCCATCCGGGCTTTCTGCCAACCACCAGCGCGGAACGCTACCTGCTCGGCTTGGCCCAGAACGGTACGGCCCTGTTTCTCGAAGTGCGAGGACGCCCACATGATTCGGATGTTTGCATCCAGTAGATGGGCATGGTCTTCGTTGTGAATGCTGCCGGTATCGGCAAGGATCTCGGCATGAAGCCATTCCCACACCTCGGGGGCAGGAGTCACGCGGATGCCGATTTCGAATACACCGGATACCTCAAGCAATGATGCCGAAGGCATTGGTCTGTGCATTTGGAATCATCCTGTGGATCAAGCCACACAAGTGAGAAATCACACGCTATTGAATGGCGGCGTTGATGCTGGAGTGCTTCAATCGAGCCGCACTTTAAAAAAGGAGATGTGCAATGGAGTTTCTAAAACCGCTCAGTATCTTTTCGCTGGGCTTTTACTCGGCAATCGGCGTTGCCGCATTGATCGCCCTGTACTTTCTATTCTACGGCGCCAGGTGTGCAGATTCGTGGATGAAGCGGCAGCCAATGCCAACCGATCGAGTATGGGCCCATGTCGTCATTGCAGGGCTTTTAGGGCTGTGTATCGGGAGCTTCGCTCAGGGATTAACCGAAATCCACGCCGAATGTGCAGCCTACGGCCAACCTGTTGGCCCGTGCTTCTTTAAGCACATCAGCCCGTAGGTGTCTGACAGCAGCCCGACTGAAAGGCGCGTTCGATTGCCTCCCAGTCGGGATGCTACGTAGTCATTTTCATTCATCCGTCAAACCGAGAAGAATCCCCCAACCGTACCGTCATCCAATTCAAGCTGCTCCTGACGGTAGATAACCGACTGCGGCTTATCGGTTTTATCCGTCCAATCACACTTGACCATGACGCCGTCCTCATCCCCCGCAGCACCTGAAATGGCACCAATACTCATGAGGGGGCCGCCACATTTAAGTCGCACCGTATTCCCAACCGCAAAATTGCTCATTGTCTTGCTCCGTGAATTTGAGAGCTAATCATGGGGGCAATCAACGCAATTGCAATGATGATCAGTCTTCCTGATTCAGCAGCACATCAATCAGCTTCTGCTCACCCAAGCGCATGGCACCCAAACACTGCAGGTCGTCACACTTAGGCCCTAACCCGAACACAGTGACCTCGCCTTTTGGGCCGATGAGGGTCAGGGCACCAACAGAACAATGCGGATGCACACCGGCATCGAGATCATCAGCAATCTTGCGCAGGGTCTTGGCGGCGTCGCGCCAGTCCTCCCGCTTGAACTCCAGAACCTTGACGGTCATTCAGCTCACCATGATGCTGGTCTGCATCTGGGCGTGCCCGTGCAGGAGTGATACGACCAATCCTTGAGGGAGGCCGGCAGCCTTGGCAGCGTCAATCACTTTGGCGATGGCGCTATCCAGTTCAGTCACCGCCTGGTTGATGGCGGGGCTCAGCGGCAGAGCGTGATGTAGCCGAGTCACCTTGCTCATCAGCTGAACGGATCAGCTGGTTTGGCGATCGAGCGTACGAACCACATGAAACCTTGTTGCAAGTTCGTCTTGGCAAGGGCCAGCAGGCGTGGATCGACACCGTCAATCTGGCCGATTTGCTTGAACAGTTCACCGGCGTCAGCTTCAAGCGCCTTGATGGAGTTCATGCCGTCGATTTCCGATTGAGTCAGGTCGCGATAGCCAGTGATTTTCTTGTGCTGATTGTCCATGGTGATTCCCTCGTCGCAGGTCGCGACACAATTTGATGATTCGCGAAACGTGTCGCGGGCTACTTGATGCTCTGGGCGGCCGTGTAAGCAGCCTCACACGCAAACCCAGCTATTCGGCTTCGGTCAAGCGCCTCTGCCAGGCTTCCCGCTCTTTCGTCAGCGCTTCTACGCAGGTCGGCGAGCAGAACGGTAAGGTCTGCTCTTGCCTTGCTTCCGCTGGCAACCTCGGCAGTACAGGACTTTCGGCTGGCAACGAGGTCGGTGATTTGCTGCTGCAGGCTGCGAGCCCGGCTATCAGCAATAGCAACGGCAGCCGTAACGTGTTCAGTCTTGGCTTTCGCATCGTCGGAGACTCGGTTGATTTCATCAGTGATTCGTCGTTGCAGGCGCAGAGTGTTGCCGAGGGAAGTCACCCGAGCGTTGGCCGTGTCGCGCTCGGTCGTTACGAGTGCGCGGTCAGCCTTCACGCTATCCAGCCGCCACGAGAGGTAGCCAATGGATGCCAGCGCAGCCAGGACGACCCACAACCAAATCGGGACCATCCGAAGAAGAGTCACGGAGTCTTTCTCTCTGATGCCTTGCCGACCTTGTCGCAGGTCATGCAGTGCTCGCAGTTCAGCGTTCGGCAGAGCCACGCTTTCACCGGCTGCCAGTACGTGACCATGAAGATGTGGCGGACGCCGGCCAGGGCCAGAGACACATGCAGCGTCAGTCCTGCGGTGGTCGGGCCGAAGAAGATGTTCTGGCTCCGAACCATCACCACGAAACCGCTGATGGCGATCGTCGAGTAGATCAGCTTGCCGAGGATACCGTCCCTGACTTTGCCGCTCAGTACGCACCAGGTCGCCCACAACGAAATCAGGCCGACTGCGATGGAGTTGATCAGTTCGTAGTTCATGGTGGATTGCCTCCCCCGAACCGCTGGCGAATGAACGCCCAGAGGTCAGCGGCTTTAATGGCCCGGGTGATCGCAGCAATCAGCGATCCACCGAAGGTGCCAAGCAGGAAGCCGATACCGGCAACGCTTCGAGGCTCGACGACGCCGAGGTAGGTGCTGACCAAACCCGTCAAGTAATGAGCGCAGGCAGCACCCGAGAAAATGAAGATCACCCAGGCTTTCCGGTCTACCAGGTCGTCCCGGTGCCACCAACTCGCAGCGATTGCCCCGAGCAGCCCAGCTGTGAACCATGTATCCAACCTGTCGAGCAGGCGGTAGAGAAGCTCCATGCGCTCGACTCCATTGGCATGACGTGAATTGAATCAGCCCCAACAGCACTCCCAGCTCGGAGCAATGGGTGTGGTGGAGCCGAAAACGAAAAAGCCCCGCACAATGGCGAGGCTCATATAAAGAGTTTGAATCATTCAGACCGGAGGCAAGAGCAATTTACTCGCACCCATACTAGGCTCAACAGGTGATAGCCAGTGGCCATGAGGTCCGCCGTGAAGCTCTCGAATTTTATTATCTGCTACAGCTTCAACGGGTACCGCGTCGTGTTCGCCCATCCCTCGACAACCATGACAGAGGCGGATGCTTGCTACCTCTCCTTAATTCACTCTGGCAGCATTCTTGGTTCAGGTCCGCCATGCGGAGGAACAATCAGAGCAATGCGAGATTTCGTGAGATTAAGCGGCATCACCGAAGTAACTTGGCACCGATCTTTGTAGATTCTGACTGGCGCGAAAGGCCCCCGCTTAATGCGAGGCCCGGAATAGGAGTGAGGGTCTTTCCCCTCCTGTCTGCCGAAGACCTTCTCTGCGTCGACGCCCCTTTGCATCGATCTCACAGTCCAGTCTCGCGCCGCCCAGGAGCATGTACGGCCAGGGTGCGCGGGCTGCCGGTGTTTTCTCGTGTCACTGCACTTGCCGGCTTATCAGTGTCCAGGCCTTCCCGAAGGCTGCCCTGGCTGCGGTGGATTTGAGGCAATAAAAAACCCGCTCAAGGCGGGCTTTATTGAAGCGAAAATCTATCAGAGCCTTGAAAGCAGGTCGTTGAAATACTGTTGGCCCGATGGAGAAAATGACACCACGAAATGGTGCTCCATATTCCATCCCTCGTCCTGTCCCAACTTGTGTGAGGACATTAGCATCCCTTCTTTCACAAGCTGATCAACAGCCTCAATAACCTCGCCTGGACCGTGTGGGCCAAACTGATTTTTGTAGGCAACGAAGTAATCTGCGGATGAAAGCGGCTGATCTCCTGCTATGAGGCGAAAGCCCACAGCAATCATCGCTTTTTCTTTAACGCTATAAGAATCCATCTACGGAAGTCCTTAGATCTGAGAGAAACAGATTGAACACCGTCATGGCAACGCAGACAACAAAAACCCGGCTCGGTGGCCGGGTTCAGATATTCGTGTGCGTGTTGCGTGAATTGCGCACTATGGGAAAAGTACGCGCAATCCCCCGTCATGTCAATATGTTTATGCCGCCTGTTCTTCTTTTTCCGCGTGAATGACCTGCCATAGCGGTTGTTGCGCCTGAATATCCACTTCCTTGATGACTTCTTTCAGGGATTCCCACAGATCGAGCCAGTCGCGGGTCCAATTCTTCGGATCGATCGTCACGCCGAAGAAGGTCTTCATCTCCGCGGCGACCCGAGCCGGCCCCCACTCTGCTGCCCCAACGACCTCCCCCTTGTACGATTGCAGCGCCAGGGTCACCAAGTATTGCGCCTTCACACGCTTGGAAGACGTGAGCTCTGGCAGCCTGGCGTGAGCGGTGATCAGCAGCACGGCGTTCATGACGTGGCGCATGGTCATCGCCGGGTGGTAGAGGTAATGCCCAAACTGCTGCACCTGGAACGGCAGCGTGTCGATGGCACGCAGGACCTTGCCGATCGTGGCCAGGTGCGCTGCGCGGGCGGTGGACCGACCAATCGGTGTGCGGCGCGTCTCGCTGATGCTTATTTTCTGTCGAACGATCTGGATACGCTCTTCCTTGTCATCGCCCAAGGCTGCAAACACGGCCTCGTGGCGGCGCATTCGGCTGCCCTTCTGTACCGGCGCCGATTCCGCCTTGTCGATAGCCACAGCGCTGATCGACGCGTTCGATTCGTGCTGCGATTCTGTCCATACCTGCCTTGCGTTGATCAACTTCATGCGCGCCCCTCCAAGCAGACCCAAGAAAACGCCACCACAGCGATGACTACCTGCAAAATTTCGAATATTTCCTTCATGCTGCCGCCCTCTTCAGTTCGCGGATCTTCGCCCGGTAGTCGGCGGTCATCGCCTTCAGCTCCTCGATGGTGTACTTCTTCGGCTCATGCGGACCTTCCAGCCAGTCGACTGCCTCGGCGCCGATCCGCTTCACCAGCGCGATACGGTAATTCACGATGTTCCCGGAAAGCTGTGTGTTGCACGGTGAGCACTGGCGGTGGCAGTTCAGCGGTTCGAAGCGCAGTGCCGGGTTACTGCCTACCGTCCGGTAATACCCAGCGTCGTACTTGCCCTGGTGGTGCCGGCCGCAACTGATGCACGGCAACTCGGCGTCCCGCTCGCGGACCCAGGCATTGAAGGCGATCTGCGTGTCCTTGAGGTGATCCGCCCGGCTCTTCAGCTTCTCCTTGCGGACCTTGATCTCTTTGCGCTCGATGTCGGCAAGAGCCTTGCGCGCCCGCACCTGATTCGCCGGTGCGTGGGCAATGGCACAAGCGATCTCCCCGCACACAGCCTGGAAGTCGCGAGCCGGGGTGAACATGGCCTTGCACACTTTGCAGCGCTTCTTGCGGCGTTCGCGAGCCTGGATGCCTCCAGACTTCAACGGCGTGGCGCGCTTCAATTCTGTCCGCTTCATGCGTAACTCCCCAACTGATCAGCCGCAGAAAGCGCGTCAGCCTCATTCTCAAAGTGTGCGGACAGCACCAACCGCCAGCAGGCGTTGAAGACGTCACGGTAAAGTGGCTCGAAAGCTGTATCGTCCATGTTTGCCCAACTGATCGACTTGGCCTCTTTGCGGATCCCCTCGGGCGTGTGCACCAGGTGGAAATGGCCGGCCTCGATCGTCACCCACTCACGGAAGGCTTCACGGCTCTTGTCTACCGCCGGGAACCGTTCAGCGCGAGTCGACTCAAGGCCGGCTACGTATGCCGCGACGGCGTCAGACAGCTGCCCCGGCTTGCCGCTCTGCGCTTCGAAGAACTTGGCCAGCCCCCGAATGCCGCGCATCTCCTGGCGTGGGATCAGGCCCCCGACCGGCTCCCAGTACTCCCAGGCCAAGTCGAGCATCGAGAAGAACTTGCCGTGGAACTTGCCGTTGCGCATGCGGGTGAACTTGCCGTGGATGATCTGGCCAGCCTTCCACTTCTGGACGGTTTCACGGTCGGCTTCGGTGGCCGGCACCAAACCCTGGGCTGTACGGATCAATGCGAGTTCAGCCATAGAATGTCTCCTTGCGTTGTGCTGCTGCGATAGCCGCTCGGAACTTGCGCTTGCGCAGATATGTGTCGACTCGATCTGTCTGGACCTTCTTGAGTCGCTCGCGCTTCTGCCGGGCCTTCGCCGCATCGACGATCTGGCGCACTTCAGCGAGCTTCTCGCGCAGGTGCGGTGAGGGCTCTGCGGTGGAACCGGTGATAAGCCCGGCAATGGCCTGGCCATCCGTAGTGATGGGCGGAATGCGCAGGTCAGCCAAGTACTGGGTACCGGCCTGTTGGGTGATCAGTTGCATACGCACAGCCGATTCAATCGCTGTAACCCGGCGCCCCGGATCGAGGCCGAGGGAAACGCTCCAAGTGGTCGGATTGGCTTCAGCCCGGGCAGCAAACACCAGACGCTCGTAGGCACTGTTGAATGCCATTCGAGCACCGACCACATCACGACGACTCAAAATCGGCTGCGCAGCGACCATCGCTTGGCGTATCTCGGCGGTCATCACAACTGTTTCGGATTCGTCGCCGGCGCTCAGCGCAATAGACCACGCCTCGTCTTTACCCGGACGGCCATCGGCTGCTTGGACGCGTTGCAGAATGTCGGCCATGGATAGACGGCCTTTCACCTCCAGCCGGCAGGCCTTCAGGGCGGCGCGGACAACCGGCACCGAATACGCGCACAGATCCTCAGCCATCATTGCCGCAGTGCCTGGGTTCATTTCCTGACCCATGGCCTCGGCCGTGGCGATGATTGCGGAGGCAAGCCCGGCGACTTGGGCGTCGTTCATTTCAGAGGTATTCATTGCGCTCTCCCGCCTGGCGCTTGGCCAGGACCATTTGCGCGGCCTGCTCTGCTGCTGAGTGGTTCGCCTCGGTACGTTCCATCTGCCGGGCGGTTGTCCCGTTGATGCGCTGACCGGTGACCCACTGGGTGTGATAGCTCTCTGCGTTGGCCAGCAGCTCGTTGAGGCTGTGGCACTTGCGCAGCACACTGGCGTCGCTGGTTTTCAGGAAGTGGGCGGCGACGTGATGTGCGACATCAGCGCCCAGTCGGCTGACAAGCTGACCGAGCTGACCACCGACCTTGGCGTTCCACACCGGCCAGGTGCCGTAGCGCTTGCGGTAAGCCATGGCGTAATTCGCCCATGTCTTGAACGTCTTGCAGGTCTGGTCTTTGGGTCCCGGCATGTCGGTGGGAATTTCAACCCGCGGCGTCTCGGTTCGATCAACGACCAGCACCAAGCCGCGGGACTGGGCCGGCTTGCCGGTACCGTCCTGCAAATCCTGATTACTGGTTACCTGATTGGTACCCTGATTATTGGTACCCTGATTTGTCGGAGATTTTTCCGACCCTGCATCGGATTTTTTTCCGACATTGCTCGGAGATTTATCCGAGGTAGATCGGATTTTTTTCCGACCATCAAGCGCATCAGAGGTCGGATATTTTTCCGACCCGTCCAGTTTGCGGTTCCACTCTTTCGCCTTCTCAGTCAGGCGAATCAGGGTGATGCTCGACGTGCTGGAAAGCTCGATCAGACCGGCATCACGCAAGGCTTTCAGTAGGCGGTTAGCGGTGTCCGGTTTGTCAGTGAGTAGCGGCAGTTCTTCAACGATCTTGCTCTTGCTCAGCGCGAAATAGATCCCCGTGTCCATCTTGATTGGATTGGCCCAACTCGGGCTCTCGTAGACGAAGGCGAACAACAGGGCCTGCTGAGAATTCAGCCCCCACTCCAGCGCCTTCACCTGGTTGATCGTGATGGTGTATTGCATGTCAGCCCTTCCCGACCAGTGCGGCCAGTTCAAGGAAGCGGTCCACATACCAGTGAGGCTGCGTCTCGCGAGGGGATTGGGGGTTGGTGAGGTTCTTGCCGTAGGTCATGCCCTTCTCGGTCACCGACCAGAACGGAACCATTTCCTGTTTGGAGTTCTTGCGCTGGAGCTGCTTCAGCAAACCCATGGTTTCCAGTGCACGGTTGAATGCCGCCGGCGACACGCGGATGCCGTTGTCTTTCAGCAGAGCCGTGGCCGACTTGGTAGGCATTGAGGAACCGCCAGCAGCATCTGGTGCGGCGTCGACGGCGTAGCCTGGGAGAAACTTCGGGTCCAGGCCGTTGTTCTGGGCGATCTTCGTGAGCATGGCCATCTGGCAGGATGGCGCGGGCTTCAGCAGGCGCGTGAAGCACTCCATGATGGCGATCTCGCCGACCACCTTGGTGCCATTGAGCATCACTTGCTCGCGGGCACCCTGCTGCTGTTCCAGCTCCCGCCAGCGGCGAATCACCTTCATGCGCATCGGTGCGCTGTAACCGGTGAGCAGGCAGTCGGTGTGGTCGCGGTCGAGCATGTACTCGACCTGCTCGCGGTTTTGACCGTCCAAATAGATGTGCTCAAAACTGAGTACATCTAATTTGAGTTCTTTCAGCATCGTGGTGATATCGCGCTTCACGTTGGCGTGACGTTTGCCGGTGACGTTGGCAATCTCGCGGGAGGACATAGTGGTCCGCGACACGTTTTCGGAATTAACAAAACGTGTCGCGACATGGTTCGGGGTATTGCTTGAATTGGGTTGGCTCTGCATAATCGGCCTCACTAAGTGTTATCGAATCAGCCGACCTCGACCGTCGGCTTTTTTGTGCCCGTCGGATCCGCATATTTACTAGTGCGGAATGCAAGGGCACCGATTTCCACGCATGCGCGGAAAATCAGGCGGCCTTCACCGACGCATCCATCACGTCCAGGCTCTGCCGAACATGGTTAATTTCTTGGCGGATCATGGATTTCTCGAAAGTGCTGACGTGGTCATCGCCTAGCGCTTGGTGAACTGCGATGGTCAGGTCTGCGACTTCCTTACCGACGTTGATCAGCGACTTGGTCAGTGCCTGTGGCTTGGGTGCGGCCTTAGCGACCAGGTCAAAGCCGAACTCATTGGCCAGAGCCATCAGCGGTCGCATGTCGCCGGTGTGCAACAAGATCCCGAACAGATGCTCCACGGTTAGGTGGTGAGCATCGTTGTCTGGGTTGGCGCGCTGAAGCAGGCCAACGTGCGGAACGCCCATCTTTGCCGCCAGTGCCTTTGCCTCGTTATCCAGAACAGCGCTCTGACAGGCCCGCAGAAAATCTTCCATTCGTAAAACCTCAAATTTGTTTCCGTGGCGCACTGCCAGTGTGTAGGCGAGAATTTGTTCAATCGATCAGCGATACCGCTGCTTTTATGCTGCGGATTTCTTCGGACGCGCAGGAATCGGCCGAAGCTCATTCGCCTCAATCCTGCCGTCAGTGAAAATGGTGATCTCAATGCTTCTACCAGACCGAACCATTTGCGAAATCGCGCTCTGGTTCACGCCGAGAGCAGCAGCGAGGGCGGCTTGTGTGCCGTGCTTTTCTAGGTATTTGCTCAAAGGAATTGTTTTCATGGAGTTTCCACGGCTCGTAATCTGTCATGGATAGTAGCAGCGCTGCTTTTTATTAGCAACCAATTACTAGCAGCGCTATTTGCGGAAATATCAGTTCTGCTAATACTCTTGTAGGCATGAAAAAACGTCGCCCCCTAACCTCCGAAGAAGTGGCCGAAAGCACTAGGCTTAAGGCTATTTATGAACAACGAAAGGCTGCTGCTAAAGCGGCCGGACGCAACCTCACGCAAGCCGATGTTGCCGAGGCGTGCGGATGGTCTGGACAAAGTGCGTTCAGCCAGTACGCAACAGGAAAAGTGCCGCTGAACGTAGAGGCCCTCCTAAAGCTGGCCAAGGCCTTGGACTTCGATGTGAGCGAGGTAAGTCCACGCTTAATGTGGTCCGTCGGACACGAAATAATGCACTCAATGCTCCGGCCAAGTGCCCATCTCTCGGACATCCAGCCCTGGGATGACAACACCCCTCTCGACGATGACGAGGTCTACGTCCCCTTCCTGCGTGAAGTGGAGTTGGCCGCCGGCTCCGGACGATTCGTGATCGAAGAAAGCGACAGCGCCAGGCTTCGGTTCTTCAAGAAAGATCTGCGTCACAACAACGTTCAGTTCAGCAATGCGAAGTGTGTGGTTGTCAGCGGCAACAGCATGCTACCGGTGCTGCGCGATGGCGCGACCGTAGGCATCAACGTGGGCAAGAGCTCGTTGGGCGATATCGTCGACGGCGACATGTATGCGATCGCCCATCACGGCCAACTCCGCGTGAAGCAGCTCTACAGGCTGCCAAGCGGCATCCGTCTGCGCAGCTTCAACCGCGATGAGCACCCGGACGAGGATTACACCTTCGCCGAGATCCAGGATCAGCAAATTGCTATCTTGGGGCATGTGTTCTGGTGGGGAATGTTTGCGCGCTGAACCAACGGTGTATATTTAGGATCTTGCTTAAAAGGATTTATGATCATGGTAACGAGAGACCAAGTTAGCCTTATCGCGCAAGCCGCATTTCTAGCTGAACGGCCAAGGTTGAAAGTCGAGATAGACACCCTATCCGAAGATGAAACCTGCGGAAATACTCTCGAAGAGTATAAATTCGACTATTTACAAAGAGAACTTACTGAAGAAGCTAACCGTCAAGGGCTCTCGAGCTGGGATTATCAACTTCAATTAGCCGAGGATGAGGGACTTGATGTCTCGGCGCTACGCGCAGGGGATAAACGAGCGGTGGCAAAAGCTCTCGGTATTGATAGCCTTCTTTGACCTTTGGTGACACCACCTGCGGCAAGATGAATTTACGGGCGATAGACAAGAGAAAATCATACAAGACAAATGTATAATTTTTTTACCTACGACCTCGATTAAAATATAAAAAGCTACTGGATAGTAAATTGCACATTAAGGGAATATAGCATGAGCAATGATTTCAAAGGAATAGACGTTAAATCAGAAAGCGATGTAGAACAAAAAATAGTTTATAAGCTTCTTACTCTGCCGGCACCAGCAGGCCTTGGATACAACGACTCGGATATCAGAACGAAAGCTGACATACGAAAACTGAAAATTGATAAGGGAACAAAAGAGCGCCTCTACTATCCGGACTATGCACTAATCATTGATGGTCTTCCCTGCATAATCATTGAAGCAAAAACTCCCGGAGAAAATCTCTCCGAAGCTTCTAGAGAAGCTCGTCTTTACGCATCAGAAATAAATTCGTCATATCCTAGAAATACGAACCCGTGCGAAATAATCATTGCTACAGACGGTATTAAATTCGAACTATCATTCTGGGACAAAAACGAACCAGAAGTAGTTTTGTGCTTGGACGACCTAGATAGTTTAAACCCATTATTTGCAGCATTTTGTCAGATAGCGTCAAAAAAATCGACTATGGCTAGAGCCAAGCAGATACTCTCATCCATCAGAAGCACTGCGCTTTACTTTAAGCCTACTCAAATGCTAGGTGGCAAAGTTATAGTGAACGAGACTGTTGGCGAGAACTCTTTTGGCGCCAACGTATCAATAGAATACAAATACCTTTTCAATCCTGAGTCATTAGACGACCGAGCCTCCATCGCTCATAATGCATATGTAACTTCTATTCGCAAGCAATCACACATCGCACCAATTGATAAAATAATTAGAGCCGCCCTGCCAAATACCGCAGTAGACGCAAGATCAATATCAGATACACGCGTCCCGCGCGAAATCGTCGAACAAATTAGTAATTTTTCAAGAATAAAAAATGAGATATGTCTATTGATCGGCAGTGTTGGTTCTGGCAAATCCACATTTACCGACTACTTACGCCTAGAGGCATTGCCCAAGGCTGTCACAGATCATACATTATGGATAAACATTAATTTAAATAGATCTCCACTCTCAAGAACACTGATCTACGACTGGATAATTGATCAATGCATATCATCTTTGAAGTCCTCTTGCCCAGGAGTTGACTTTGATACTATCGAAATGCTTAGAAAAATCTACTCAGTTGAAATAGGCCGCGTAGAAAGAGGCAAAGCAGCTCTCTATGCAAAAGACTCTGAAAAATACATAGACGCAATATTCGCTGAAATAGACTCGCTACAAAAAGACAAAACGGCAACACTAAATGGTTTAATTAACTACCTATGCACCGGAAGCGAAAAACTACTTGTCATAGTACTAGACAATTGCGACAAACGCAGTAGAGAGGACCAACTACTAATGTTTGAAGTCGCATCATGGTTGAAGCAAACATTTGCATGCATGGTATTTCTACCACTTCGAGACACGACGTATGATCAGTACAGAGAGGAACCACCTCTCGACACAGTTATAAAAGATTTAGTATTCAGAATCGACCCTCCTCCGCTTGAAAAAGTTATTTACGCTCGACTTCATTATGCGTTACGAGAAATAAAATCCCAGCACTCAAAATTTGTCTATTACCTCCCAAACAACATGAAAGTCGAATGTTCGAGAGAGGAAGTAGCAACATATCTTCAATCAATGATCGCCTCGCTATTTCAAGACTTCTTCTTTAAAAGAATAATAACAGGCCTTGCCGGACGTAATATCCGAAAAGGACTGGAGATTCTTTTGGACTTTTGTAAAAGCGGACATATCGGCGAAGATGAACTACTTAAGGCGCGACAGTCATTAGGTGAACATAAGCTACCGAACCATCTAGTCGCAAGAATTCTATTAAAGGGAAAGAGAAAATATTACACAGATGGCGAATCGCACATTAAAAATTTATTTTACTCGCAAGAGGACGATTCACTACCCGATCCTTTTATAAGAGTAGCGATTTTAAATTGGCTTAAAACCACCGCAAAAACATTTGGCCCAAATCGAATAATGGGATTCCACAAAGTCGGCTCGCTATTAGGATATTTGCAATCTGCCGGACATGCCGCCGACAGAGCACTCGAGGAAATATCAAAACTCACCCAGGCCGGATGTATTTTTTCAGAAGCTCAGTCACATGATATGACAAAAGAAGATTTAATTGCTATTTCTCCGGCAGGCTTAATCCACATCGACCTAATAAGAAACATTGATTATTTAGCAACCGTCTCAGAAGATGTTTTATTCAGAGAAAATCAATCAGCCAGAAAAATCGCTGACAACTTGATCGGAAAAGGCCCTTTCAAAGTAGACAGTCGCCAATCCGCATTAAATAGCAGTAGCATTTTGACAAATTACCTAAAGTCTTATCATGAAAAATTCTTCTTGGGTCCTGCTAAAATATTAAACTCAGAAGCTATACAAGAAACACTGCATATCCCTGAGCTAGTTGAGTTCGTCACCAGGGCATCTGACAATGATGAAATATATAAAAAACAGGTGCGCTTTGAAGCAGAATATCCTGAGGGAACGGAGATTGAAGGGACGATAGTTTCAGTCCAACAATATGGTTTTTTTGTTGAGTTCGGTCTTACTGGTAGAGGCCTGGTTAGAAAATCAAATCAACAGCCTGGCAATGCCCCTTACTTCAATACATGCGAACAGGGAGAGTGGGTCCGGGTCAAAATCGGTAAGTATAGCGCTCAGCATAACGGCTTCGATCTAAAGCTTTTATCTGCACAAACAGACTAAAAATTCTGAAAAAAAAGCCGCGAAAACGCGGCTTTTTTCCGATTTATATAAAATCAATTCATATTCATTTTATGCATGCCACTGTATAGCTATACGAAAACACAATCATAGATCACTCCTCTACTCATCCTGAGATTTGGGGGAGACCCCAGTACTGTTTATCGATCTGCATAACGGCATCCCCTGTGGGTAAGCCGCCATACACGCATAAGGAAGCACATTCAGACATGAACAGCAACAGATTTCAGATCAGAAGGTAAAATCCCAGGCAAAATGCCGAATCAACATACTCGTGGGATAGCCACCAGTCCGAGCTCGAATGCTGTCGACACGATTTTGTACAGCATGATCAAGCCTATTTATTGTCTTCGCCAAATCATTCGCGCTAGCAATAACTGTATGTATACACAGTATCGTCATCAAGCGTAGTGGTGCTCCCCTCCCTTCTCATCCACCAGCACCGGGCTCTCAAGATCAGCGCTTGGAATACTGTATACACACAGCATGCGCAAGGAGCGCAAAGTGCACCTGTCCTCAACCGAGGCATCGAAACCCAGAACCTGCTACGAGCTTGTCGGCCGACGAATACAGCGGCTGATTGCGGCGCCTGCCGCCCAGGAGGTACAAGCTATAGTCGTAACCAGACGAAAGGACGAGAGCCCTGAGGCGTGGCAGCAGGTCCTCCGGGATATTGAGGAAATGAACGGCGCAAGCATCGAGCGCCTGTATGACGGCACCGTCAGAATCGGCTGGCGAAAATACCGCGACTGAAAAATGAGCCCGGCCTATGCCGGGCTTTTTCATACCTACGGAAAATAATATTAGCAGCGCTATTTACTTTAAATAGTAGCGCTGCTACTTTTGCTCCTACGCCAACGCAACACTGGCCCAGCAGCGAAAGCCGCACCGCTCTTTAGCGAAACCCCTGCCGGATCACCACCGGCCCAGACTCAAAGGCAGCGATGAACCGGCCTCAACGGTTCAGAGGGTTGGCAACTGACCCGGGCGTGCAGCGTAAAACGCCAAGAACAGTTATCCAGCGGGAGAACAAGCCGAAAGGCCCGCGGCTGGAAGAACAATTTGAGATAGGCCAGTGATCGACGCCAGTAGCGGGTCACTGCCGAAGGCATCACCTCTGTCCATTCGATGAGTGGGCTTTGGGATGCGGACGAAACTGCGGCCTATAACCGCCCACCTGCATGCAACAAACCAGAGAACGGCGAGCGCCCGCCAAGATGCCAACGGCGCGCATTGAAGGATGACCATCATGAAATAGACCAACGCTTCCCCGCGTGGCGTAGCAAGCCTGAAGGCTGCGCCCAACACCCATACAGGCAGCGGACAGTAGGTCGTCGATGTCACCGCGCATCGGCCGGTTTTCCGGTAGGCCACCCCAGCGCACGAAGACAGCTTCATGCTGCAAACCCAGGCCGTAGCCAGTAGCGGGCCTGGGCTCTCAGTAGCCGTACTTCGACGGAAGTATCAACTGACCAGCGTTTCTCGCTTTCGCGAAATCGAGTAGATCCTCATAACGGGACGAGTACTCGATCATCGCGCGGTCCAAAAAAGGCTCATGTAGTCGGCCAGACCACTTTTCCTTAATGAGTTCTCGCAGTTCAGCGGGAGATACAGATTTTCTCGAATATCGGGAAACCATCCAGACGAATTTGTAAAACCTCCCCATATCTTGATCGTTGCCCTTTGCCCAAGAGTCATGGGCCATCCAAGCATCAAATGCACGCTGTGCTATTGGTGAAAGCGGCATACATCGACCTCGTCATATTTCAGTTTCAGCAAATCTAACACTCTCCCGACACCACTCGCATGCACTCCCCTCCGCGCCCAACGGCAACCAGCGGAACGGATGAGTGCAGCCGAGTTTTGTTGGTTCTCACATCAAACGGAGATTGCTATGCATCCCAGCATCCAGCTCGGCAACGAAGTGCGCGCAGCGCTGCGCATTCGCTCACGCATCGCCACAGAAGACCTCTACGAGCTGATTGGCCGGCCGGTTCCGGTCACGACGCCTCGCTTCATCGTGAAGCCGGTGGGCGTTGCGTTCTTTCATGTCGTGGACAGCCGCGCCGGCAAGGCCCGTGGCTTTCGTCGCGATCACAACGAGGCCTGCGCCCTGGCATGCCGACTGGAACAGCAGGAGTAGACCATGACTGATTTTCTCGAAACGGTCGAAGGGCCGGACTGGCTCCACGATGCGATCAATGCACTGATCTGCGGCGACAACGTTACCGCGCCGCGTGCTCACAGCAAGTCAGTCGCACTGGTCACTCCGCAGTCGCTGTGGGAAGCGTTGGCCGAGCACCTGGGTGCGCAGGAACACATAGCCCCACTACTCACCGACAACCGTGAGTATCCGATTGAACGCCTACTGTGCGAGATCGTCGCAGACGGCCGCCGGGTTCATGGTGCGGCCTACGATCTGACCTGTGAGGCGCTGGGCCAGCCGAAGGGCAAACACCCCACTGCACTGCACGATGTCGCCGAAGCATTGATTCGGCCCCACGCCAATGAATATGGCCGGGCGCGCGCCGAAGAGTTGGCCGCCGACCGAGCTGCTGATCAAGCAGAACAGCACAAGGCCAATGCCGCGTGAACACTCAACAGCGCACCCGCCGCATCTTCTTCTGGCGCAGCTCGTTCCTCGCGCTCGCCGTTTGCACCGTTCTCATGCTGTACGGCGCCCTTTTCGCGCCACTCCCTCAATAGCACACACCTTTCAATGGCTGCGCCCGCGCGCGGCAAGGAACTGTCATGTCTGCACAAAGCGTGGCGCCTGTGGCGCACGAACAAACCCTGCACATTCTTCCACACGCAGCGACCAGCACCAGCGCCTTGGTGCTCGACGGTGACAGCCTCGACAAGATGATGCGCCTTGCAGAGGTTATGGCCTTGGGCCGCGCAACCCTGCCAAAGCACTTCAACGGCAATTCTGCCGACTGTCTCGCCGTTGTCATGCAGTCCATGCAATGGAAGATGAATCCGTTCGCGGTGGCCCAGAAAACACACCTGGTCAACGGTGTGCTCGGCTATGAAGCTCAGCTGGTCAATGCTGTGATTACAACCTGTGCGCCAGTGCTGGATCGCCTGCACTACGAGTGGTACGGCCCTTGGGAAAAGGTAATCGGCAAATTCACCATTAAGAACGGCGACAAAGGCGAGTACCGCGTCCCGGGCTGGAAGTTGGAGGATGAGCAAGGGCTGGGAGTGAAAGTCTGGGCGACCTTTCGCGGCGAAGACGAACCACGCGTTCTTGAACTGCTGCTGGCACAAGCTCGCACCCGCAACAGCACCCTCTGGGCGGACGATCCTCGCCAGCAGCTGGCGTACCTCGCAACTAAGCGTTGGTCGCGCCTCTACTGCCCGGACGTAATCCTCGGTGTTTACAGCCCGGACGAGCTGGAAGAAACGGCGCCAATTGTTCGCGATGTTTCACCTCGCGTGGCGGCCTCCTCTGATGGTCTCTCTGTCTATCCCGATGAAAAGCTTGCCGAAAACCTGCCGAAATGGCGCGCCGCCATCGACGCGGGCAGATCAACGCCCGAAAAAGTAATCGCGACCATCGCCAGCAAATACACCCTGAGCGAAGTACAGATCGAAGCCATCCAAGGGCTCGCGCCGATTGAAGGAGAACAAGCATGAAAATTCATAATGTTTTGCAGGGATCCGAAGCTTGGCATGCGCTTCGCGCCGACTTCCACACTGCGTCCGAAGCGCCAGCCATGATGGGTGCGTCTAAGCAGATGAAGCGCACCGAACTGCTCGACGCCAAGAAGTCCGGCCTTGATCGCGACGTTTCGTGGTGGGTGCAAAAATACCTTTTCGACAAGGGGCACGAGTTCGAAGCATTGGCTCGCCCAATTCTGGAAGCCAGGATCGTCGAAGATCTTTTCCCTATTGTTGGTACAAAAGGCGACCTGCTGGCCTCGCTCGACGGATGCACCATGCTTGGCGAGACATTGTTCGAACACAAGATGTGGAACGAACAGCTTGCCGCCGATGTGCGGGCTAGCGATCTGGATCCGCACTACTACTGGCAGCTTGAGCAGCAGCTTCTGGTTAGCGGCGCAGAGAAAGTAATCTTCGTCTGCTCCGACGGGACCGAAGAAAACTTCGTATCCATGGAATACACGCCGGTGCAGGGCCGCGCCGCGAAGCTGGTCGCCGGATGGAAGCAGTTCGAGGCCGACCTCGCCGTCCATGAGTTTGCAGATGCCCCTTCTATCGTCGTCGGCAAAGCACCTGACGAACTCCCAGCGCTGCGCATCGAGCTGACCGGCATGGTCACCGCGAGCAATCTCAAGCTGTTCGAACAATCGGCACTGGCAGTCATCGACTCGGTGAAAACCACACTGCAAACCGATCAGGACTTCGCGGACGCCAAGAAGGCCGTGAAGTGGTGTGGCGATGTTGAAGAAGCCGTCGCCGCAGCGAAAAAGCAGGCTCTATCGCAAACTCAAACCATTGAAGAGCTGTTCTCCTCGCTGGATAGAGTTAGTGCACACGCTCGCGAAACTCGCCTAAAGGTCGACAAGCTGGTGAAGGCGCAGGAACTGCTGGTGAAGACCAACATCAAGCAGAAAGCCGAACAGGCTCTGACTGATCACGTGGCTGCAATCAACAAGACTCTGGGTAAGGTCATGCTGCCAGCGGTGGCCGCAGACTTCGTCGGCGCCATGAAAAACAAGCGCACCATCGCCAGTTTGCAGGATGCGGTAGATACCGAACTGGCCCGGGCGAAAATCGATGCCAGCCAAGCCGCCGACAGCATTCGCCTGAACCTGACCAGCCTTGCCGAGTTGGCCACCGATCACGCATTCCTGTTCAGCGACATCCAGCAGTTGGTGTTAAAAGCCAATGACGACCTGGTGACGCTGATCAAATTTCGGATATCGGAGCATGAGAAAGCCGAGGAAGAGAAAGCCGAAGCCACTCGGAAGCGAATTCGTGAGGAAGAGCTGCAGCGGATCGCCGACGATGACAAGGCGAAGCAAGCCACCCAAGCTGTTGTTGAGTCTGCACCGGTTGTGACTGCCGCACTTGCTGTGACACCGGCGCCAGTAAGAGCTGCCGCCGCGGCTCAGCAGGCTGCATCTAAACCGGTGACAGCACCAGCCACCCAGCCTGCGAATTTGCAGGCTGAAGTCTTCGATCTGGAGGCGCTGGTCAAAGCCGTGGCTTACGGCCAGGCCCCTCTGTCGGTCCTGTCCGTCAGCTGGGAAGCGCTCGACGCACTTGTCGCGGACCAAGGATCCGCATTCAGCATGGCCGGCGTGAGGCTGGTAAAGGTGGCCGCATGATCAGCAACCTTAAATACGACATCGAGTTCCGGCGCGAGAAAGCGCTGGAGCTTTCCAGCCAGGTCGAGCAGCTCATGGCCGCGGGCGGGCGCTTCTCCAGATCCGAGCCCGCTCAAATCAATCCACCACCTGCTGAGCGCTCCACAAAAATTGATCCTGGCACGGTCCTCAAGAGAAAGCCCAAGGCGTTGACAGCCGCTGATCGAAAGGCTCTCCGGTTAATGGCGGACTCATTATGAGCAAGCGCAAACCGCACAACCTCAAGGCCCGCATCGACCGATCGTGTCGCTCGCTGCTGGCCACCAACCACGTTGCTGTGGTGAACATCGATCCCAGCGGCCACCAGGGCATGATCAATTACAAGTCGCTGAAGAACATCGCGCCGGGGAAGATTGGCCAGGCCGTGTGCGGCATCCCCCACCGCTGGACGATCTACCTCAGCGCTCTCTGTATTGATGCCCGCGGCGACCGCTACAGCAAGTCGATTGAGGCGGCGCCGGACGGCGTCTATCTCTCAGACCACCTGGAAGACGTGATCGAGCATTGCTACAAGAAGCTGCGCGATTCCGCCAATCAAAGCCAGATGGTCGCTTCAGGCTGGATCGCGATTCCGGAATCCTTGTCGTTGGACGAGGCTCATGCTGCGCGGATTTTTGAAGCGGTCGGAGCCTGGAATCAGGTCAAGGTAGCAGCGTGAGACGGTTCCGCGTTCAGCAACGAAAACGACAAACCTGGCTGGCGATGCCGGCCAGCGGCATAGAAGAGGTTAGCCATGGTCAAGAGTGGGCAAGAGCGATCGGCGAAGGCAGCCGAGAAGCGAAGCCAGTACGACGAGAAGGAGTTGCGGCACCGGGTCAGGCTCGGCACCCGGCAGAAGCTTGAAGAGTTGATGGCCTGGAACGACATCAAGGAAATGAGCGAGGCGGTGCAGAACTTGATACTGAACGCTCATGCGCTCGGTCCCACCCTTTCATTCCAGGCAATGGAAAGTTCGCGCCACAAAGTCCAGATAAGCGAAAACGTGGCGCGGATGTTTCGGGATGAGAGTTTGGCGGAACTGAGGCGTGACCCGGGGGACGAGTTTTTTAGCCCGCCCGGCTAAGCTGTCACCCATTAAGCGACCGATTGTCACCTATAACAAAGACGCTCGCTATGAGACGCCTCCAATAATCACCGATCCAGCTTGCCCTGGACTATTTCGACCATCGCACTCAATATTTCCTGCTCACTATAGCCAGAGTCCGCAAAGTAACTTTTCAACAGCGTCCAACGAGTTGAATCAAAGGCATATACATCCTTCAACTCATCAGGCCACTTCCATGAGCTAGTGAAATGCTTATGCACCAAACCCGTGGTAATAACCTTATCTGTCAAACCAAGCAACTCCAAGACAAAAGCACAAGATTTACAAGGTGGCGATGATATATGGATTGCGCTAACAGTCCTATAATCTGTCTCCTGCGCTATATACTCAATCAACGCATTCATTTCGGCATGAGTGGCGGTCTGCGCAGTATAGCTCCCCGCTGACACAGCGTCATCACTACCCTCGTATACCTTTGCATCACACTGCATATACTCGACCGCAATTGCAGACACCCTTACAGCCATCTTATTGTTAGAAATAGAAGCGATATTATCAAGCTCTCTTACTATTTTAGCTCTCCCCGCCACCACCTTGCTTATATCAATCCTTCTTCTTGTCGACCCTAAAGACGGAACCGCCATAGTTATACACTCCATGATATGAAATATGAAAAGTCCAAATTCACCTACAGCAGTTCCAAATATTTATTTCAGATAAGAACAAATAGTACAAAAAACTGGAAAGCGCAAATTCACAATCACCTACCAAAGCGCGTTTTCGCATCCGGTCACGGAGGGCGGCGCCTACCCGAGGTACTCGCAATGCCAATCCGCCACATGATCATCCACCAGATCGACAAGAAGCCTGACGGCACACCCGCGATTCTGCGCATCAGCGATCGGGAAATGGTCGAGGGCCAGGCCAATGAAGATTTGCTGCACGAACTGAACACCACCTATAACGCCAAGCCCGGCAAAGGCTGGGGGTTCTTCCATGCGGAATCCGGTGCTCACCCATTCAGTGGTTGGCTCAAGCAGTACACCAGCGGCACCGAAGACTTCACGTCCTTCAGCCAGACCGCAGTCGAGCATCTCCAACGTCTGATGGAAGAATCGAACCTGACCACCGGTGGCCATGTCCTGTTCGCCCACTACGTGCAAGGCATGACCGACTACCTGGTCGTGGCGCTGCTGCAACATAGCGATGGCGTGACGGTGGACGACAACCTCGGCGTGACGCGTATTCGGCGCCTCGATCTGGACAACATCTTCCTAGCGGCTCGGATCAATCTCAGCGAGTGGAAGAACAACCCGCAGTCGCACCAGTACATTTCGTATATCAAGGGCAAACAGGGTCGCAAGGTCACTGAGTACTTCCGCGACTTCATCGGTTGCCAGGAAGGGATCGACGGCCCAGGCGAAACCCGCACCCTGCTCAAGGCGTTCAGTGAATTCGTTGAAAGTGAAGATCTCGGCGAGGAATCCGCTCGCGAGAAAACCGATACGCTGGTCAGCTACGCCTTGTCCCTGGCCAAGCTGGGAGAGCCGATCACACTCTACGAGCTATCCGAAGTACTCGATGACGGCCAGCCACTGGCGTTCGCTGAGTTCGTCCAAGGCAAGGACTACGGCCTTTCGGCTTCAATCCCGCCCGACAAGAAGACGCTGAACAAATTCCGGCGATTCACCGGCCGAGCCGATGGCCTGTCGATCAGCTTCGAGCAGCACCTTCTAGGATCAAAAGTCGAGTTCGATGAAGCCGGTGGCACCCTGACGCTGCGCAGTCTGCCGACCCAGCTCACCGACCAACTCAAGCGCGCAGCCGCCTGATATCCGGCGAAGAGTCCACTCGCTTACCCAGCATGTCGCGACCTGAAATCATACTTACTGAAAAGTGGTCGCGACAGCTTGAACAATTCGCACGCAAGGGCGCTGATTAACGGCGTACTGGCCCCTTATGGGCGTTAATCTGTTCTGCCATTGCACTCAATCTCGGACCAAGCCGGTCGTAGGCTTTACTCAGAACGTGCTCAAGCATCTCAAACCCATCCAATGCATTTTTATGCGAAAAGGATTGATCTGCGTGACTTCCGCTGTTGCCCAGCCATTTTACAGCGACAAGAAGCTCTCGATATTCTGCATATTTCTCAGGCAATAAATTCAACCTTTTACCGAGAGGCAAATATCTATCATCTGCGCTTTTAAGTGGAACTCCCCACTCTGTCAGTAACACTTCAACCGCACAACGAATGCCATTGCAACAAGCAGATGGGTTCGAAAAATAGAGAGCGAACGCGCTATTAATCTGAGCCTTGAATTCATCGGATAGCTCTCCCGGATAATCAATCAGCCTCAGGTGCGGTTGCACGTATTTAACGTTATGTGATGAAAACAGGCTCTGACAAGGCCTGCCATCTTCGTCCTCGTAAACGTCCGGCTCAGGGTGCCCATCCCCAACTATGAAAAACGGCTCGGTGCAGCTGCCGCAGATTAGAGTACCGCTGAATACGAATTCGCCATGCTCTTCCCAATCAAACCACTCCTCATCTTTATGACGATTGGTTTGAGCCGTAAACTCTGACAAAAGCGGACCCTTTAATTTCAATGTCCCACGATCACAGGATGGACACGGGTAATCTGGAACCTCATCCCTCCAAAAACTCAACTGCTCAAATACTTGCCTTTCCACTGACCGTCCTCTAAATTTTTTCTGCAATGGTGGCAGAAAGTCTATTTCAAGCCACCGATACTCACTTACCCACAGCCACGTCTGGTAGCCGAGTGCGGCGACTGCCCCACCCTCACCTATTGCGCTGAAGCAAGCCCCACCGGCAGCAGATCACCAAAGCCCCAAACCGCTGTACCAATCAATACAATGGCGATGGCTACCCGCCCGAAGATAACAATCTGCGGAAGGTACTTTTTTCGCGTGGCGCTAAAGCTCATCCCAACCATTCCACCTGGAGTCAAAACTCCCATCATCTCGGTGGACTTGAGGTGAGCAAGAAAAGCGATACCAGCCATTACCGCACCCGACCTGGCTATCCAAGAACTTGGCTTGTCTAAGCTCCAAGCGGCCAGTGTCACAGCAACCGGCACCGCAATTGCCAGCAGCGACCAAAAGAAGAACCGCTTGCGGAACTTCAATATTGCTTGCTCGTAAAGACATATTTCTGCTTCGACCATAAAGCTTCCCTTTTCTGATGGCCCGTTTACTGGGCTCACACAAATACCCCACTTCAACGAATCACGCCAGCCGGCGAGGATCCCCTATGGAAATTACTTACGGCTCGGTCTGCTCCAGCATCGAGGCTGCGACGCTTACATGGAATGCCTCCGGCATGCTCAAACTGAATCGCCGAAACTGATCCAGCACCCCACTCAAAAATCGCTAGCCATCTTATCTAACTTCGCCAGCGCATTATCTATAGAAGAAAAATGATATTTTAGTGATTTGGCTTCATAACTGAATTTCTCACTTGCACCCAACCACTCTTGCAGTTGATACCTTAATCTATCAACTCCAAGACGCGCATTTAGAACAACACCAAAAATATCTGAATCTATTCCCGGACCATATACCAGCTCTCGAATTTCATTATGCAGTGTATCCAAGCGTGCGATATTAGCCATCGCTATAGACTCAGTAAGCTCAGCGGAAACTAGCGATTTTGTGATCCGCTCTACAACGTCTCCCGAATTTGCTAGGACCCACTGGCATCTAATAATCGCACTCCTCCTGGCGTGTTTTTCGGCTGCTTTACGAATTCTTGAATCGGTATTTGAAATCCAGACCGCAATCAAAATCGCGACGATTGATCCGATTGCTTGAACCCAGGATGCCAAGCCTGGGTGACCCTCAATCCAAAACGAAACACTCTCCCAGTTCATGACCAACTCCCCCTGTAGATCCCGGAACTATACCGGCGAGGATCCCCTATGTCCGCACAACAGAAGTTACCCCAGTTCATCCATGGCCAATCAAGCATGGGCCTGCCGTTCGAAAAAGAACTGGTGGTCGACCTGTTCGCCGGCGGTGGTGGCGCCAGCACCGGCATTGCCCGGGCGTACCGGGAGCCGGATGTGGCGGTTAACCACAACCCGATCGCCCTAGCCGTGCACCGCGCCAACCACCCGCAGACGACACACTATGTCGCCGACGTGTATGAAGTGGATCCTCGGGAAGCTACCGGCGGGCAGCCTGTGGCGATCATCTGGGCATCGCCCGACTGCCGTCATCACAGCAAGGCCAAGGGCGGCGCGCCGCGTGACCGTGGTGTGCGCGGCTTGGCCTGGGTCGTGATTCGCTGGCTTTTCATCACCAAATCGCGGCTGCTCTTCTTGGAGAACGTCGAAGAGTTCTGCGACTGGGGTCCAATCGACGAAGAGGGCCAGCCAATCAAGGCCGAGCGCGGGCGTACCTTCAAGGCGTTCATTGCTGCGATCAGCAGCGGTCTTGCTGCTGATCACCCAGACATGGCCGAAATCATGGAGGCCATCGGGGAGTTCGTGCCGATGGAAGCACTGGTGCGCGGCCTTGGTTACAACGTCGAATGGCGCGAGCGCATCGCGGCCAACGCCGGCACCCCGACTATTCGCAAACGTCTTTACCTGGTAGCGCGAAGTGACGGCAAGGCGATCGTTTGGCCAGAACCCAAGCGCCACAAGAAGCCGACGGCGAAACAGCAACCTTGGCGCACTGCCGCTGAGTGCATCGTCTGGAGCAACCTCGGCCGCACGATCTTCCGTGAAAGGCCGATGGCAGTGAACACGATGCGCCGCGTGGCCAAGGGCTGCTGGCGTCATGTGCTGACCAGCGCGAAGCCGTTCATTGTCCCGATGCGCGGCACCTCGGAATCGCACACCAGCACCCACGGCGTGGACGAAGCGCTGTCGACCATCAGCGCCGGCGGTACGCATCACGCACTGGTGCAGCCGGTCGCTGCGCCATTCCTCACCGAGTGTGCCAATGGCTCAGCACAGCGCAACTTCAGCGCGGTCGAGCCGCTGCGCACGCAAGTCGCCCAGGTCAAGGGCGGGCACTTCGCGCTGGCCGCGGCGAACATGGTGACTCTGAGAAAAGGCTCGGTTGGGGCTGATGTCGACAGCCCCCTCGGCGTGGTCGCTACCAGCACCGGGCACCATGCTGTATCGGCCGCATTCTTCGAACAGGCGAACGGCGGGTACTACAAAGGCGACGGCCGATCGGCCTATGACCCGATTTCAACCATCTGCCAATCCGGCGCCAACCAGCGGCTGATCAATGCCTACCTGGTGAAGTACTACGGCAATGAGAAGGACGGCATATCGCTCACTGAGCCGATGCACACCCTGCCCACGAAGGACCGTGTCGCACTGGTCGAGGTTGTGCAAGTACCTGACACCCTGACTCCGGAACAGATGGAGGGCGCCAGGCGCTGCGCCGCCTTCATGCACGAATACCTGCCGGAGCACTTCAAAGACCCGGCCGAGATGGTCATGTTCGGCGGCTATGTGCTGGTGGATATCACCCTGCGCATGTTGCAGCCGCCTGAGCTGAAGCGCGCCCAGGGATTCGACGAAAGCTACATCATCGACCGCGGCCTGTTCGTTGATTCAGTTACCGGAGCCGAAGAGTGGCGCGACATCAACAAGACGGACCAGGTCCGACTGATCGGCAATAGTGTCTGTCCGGATGAGGCGGAAGCACTGGTTACTGCCAACGCCGCCGATATTATTAAGCTTTACCAGCGCCTCGCGGCGTAACCCCCACTCCACCGCCCGGGCCCGGCCCGACATGGATTGACTCATAGAGTCAATCAACGCCTAAACATGTAAAGCGAATCACACATTTCTGATGCTCCATGCGTACTGTTGAGCGACCATCAACATAAATCGCGACTTAAAGCCGATGGATTTCAAATTTTCACATACCGTCTCGGTTAAATCATCTCTGACTTTTGCTGCACTCTCACCTTCAAACTTCCCACTAAACATCGTTTGTGGCAGTGGTAATTCGGAGCCACCGCTGGCGTCAATTACTTTAGAAAATCCGATATCTTCGAATACCTTATCGAAGTCGGATTTTTTATCCGGACCAGGGATTTTTGAAAGGGTCAGAGTTACAAGATATATCACTTGTCTTCCTCCTCAAACAGTGGGTTTTTAGCGTGCCTTACTTGGCCCACAGGACGCGTAGGAAGTACCTCTGACGGGTATTTTCTACCCACGAACCACCACGACCCAAACGCAACAGTGAAAAGTAATCCGAAAAATGTTAGCGACAAACCTAGCGCCCACTGGTGGTAGGCAATTTGCGAATTCAGTGACTCCTTCGTAGCATAATTAGATTGGTCCGAAACTATCTTCCCATAGTTGTTTTGAAGCTCTTTAAGCTCGACAAGCGAACCAGGGTCCTTAAACATGTAACCCTTAACAACTGCTAGATCTTGATTGAGCTGTGAAACATTACGAACCTGCTCGACGCTTAATTTGCCATTACTAGTTAAGCTCTCCAATTTATCTAAGCGTGTACCTACAGAGTCAGAGCTCAAAATTGCCAACTGACTCTCAAGCCTAAGAATATTTTTTTCGAGATCTGGGATTTTTTTCATACCTTCAAGCTGCGCAGCAATTACTTGCTCTTTTTTATTCAATATTCCTTGTACAGGCGGAACCAAAGATATAACGCAAAAAGCAATCAATGTAATAAAGAAATAACCAAGAACGAAAAACAGGTTTTGCGACCTTTTTTTATGCAGAGCTGAAGCATAGCTACTCTCTCCTTGATTTTTCACATCTGAACCGCCGTCGAAACTCATGCAGCCTTCCTTTTCAGTATTGGATATCAGGTAATGATCGCATCCCTCCAAGTTTATCTAAAGCATCCTTTCCCGCATTTTGATCAAAACATTTTCTTCAAAAAGATCACTGAACAAAAATGGCGCCTTGGCCATACCTACGCAGGAGCGAACCTAGGGATCTGACTGACTCAGCAGCTCATGTAATGAAACCCACATCCTCAAAAGTCAGCCGCTATAGCGGCAAAGGAACAGTCATGCCTGAAGAAAAGTTGATTGGCCCCGTTGATGTTGTGCGCGACGAGGACGGGTATTGGTATCACCCGGGCATCCCAGAGTTCGACGAAGACCACGAAGCCTACAAAGCGTGGCTCGATCGCCAGAATCTCAAAGTGGTCGGCTGGCACATGGAGTCGGACTTGAAAGCCCACCCCTATTGGGATGATGGCGCCTGTCACTGTCTCGGATGGGAGCCCGCAACGCCGCCGGCGTATGACTGGTTCTTGCTCGGTATTTTCGACACCGAAGACGGCCCGTATGTGCAGTGGGCTCGGCGCCAGGTGACGCCATGATCCTCCCCGCCATCGCCTACATGGCCTGGCTCATCTACTCGGGGCCGCGGCGATGAGCATTGTTCGCGAAAACCTGATGACTAGGCCCGGCTACTCGCCGTACTGCGGAGCTGACTCATGCATGACATGGGCGCGAACAAGCTGGAATGGTGAGCAGTTCAAGTGTTCTGGCTGCGGCTGGGTGTCCGAATTCCCGGCTGACTTCATCGCTGAATACAAGACGAAGTGGCACAGGGAGACGAAGCAATGACACACCAACCCAAAGGCGGCATGTGTCGCACCTGCGTCCACGCCCACCGCAATTGCAGCCACCTCCCTTTCAGCACCATGCCGGCGCTCGCCCGGGACGCTAAGACCGTCATCGTCCGCTGCACTGAATTCCAGCGCCGCAAATAACCCCTCTTCCACCTACCAGCCTGCCGGTGAACGGTCATCGACACCACTGCGTCTCACACGGTATCCCGTCGTCGTCTCCGTCCATTTCCATTCCCGGGCAATTCAGCAGAAAGTTTTTGGCCTCTGCGCATGAGGTCATCTGCGAACAGCGCTTGCGGCCATCACATTTGAATCGAGCCGCAACGGGCTTCTGCGTAGTCATGACTTGGGAGGTTACCTGTTGATTCGATAGCCTCGCCTCAGTCCATGACTGTACGTCAGGGGAAAACTTCCAAGCCAACAGACCAACAACAAGCACTAACCAAATCAGTTTCATTTG
>Ga0157375_10000467_pt1 | contig 36848 bp, 56 predicted proteins | sample M35metaG_FD_115311 | JGI IMG/M metagenome (GOLD analysis project Ga0157375, IMG submission 115311) | Miscanthus rhizosphere microbial communities from Kellogg Biological Station, Michigan, USA - M3-5 metaG | ecosystem: Host-associated > Plants > Roots > Rhizosphere > Soil | place: USA: Michigan... | reverse complement strand
CTTCGACACTGACTTGATCTTGTCGCGGGAGTCGGTCAGACCGTTGATGAACCCCTTGCCCACATCCTTGGCCAGGGCCTTCGTCTTCTTCGACGGAGAGGCGATCTCCAGCTCGGCCTTGATGCCGGTAACGACAGCCGCCGCCATGGCGCGCGCGGCCGCCCCGACCCCGGAGGTTGCTCCGGCCATACCGGACATGAGGCCCTGCGCCGCAGCCGCACCCGCGCCGGGCATGCCGCGACCACTGCCGAGGGTGTCGTTGTTGATGGCCTCAATGAGGCTGCGGTGTTTGGCAGTCGAGCGAGCGTTGACCATGAACTCGCCGTTGGAGGCCATGATCGGGATGCTGTCCGAAGTACCGGTACCCGGGCCGCTGATCGGGCCGCCGCCGGGGAATCCGATCGGGCCGCCGCCCGCGTAGTTGCCGCCCTCGTGGAAGACCGTGCCCGCGTTCGACGTCTTCGTCTGCATGACGATGTAGGTGACGGCGGTCTTCCCGTCGATCTCGTTCAGGCGCCGCTGGGCGCGCGACACCTCGTACAGCAGGTTGGAGATGTCGCCCTTGACGGACGCCTTCTTCGACGCCGGCACAGACCCGAGCTTCTTCTTCGCCGCGGTGACCTTCGCCTCGAGGTCGTCGATGTTCCCCTTCAGCCGGGCGGTCTTGTCCGGGGTGCGAAGGATCTGATCCGCGAGGGCCTTGGCCTCGCTCTTGGTCAGGCCCATCGCCCGGGCCGACTCGATCAACTTCTCGCGGCCCCGGGCGTAGACCCGGTTGGCGGCCTCCCACGATCCGGTGGACTGCCGGGTCTGCGCCGCGGCTTCGTCGGTTTTCGCGGCCAGGTCGTTCAGCGCGGTGGCGGCAGCCTGGGCTTTCGGGCTGTTGAGGTCCAGCTCGCCGTTGACCATGTGCAGCGAGCCGTGGTTCTCCTTCGCCGCCTTGGCCGCGGCGTCGATGCTCGCCTCGAACCCGATCATCCCGCCGATGCCCTGGCGCTGCACATTGTTGAGCGCCACGATCGACTGGCGCAGTGCGTCGGCGCTCTTCTGCTGCTCAGCCAGCGCCGTCTGCGTCGCCAGTGCCTGCTTGCCGAACAGTCCCTGCCCTTCGGCAGCCCACTCCTGCTCCAGCTTCGTGTCGGCCAGGACGCCCTTGTAGCCGTCCATCCGGCTGGTGAACTCGCTGACGGAGTGGCCGCCCTTGGCGTACTCGGCCGACAACCGCTTCATCGCGACCGCCGCCAGGTCCGCCTTGCCGTTGCGGGCAAGGTCGGACAGGCTGTCGTCGATCGCGTCGAGCCGTTCCTTGGCCTCGTTGTGGGGCGTGGAGTCCGAGATCCCCAGCGAGCCGATCTTCACCATCCACTGCTGAGCCTTGTCAGCTGTGCTTGGGTCGGTGATGTTGCGGACGCTGTCGTACAGCCCCGAAAGGTCGTCACCGAATACGCGGGCGGCTTCGCCGGTTGTCTTCCCCGTCAGGGCCAGCTTGCCCAGCGACGTGGTCAGCTTGTCGACATCCGGGGGCGCCGCCTTCCCGACCTTCGCCAGGTTGATCATCGCCACCGTGAACAAGCCGATACCGACGGCCGCGATGTTGAGCTTGGCCTGAGTCGACAGCGTCCCGGCCGCCCTGCGCAGCGACCCCATCGTGGTGGCCGAGCCCAGCGCCGCAGTTCCCATACCGCGGATCGCCGTCGCTGCCGCGTCAAAGCCGCCCACCAGCAGCTGGATCCCGGAGCCTGCCAGCTTCACCGCCCGGATCGCGACGGCCGTCTGCATGAGCACCGTGACGAATCCCGGTGGCAGCGAAGCCACCAGCGATGCCGCAGCGTTCGCGAGCTGCAGCACACCACCACCTACGCCGGATGCCGCCTGCAGCAGGTGCAGCGCGGCGGTGGCGACGTTCTTCAGCGTCTCGGCCAGCAGCGGGCCCTGGGCGCGCGCGTAGTCCATGAACTGGGACAAGGCTCCGCCGACCTTGCCCGTGTCGAGGGTGCGGATCAGGTGCACGAGTCCGTCGTTCGCGCTTCGCAGCGCACCCGTCGCGAAGTCGGCGAACTTCTTCGACAGCCCGTCGACGGCCGGGCTCATCATGCCGCCGGCCAGGATGTTCATGAAGCGGTCCAGCTCAGTGGACGCCCCCTTCACCAGGGGGGTCAGCTTGGGCAGCATCGCCGAGGCGACCGCCAACCCCTTGGTGAAGACGGGCATGGTGTCCTTGGCCAGCCCGTCCGACCAGGCCGCGTACTGCTTCTTCAGTGTCGTCAGGCCAGCCGCCGCCTGGCGGGTGGCGGACGGCATCTTCTCGATCTGCTGCTGGAATTCGACCTGCGCCGTGATCGCGGCCTCGGACGTCGCGCCCGACTTGGCGACGGCGTCCTCGTACTTCTTCTGCGCTTCGCTCGCGTCGGACAGCGCACCGATCTGCGGAATGATCGCCGCACCGAACGCGGCCACCGCGGCAGCCGCCGCACCCGCACCCGCGGCGAGCGGTGCCAGCGCGGCCGCCGCCGGGATCGCCCCACTGGCGAGCAGGAGCTTCTTGTGCAGGTCGCCAGCCGAGTCTCCCGCCTTGTCCAGGACGCGACTCAGCCGGTCGCGGCCTTCCAGCGTGAACGTGAGATGCGTCCCGGCCATCACTCACCCCCAGGTGCTGCTTGGGCCTGCGCGGCCACGTGTCGGTCGACCCAGGCCACGGCCTGGAGGAAGCGGGCCCGTGGCAGCGCTTCGAGCTCGGCGGGGCCGATGTGCAGGAGATGGGAGATCAGGGGCCAGTAGTCGTCGAGGAGGTCTCCGATGCGGCGTCCGGCGAGGCCTCCGGCGCCGGAGCGGGCGTGGCGATGCCCTGGCCTTTTGGGGCCAGCTCCTCGAACGCCTTGTCGACGTCGGCCTCGTCGTGCGCCAGGGTCCGCATGAAGCCGGTCATCCGCTCGACGATCTCGTCCGTGGACTCCGGGTTCTTCACCAGCGCCTCGGCCATGTCGAGGATCTCCGGGTACTCCAGCCGGGCCTTGGTCCGCCTCTTCCAGCCGGGCAGGTCGAACTCGGTGAACCGCAGCGTGGGCTGCTGCCGCTTGCGGAACGCCCACAGGACGGCGCGCATCGCGGTCGGCTGCTGCTGGCGCAGGGCGCTGTCGACGTCGTCCCAGTCCAGACCGGTGGCGGACTCGATGACGGACGACTCGATCGCGGACAGGTCGTCGGTGGAGACCTCGTCGACGGTGCCGTCTTCGTGGCGGTAGGAAACGATCACGTGCTGCTCCTGGGATTACTCAAGGCGACGGCGGACGTCGTCGAGGACACGGGCGGCGTCGCGCTCCATGCGGGGGCGGGCCTTGCGCACGGTGGCGTCCCACCACAGGGGGGTGGCGTTCTGCTGCACCCACCGGCGTCGGTTGCCGTACACGGGGTGGCGGATGCGGCCGGTGTTGATGGCGGCCGGCATCTTGCGCAGGTCGGCCGGCAGGCGGCCTTTGTCGAGCCAGACCTTGGCGCCCGGATTGCCGGAGGTCCGCACGGAGATGCGGATGGCGTCGGCGATCGTGGCGCGTAGCGGCCGGGTTGTCGGTGACGGTCCGCCGGGCCTGCCGCGACGCCCCTGCGAGCTGATGTCCAGGCCGCGGATCGCGGACTGGAGTTCGTCACGCAGGGGCTCGGCGGCGTGCCGTAGGCGGCGCTGCATCGAGGCTCGGATGTTCTCGTGGCCGGCAGCCCGAAGGCGGCGCTGCAGTTCGATCAGGCTGCCGGTGTTGGTGATGCGGATGTCGGAGACCACGAGGTCACCTCACAGGGTGATGTCCGTGGACATGTACTCGATCTTCACCGGGTTGGTGCCGTCGTACAGGGCGGTGAAGTTGAACGTCGGCCGGATGACGTCGAAGCCGTCGACGACCGGGGGGCCCTCGTCGAACTTGACTGCGGGCAGCGTGATGCGGAACGTCTCGGCGTAGGTCGAGGCGATGATCGGGCCGACGAACTCCCAGACGAGGGACGTCGCGCCATCGCTGGTGTGCAGGTCGTCGAGGATCGTGTCGATGTAGTCCGTCTCCAGGCTGCCGGTGATCTTCACCTGGTCGTTGGAGATGGGCTCCTTCTTCAGCCCGGCCTGGCCCGCGTAGAAACGCTCCGTCGCCTGCGGCCGCTCGATCTTCACGGACACCTTGCGGACGCCGTCGCGCGCCGTCTCCGAGGAATACGTGCCGGTCTTGACGGCCATCTGCGAGAAGTGGAACGGGCTCATGTTCGGGTACGCGGCCGTCGCCAGCGTCTGCGCCTCGTCGCACGTCTTGCCGTCGAACTCGAACGACCCGGTGAGCATGCCGCCCACCTCGCACGCGAACTCCGCGCTGGTGACCTTGCAGCCCAAGAACGTCTTGTCCGTCACCGTGCCCGTGGTGAGGGGCACGCCCTTCTGGATCGTCAGGCTCTTGCCTGCCGTGTCCGCGAGGGTGTGGGTCTGCAGGTACGCGCTGGTCGCCACCTGCTGCACCGGCGTGACCGTCGTCCCCATGAGCGCCTGAAGCAACGTGCCCATCGACTTGTTGACGATCTCCAGGTCGATGGAGCCCTGCACCTCCTGACGCGTCAGGACGCGCCGGGACGACAGCGCGAGCAGACGCCCGGCCGCAATGCCCGCGGACTGCGCCGTCGTCTTCTTGAGAGCAAGGCTCTCCTTGGTGAACTCGATGAACTTGGCCGGTGCGACGAACGTCCCGTAGGTGCTCTCCGCACTGATACCGAGCTGGGCGCCAAGGCCCGAACCGATCGCCATCAGAGATCAGCTCCCTTCGCGGCACGCGCCGCCTTCTTCGCCTCGGCCGCGGCACGCAGGCCGGGCTCCTCGACGGGCTCCCAGTTGGTGGTCTGGCAGACGTAGCCGTCGAACCGCTCGTCCGGCACCTCGACCACGGTGTCCGGCTCGACGAGCCGGTCGCCGAGCTCAGGCACGGTGACCGGGTCCGAGCCCACGTAGCGCACTCGCGCCATGGCTGTACTCCTCGGGTGGTTGGATCAGATACGGGCTCGGCAGGACACCGCGAACTCGACGCTCACGGAGGCGCCGTCGCTTGTGGACTGCTGGACGTTGCCGGTCGTGAGATGCGCCCACAGGACCGCGCCGTTCAGGGTGGGGGCCTCGGGCGCCGCGTCGCTGGCCCGCAGCGCCTGCTCGACCTCGCCGACCAGGTCGAAGGCGTCGGCCCGGCGGAAGGACATGTCCTTGTCTCCGCCCCGCGATTCCGCGAAGCAGGAGATCACGAACGCCTCGTCGCGGGTCCGGGCCCCAGCCGCGTTGAAAGACTGCTCCAGCTCGACGGCCTGATCGCCGCCCGGCGACCAGCCGATATGGATCCGGCGCCGTTGGGTCAGGTTCACTGCTGTTGGTCCGTCGACGATGGCGACGTCGGCCAGTGCCAGCCGGGCCCGCAGGATCGCGAGCAGCGCGTCGACCGCGGCAGGTACGCGGGAGGTCTGCACTACGCCACCCCCGGCGGAACCTTGTATGGCTCCAGCAGCTGCAGGACCCGGTTGGGGATCGCGTAGCCCCAGCCCGGCACGGCCTCGGTGACGCTGAAGTCCTCACCGCCGCCGATGGAGGACATGCCGCGCGACGCCCCGTACTGGGTGCGCCACAGGTGCTGCAGCAGGATGCGGGCCGCGAGGTTGACGGTCGGCATGTCCTCGGCGCGGCCAGCCGTGTACACGAAGCGCCACAGGGTCCCGGAGAAGCTGCCGCCGCGGTAGCGGACGATTCCGGTGGCTCCGTCCAGGACGAGCTTGGACAGGTCCAGGGCGTCGCCCTCGTCGACCGCAGGCTCCACGGACACCAGCGCGACGGCAGGGATGCGGGACAGACACACGCTGGCGCTGCGGCCCTCGATCGTCTCGGTGAACTCCCGTACCTCAACGGGTCCGATGTGCCGTTCGATCGGCGCGGTCAGCGCGTCGATGAACGCCTGCAGCTCGACGTCCTCGGCCGAGCCGTCGATGTCCAGCTGCGCCTTCGCCTCGGCGAGTGTGAGCAGCGACATGGGGACCTCCGCCTACTTCTGCGCGGCAGGCTTCGCCGCGGGCTTGCGGCCGGTGGCCTTCTCCGGCGAACCAGGGGCGGTCGCGTGTTCCTCGGCGCCGTCGTCCTCGACGGCGAGACCGCCCGCGATCATGTGCTTGGCCTCGTCGTCGGGCAGGTCGACCACACCGCCCCGCGCGGGCCAGGACTCGCCGTCGCGGGTCCCGGAGATGGCGACCTTCATGCGAACGCGCATTGCTGTTTCCTCTCAAGGGCGAGGGGGCGGCCACGGCCGTGGCCGCCCCGGGTGCGGATGGATTAGGACGCCCCGCCGGTGAACAGCTTCACGGCGCCGGTCTGGTCGACGAGCAGGCCGTCCGCGCGGATGATCGCCCGGAAGGTCACCAGGTCGGAGTTGAAGGCGTAGTCGTCGGAGCGCTCGAACCGCACGCCGCCCGCCATGCGGACGAAGTACTGCGAGATGTCGCCGAACGCCACGGACTTCGCGTTGAGCGCGATGGCCGCCACGTTCGGGTCCGTGTGCACCGGCTTGCCCAGCAGCATGTCCGGAGCGCCGACCTGGATGGACGGCTGCCACAGGTACTGGCCCTGGGAGTCCTTCAGCTTGCGAGCCGCACCGAGCGTTGCATCGCGCATCAGCCAGCCGCACGAGGTGCTGTTCCGGTACGGGGCGATGACGCTGTAGTACAGGTCGATCAGGTTGTCCGCGGTGAACGCGCCCACCACGCCGGTGCCGCCGGTCACGCCGGCCGACGCGGAGGTGATGATGCCGGTCGGCTTCGACGATCCGTCACCAGTGATCGCGTGGACACCGAACGCGTTGCCCAACGCCCTGCCCGCCTGCATGGCGAGGTAGCCCTCAAGGTCGACGCCCGTGTCGGTGAGCAGCTCGGTGGCCGCCTGGATCAGCACCGCGTACTTGTAGGCGCCCAGGGTCCGCTTGCCGAACGCCGGGTCCGACTCGCTGATCGCCGCGGCTTCGGCGGTGAGCGCGGCACTGGAGTGCGCCGTGGTCACCGGGATTTCGATCGTCTCGCCGGACGCCGTGTTCAGCACGGTGGGCCCGGCCATCAGGATGCCGGACACCTCGATGAGGTGCGCCATCAGCTGGCCGTAGAAGGTGGTGGGGACCGTGTTGCCGCCCGCGGTCGTCGTGCCCTTGACCAGGTCACGGAAGGCGACCCCGGCCGGCTTCGCGACGTCGATGCTGCGGATCTCGCCGCGGGCCCAGCGGCGCAGCTCGGAGTCCTCGACGGGCTTGCGCTCCTGCTCCTGCGGCTTGGCGAGCAGTCCGGCGAACGCGGCCTCGGCGTCCTTGGTCCGCTGCTCCGCCTCGGTCAGGTCCTTCACGCGAAGGTCGATCTTGTCGAGGTCCGCGTTGAAGGCCTGGTACTTGCCCTCTTCCTCGGCGGTCAGATCCCGCTTCTCGTTCTCGGCTGTGTCGAGCAGTTCCTTCGCCTGCTCCCACACGTTGGCGCGCCGCTCCTGCAGCGCCTTGATGAACGCAGTCATCTCGCCCTCCTGGGCATGACGAAGGCGCCCGCGGCAAGTTGGCCGGGACGCCTGATGGGTGGTGTGTCGAGGTGGGGTTCGCCCTGCCTCAGAAGGTGCGGCGCTGCATGAGCTCGGCGCGCCGCTGCCGTACCGCCATGACCAGGTGGGTGTCGCCCTGCCCGGTCGGCGGGATGATCGTGGGGGCCGGGGCTCCGAGGAACCGCTTGAGCTCGCCGGCCTCCGCCGCGGCCCGGACCTCGGCGAGCTCGGCGCCCGCCTTCTCCGCGAGGGAGCGCAGGCCCGTCGAGGTGTCCAGGTATGCCGGGTCGTTGACCGGGGCGACGTCGACCAGCTGGCCGGACAGCAGCGTCCGCACGGGGAAGCCGTCGTCCGTCATCGCCCAGTCGTCCTCGAACGTGTAGAACGCGAAGCTGGACTCGGCGACGTCGCCGCGCTGCACCAGCTCGTACACGTCGCCGCGCGCGGCCGGGACGTCCACGCTGTAGTCCAGGCCCGTACCGTCCGTCTGCAGCCGCAGCGTGCCCGAGCGGGACGTGCCCAGCAGCATGTTGTTGTCGTGGTTGTAGCGGGCCATCACGCGCGGCCAGCCGTCGCCTTCGGACTTCGCGAAGAACCCGGGGTCGATGCGCTCGACGAATCCGCCGAGGTTGCGGGACAGCGTGTTGAACTTCGCCGCGTACCCGCCGATGGTCCTGCTGTCGCCGGCCGCCCGGACCTCGACGAGGCCGCGCGTGAACCGACGCTCACTGTCGCCGTTCATCAGTTCTCGCTTTCGTCGGGCGCCACCTTGCCCAGTGGCGTGTAGTCCTGGCCCAGACCGTTGGGCAGGGGCGGCTCGTCCTCCACGCGCCGCAGCTCGTCGATGTTGTGCAGTCCGATCGCCCGGGAGATCCGGTGCGACTGGTAGCGGGTCAGGGTGTCGGTGCGCAGCATCGCGTCCACGTTGAACCGGGCTTCCTCGGTGGGAGGCCGCAGCCAGGAGAATGCGTCCTCCAGCCGGGCCAGCCACGGGCGCAGCGTCCACGTCAGCAGGTCGATGCTGTTCTGCTCGACCGTGGCGTAGGTGAGGCTGCCGCCCGTCTCCCCGCCGACCTTCTCCGGCGGCACCCCGTAGATCGCGGCGATCTGGTTCGCGGTCGCCTTGATGGTCTCCAGGAACTGGCTCTCGTTCGCCGGTACGGAGATGGCCCGGTACTTCACGCCGTTGCCCAGCGCCACCACGTCGCGGCCCTCGGCGGCCTCCTTGAACCGGGCCTTCAGGACGGTGGCCGCGTCGCGGTCGACGGCCATGTCCGTCTCCAGGACGGCGCTCGGAGTCGACCCGTTGGCGAACCAGTCCCGGCCGAACTGGCCGGCCAGCAGGCCGGCCTCCGTCGTCGTCGCGAAGTACGCGATCGGTGACAGTCCCAGAATCTGGCCGGGCACCGTGTACGCCGGGATGTGGAAGAGCTGCCCGTCCTCCAGGCGGCGGCCCTTGTAGTACCAAACGGGCACCGCGGCGAGGTTGTCCTGGATGCTCACGTCGTCCGGGTGCAGCCACTCGATCTGGCTCGGCCAGCCGTCCGGGCCCCAGGCGACGACCAGGCCGTAGGCGTTGCCTCGCAGGGTGAGCGACGTCATGCACCGGTGCAGCCAGTCGTAGCGCGTGCCGGTCGCGGCCGGCCGCCGGAACAGTGGGGGCGTCGGGGCGCGTAGCCGGTCGTCTCCCTCGGTCCGGTAACTCTTCAGCGGCAGGGATGCCACGGAGTCCGCGAGCAGCCGCGTGGCCGCATACACGGGCCCCAGGCGGAGCGCCCGTTCCTGGCTGCCGCCGCGCAGGACGGCCGGATCGCCGCCCGCTCCCCACACGTCCTGGTACGAGATCGCCCGCTTCAACGCCGTGCGGCGGAAGGGCCACCACCTCATGTCGTCACCCTTCTCACCACACACTCAGCAGGATGTCGCCCGGCGGCTCGACCTCGGCGCCCAGTCCCCACTTCGCGAGGGTCGAGGCGACGAGCGGGCTGATGTCGACGTTCACGCCGCGGCGGGCCCACGCCCACGCATCCCCGAGCGGCCGCTTCTGCGCGCCCGCCAACGCCGTTGCGAGGGGCGCCTGGTCGAGGTGACTGAGGTTCTGCTCGGTGACCGCGTCGTAGAACTGGCCGCAGGCCGACGCGATCTCGCGCGCCTTCGGCTGCACCACCTCGACGCCCAGGCGCTGCTGCAGCTGCTCGATGATGGAGCCAGCCGGGCCGCCGCCGTCGACCACCCAGCACTTCGGCTTCCACCGCTTGTGCAGTTCCTCCGCCCGGTCCAGCAGCCACCCCGTGCCCGGCCGGTGCTCGACCACCTCGACGTGCGTGCCGCCCCGCCAGGCGCCCGCCACGGCGATCGCCGCGTGCGAGCGCTCCGGGGTCATGTCGATGGCGAACGCGACCTGTCCCTCGGGGCCGGAGTCCGCGTCCGCCAGCGCCCGCCACGCGTCCTCGCCAATGACCTGCCACGAGTCCGCCTCGTCCGACGGATAGTCGCCCACTCCGAGTCGCTCACGGGCGTACCCGTCCTTGCTCATCGTGGCCCGTTCCTTGGCCACCTTGTCCAGCGTCAGGCGGAACCCCACGCCCGGGTTGGACTTCAGGACCGCCTCGTCGGAGGCGACGTCGTCGTGCACCTGGCAATCGGCCGGGCACTCGTCGGCGTGCGGGTCGACCGACCATTCGAAGTACGCGAGGGACGGGTCCGGAGTACCGGTCTCCAGCGCGGCCATAGCGCGGCGGCGCAGGCGTCCCAGCTGCACGGAGGGGGAGCCGATACCGGCGCTGCCCAGGTACCAGATCTGCGGGTTGCCTACCGCCGCCATGGTGGGCAGCAGGGCGTCCATCTCGGTGTCGCCGAGCAGCATGTCCTCGTCGAGGATGTTGCAGTCGCCGGTGAAGCCTCGGCCGCTGCCCTTGCTCCTGGCGATGAACCGCAGCACCTGCCCGGAGTGCAGCTCGATCGATTCCTCACCGACCGTGTACCGGTAGGCCTTGACGCGTTTGTGCAGGTCAGAGCACCCCCGAATGAGACGCTCGATCCGCTTGAACGTGTTCTTCGCCGTCTTGAACTCGTGCGCCGACAGCAGGATCAGCTGCTCGCCGCCGATGAACAGCCCCCACAGCACGCGGGCCTCGATGACCCCGCCCTTGCCGTTCTGCCGGGGCACGTTGACGCAGCACTCGAACGCCGCCCAGTTGCCGTCCGGCTTCTCGCCCATGGCGACGCGGAGGATGTGCTGCTGCCACGGATCCAGGTACAGGCCAGCCCGGGCCGCGAGGTCGACAGCCTCCTGGCCAGCGCTTGTCGCCGACGGAGGCGCCACCTCGATCGGTGGCGTCTGCCATCCCCGCACAGGGCCCTCAGGCACCGGCTGCGCGCTTCCTGGCTTCTTCTCGACGCTTCTCTCGCTGATGGTTGAGGTCATCGACGACGTCCCCCTTCTCCCCGACGGGGGCGAGCTTGCGGAGGTCGGCCATGATCGAGCGGAGCTCGCGGGCAGCTACCGCCTTGGCGGTGGGGGCGTCCGTGCCCGCCATGGCCATCGCGAGGTCCAGGGCGACGGCCGCCATGCCGGGCGACGTCTCGTCGGCGTGCAGGTCTTCGAGCTCGTGAGTGATCTTGTCGACAATGCTCACGGCCACCCCCGAGTTGGCGTGGACACGGCCGCCACTAATTCACTCGAACCGAGTTCGCGGAAATAGCGGAGTCACAGAGGGTGACGTCACGGAGAGTGACGCCACTAAAACACTCGAACCGAGTTCGCGTGAATAGGCTTTCAAAATCGCCGCGCAAAAAATCGGGCGAGAAGGGCGTTTGGGTCGCCCGGGAAGGCCACCAAAAAGGGGCCGGGCTCGCCTCGTTGATCATCGTCACCATGATCGCGAAGCCTGCGGCATGGCCTCCCGGGGCCGGCCGCGCCGGGCGTTGTACCAGCGGGTGACGACCCGTTCCATCTCGGGCTGTCGCATGGCCTTGACCCTCTGCATGACGATGTCCCGCCCGGGGTCGACCGTGACGATGCGCGCTTCCAGCCTCTTGTACTTCGCGAGGGCCTTGGCGCTGGGCTGAGTGTGGATCAAGTACACGTCGACCTTGTCGAGGTGCTGGCAGGCCTCGTCGATGGCCGCGTACCGGGCGCGGTGCACCACCCGGGTCAGCACGTCGGTGTGCGCGTGGTGGTCAGCACCGGGGCCGGCCATGGCCAGCGCCATCAGGTCCAGGTCGATGACGATGTCACGCGCTGTCGCGTGCGCCCTGATCCAGCTGGACTTGCCCGCGGCGGGTGGCCCGGTGACCACGATCAGCACGGTGGGTCACCACCTCCGCGAGGCGCGCTGTGGCGTTCGGGGCGCCGTCCTGTTGCCGCGGGCGCTGTTGCACCGGCGGTGCGCCGAGCGGGCGTTGGCCGGGTCGAGGAGGTCGCCGCCACGCGAGAGCGGTACGAGGTGGTCGAGGGTGAAGGCGAGCGGGTGCCGGCGGCCGTCGACGTTGGCCGGGATGTTGTGGCCGCAGATCCAGCAGGGATGGCCCATGGCCTTCACCGAGGCGACGAGGCGGCGGTAGGGGCGCCCGTTGCGGATACCGGCCACGGGCGCCACCTCGCTCGGGCTAGGGCTGGTTGGCCTCGGCGGACTTGGACGCCTCGTCGATCAGGTCCTGGAGGGCGTCGCGGCCTTCCTGGTTGGACTGCTCGATGCCGTCCATGTACGCCTTGAGGTAGTCGGACTGGCTGAGCGAGGCGCATTCGTCGGGGACGGGCTCGGACGGTACTTCCCCGTTGGCGTCCGCCGCGATGCCGGCGACTGCGTCCACGCATGCCTGGCGGGCTGCGGCTTCGTCGACGGTCGGTGTGGGGCTGGCGGCGGCCGTGGTGGGCTCGCTGGGCTTCGCGTCGTCGGCCTGGCCGCTGCAGCCGGTGGCGCCGAGCGCGAAGGCGAGTAGGGCTGCGGCGGCGGCTCTTCGGATGTGCATGGTCCCCCCAAGGACGCTCGACGGCTGAGTGGGCATCATGCGCCGTTGGGGGCGTCGTGGTGGCCGTATGGCCGTCCTGTAACCCGTAGGTGGTCTACGCCCTGGGGGGCCACGCCCATGTGCCGGGCTCGTCGCCCTCGTGTCGGGAGGTGGCCCAGTAGCTGTCGGGTCCGTCGAGCAGCACCTGGAGGTTCAGCGCCTCGTCACCGAATGACGCGACGACGATGGCCGGGTACGGGTGTCCAACTCGCGGCATGTTGCCGGTGGCGCTGTCGTGGCTGCGCTGCTGCTGGATGCGGCGGGCGTCGTCCTCGGTGGGCTTATAGAGGACGATCCGGCCGATGGTGGGCAGGGGCATGGCTACCTCCGGGCGGCGGACGCTGGACACGACGAAGCCCCAGCCGGGGGACTGTGGCTGGGGCTTCGTCGTGCGGTCTGTGGTGCCCGTTGCGGGCATGGCTGTACACGCAGATCGTGACATCGCGCTGACCTGGGGTCAAGCGGCCTTGGCTGTGGCGCGCTTGGCGACGAGGGCGGCGACGTCGTCGGCGGCGTACCAGGCCTGTCGCTCGGTGCCGCCGGAGCGGGTGAGCTTGCCTCGCTGGACGAGCTTGCGGACGGCCGGGAGGCCGATGCCGAGGACGCGGGCGGTCTGGTGGGCGGTGAGGTGGCCGGGCCGGACGATGAGCGACTCCATGCCCCCCATGATGCGGCTACGGGCGCCATGCCTCGCGGTATCCGAGCCTGTCGGCGTAGGGCAGGGCGAGCAGGCGCAGCGTGGGGCAGGGCGGTTCGTGCTCACAGTTCGAACAGAAGAGTTCACTGGCGCCCTCGCTGTGCAGGGTGACCAACTGCCGCTTCGCTTCGATTTCGCGCAGCACCCGGGCCGGGTCGTGCTCAGCGATGTGCGCGGCCAGTTCGGGGCCCCCGTCCACGGTGAGACCTCGCCAGTGCTTGTCCTGCTCGTAGGGGGTGTGGAACTCGGGCGGCCACATGAGGACCATCTCGTCCCCAACCCACTCCGGGTCATCGTCGCCCGGGCCTTGATGCCACTCGTGAGGGACACGCACAGCGCGCGCCATCCGTTCGTCCTCGTTGAGCTGCTCGCCGAGCCATCCCACCAGGTCTTTGTCCATGGGGTCATCCTCTCGCAGCGGTATCGATCAGGGGCCCTGTCTCGGAGGCCGGTTCCGGGCCGGTTCGGGCCTCTGGCGGCAGGGCCCGAAACTCGAAACTTCCCAGCCCAGGGCCGATATCGGGGGCGAAACCGGTTTCGGACCAAGGTGAAACCACGGCCTTGATCCGAAACCGGCTGGAGGGCCCTACTCGGCGTCCTCGGCGGCGGGCAGATCGGCGTACCGGAGGCCCTTGGCTCCGCCGCAGCACTCACGGATCGTGAGCTGCCGGGTAGACACCTTGTACGGCTTCAGGGCGGCGGAGAGCGCCGTGGACGCCCCGGCGGCGTCCAGCTCGGTCCAGGGCCGGTACAGGTCGGCCCGGTACGCGGCCAAGGCCTCGACGAGCCGGTGCGAGTGGACCGTCTCGACGCCGTCCGGCCAGATGGCGTGCAGGTGGTCGAGGACCGTCTCGACGTCCTGCTCGGCGACCTGGGCGCCAACGGCCTGCCCGGTGAGAGTGCCGGCGGCCGTGCGGAGCGCGAGGGCGCGCTTGGCAATGTCCTCGGCCTCGGTCTGCTTGATGAACGCGGCGCGCACGGTGATGCCCTCGCGGCCGCGGGCGAGGATGCCGGTGCCCTGCTCGTCGACGGAGATGTCGGTGGCCCGGAGGCCCCGGTCGTAGGCGCCGGTGCCGAGCACGTTGTTGTTGGCCCGCCAGTCCATGACGGCCAGGCACAGGCGGGTGCCGACGCTGCTGGACACGGAGGACGGCAGGGACGGGGCGTCGGGGTTCTGGGTGAGCAGGATGAGGATGAGGCCGTAGGCGCGGCCCTTCTTGATCAGGCGGGTGGCCAGGGCGGCGGCTTCCTCCTTGTAGTCGGCGTGGGTGAACAGCTCCTGCACCTCGTCGATGACGATGACGCGGGGGCCGAGCTGCTGCTCGGGGTACTTCTCGGCGAGCGCCCGGGTGACCTTGCGGCCCTCGGGAACCTCGGAGGCGGGCAGGGAGCGGATGAAGGCGGCGCGGCGCTGGTACTCGGCGATACCGGAGCGCATGCCGCCGAGGGCGGCTTCGAGGTCGGGCTCGTCGTCGCCGGAGACGTAGCGGTGGCAGACGGGCTTGACGGAGTCGAGGTCGCCGGATCCCTTGAGTTCGTAGATCCACAGCTCGGCGGTGGGGTCGAGGGCGGCGCCGAGGACGAGGGCGAGCGCGCAGGACGTCTTGCCGGAGCCGGGGATGCCTCCGACCAGCAGGTTCGAGTACATGAGGGTGATCTCGACGAGGTTGCCGCGCGGGTCGAAGCCGTAGGGCAGGGGCTCGTACACGTCGGCCTGGCCCTCGCGCATGAGGGGCCACAGCTTCCGGCCGGCCTTGGCTGGGTCGCGCTGGGCGACCCACAGAACCAGGCGGCCGGGGTGGGCGGTGCGGTCGGCCTCCGGCCACACGGTGCTGATGGGGCGGCGCATGGCGGCGGCGAGCGCGGCCCGCTTCTCCAGGACGGCGGTGGCCTCGATGCCGGGGGGCAGGTCGACCTCGGCGCGCCAGCCGGGCCCGTCGCGCATCACCTCGGCAGCGAACTCCACGCCCTTGCGGCCCTTCTTGCCCTCGATGCCGATAGCCGCGAGCGCGTCGAACACCTCGGTGCTGTCCAGCCGCCGCAGGACGTTGGTGGCGACGTACCGGGTGATGAGCGCCTTGTCGCCCTTCTTGCCGTTCAGGCCGGCCAGGGCGGCGGCGCCGACGCAGGCGGCGAGCGTCCAGCCGGGTACGAGGAACGCGCTGACGAGCGTGGTGATGCCGGTGGCTGTGGCGACGGCGATGGAGGCGACGCGGCGGGGCCGGACGCGGCGGGAGTGCTCCCGGGACAGAGCGAGCCACGCCTCGATGTCCGCGCTGGCGGCGGCCTTGGCCTCGACGGGCCGGGCCTCGGTGTCGGCGACCCAGCGGCCCCAGCGGACGACGAACCGGCCGGTGCCGCGAGGGGCGCGCAGGAGCAACCGCCCGAAGTAGACCGGGACGCGGAGGGCGTGGAAGCCAGCGACGTGTCCGTAGTAGGACGCGGTCCAGCGGACGGCTTCCTTGAAGGCGTCCCAGCGGCGCAGGGCCGGGGGGACGATGGGCGGGGCCTCGGCGAGGTAGGCCTGGCGTTCAGCGATCCATGTGCCGTCGGCGGCGGGCTCGGGGCGGTCGACGGGGCGCGGCTCGGCGTTCTGGATGATGTCGAGGACGGTCTGCCGGGCGGCAGCGTCCTGGGCGTCCTCGGGGGCGTCCTGTAGCGGCTTGATCAGGCTGTCGGTCATGCTGGTCTCTCCGGTTGCTCGATGGGCGGTCCGGGGCCCGGGGACGGCGGCTGCTTGGCGGTAGGACGCCGTCCCCGGGGCGCGGCTAGCGGTAGCGGCGGAGCTCGCGTTCGATGCGGCGGCCGGCCTGCTCGTGCTCCTGCATCTGGCGGCGGGCGTCCGCGCGTTCCTTGCCGCTGCTCGTGCGCATGGTGACCCGGGCGCTCGCGGAGTCCCGGCGGGCCTGGCTGAGACGGCGCTCCAGCTCGGCGGCCTCGGCTTTCCCGCGCTCCTCGGCGCGCTGGTCGATGCGCTCGACCTCGGCCTTCAGTCGCTCGTCGATCGTGTCGGCGTTGCGGTCCCCGGCCAGGCTCTGCTTGCTGGCCTTGGCGATGAGCCAGAACTTCCGGCGCTTCTCGGCTGCGGTGTACGAGGCGGGCATGGTCAGGCCTCCGGGGTGGTGTCGGCGGGGATGGCCTGGGCGATGAGCAGGTGGGTGCGGGCGATCGAGTCCCACAGGGTGCCGGCGGCGGCGTAGGGCACGGCCTTGTGCGGGCCGTCGCCGCGGGCCGCGTTCTCGGCCCACCCGGCGAGCGTCTCCGCCTTGGTGACCGCTTCGTCCGCGAGCTTCACGTGCGCTTCTCGGTTCACGTTGATCTCTCCTCAGTGCTTGTCGGTGAAGCTGCGCCACATCGAGCGCAGGATGAGCAGGCAGGCGGTCGCGCAGCAGGCGCCGACGGCGATGGCGATCGAGGCCAGGGCGAAGGCGAGAGAGCAGACGCAGGCGGTGCCGCCGATGACGAGCCACTTCTTGGCGTCGAACTGGGAGGCGGGCGGGGCCTGGTGCTGGCAGGCCGGCGCCTGCTGCTGGGCCTGCGCCAGCTTGGCCAGCTCGACCGCGGCGAGCGCGACCTGGACGGCGGCGCTGTTCACGGCGGCTTCGGACGCGGCGGCCTCGGCCTTGGCGAGGGCGTCGCTCATGTGGTCCACCTCCGAAGGCGGCGGGCGATGGCGGGACGGGCCAGGACGCCGAGGACGAAGGTGAGGACCACGGGCTGCGCGGCGCCGGAGAGCGTCTCGGCGGACAGCGGCACCCGGGCCAGCAGGAGGAGAGCGCCGACGAGGGCGCCGAAGAGGATGGCCTTCATGCCCGCACCGCCTCGTATCCCCAGTCGGGGAGCTGGTCGGGGTGGAAGAGGTTGCGTCCCGAGGGCGTCTTGCTATGGACGGTGAGGCGTCCCAGCGCGACCCAGGAGCGGACAGTGGACTGCTCGATGCCGTAGTGGAGGGCGACCTGAGCGGACGTCATGAGGGGTGGCTCGGGCGGCGGTCCGTCGTCGGTGTCCTCGGCGTCCTGGTCCGTCCCGGGCGGGAGCTCGGGCGTCCCGGTGGCGTCCTGCTGCTCGGCTCGTTCGAGCGTCACGGTGGGCGGAGCGCTGGGCTCGGGCGGTTCCACCGCGGCGCGCTCCGGGACGGCCGGGACGGTGTTGGACGCGGTCGTGTCCTCGGCGTCCGGGGCGTCCTGGTGGCCGTCCGGCGGGCTGGCCGCGAGATGGAGAAGGTGTCCGACGACGGCGGGCGGGACGAGGCTGGTGACCGCGATCAGGACGGGCTGGTCGGCGATGACGTGCCCGGTGGTGATGAGGTGGCTGACCACCTGGGCGGCCATGGCGAGGCCGAGGGCGAGGCAGGCGCCGATGATGGCGGACCAGCGTCCCCGGTCCCCGGGGCCGCGGGTGGAGGCGACGGCCGCGGCGATGCCCGCGTAGGCGGACAGGACGACTGGCATGCCGTAGGTGAAGGGGTCGGCCCATCCGGCGGTCTCGGCGAGGTGGTACTCGCCGGGCGCGCACATGAGGAGGGCGACGCCGAGGACGATGGGGCGTCCGCCGGCGGTGAGGCCGCGGACCCACAGCGGGGCGGCCGGGCGGCGGCCGGTGTGCGGGGCGGTCCGCTTGAACGGGCGGGTCAGTCGGGCGAGGGCGCGACGGATGCGGCTCACTGGCCACCCCCGCCGAGGGTCACGGCCAGCTGGTCGGCGAGGTCGCGGAGCCGGTCGGCGTGCATGTCGAGTTCGGCGGCGAGGTCGTACAGCCCGGCCGGGTCGAATCCGTCGGCGCTCTCGTAGGAGAGGACGACGTATCCGCGGATGTTGCGGGTGCTGCGCTCGGCGCAGGGGGCCTGTGCGATGGCGGCGAAGCCGATGGTCCGGCCGCGGTGGCGGAGGTCGACCTGCGGGGCGTAGTGCGTGATGTCCGCCCGATACGTGTCGGGCCGGTGGTCGGCGTGGCCGCGGCACCAGTTCGGCTCCGGGAGGACGACCTCCCCGTGGTCGCGGGTGGCGAGGGTGACGGTGCGGGGCTCGGTCACTGGTCCTCCCCTGCGGGGAGTGCGACGGCCTCGGACCAGGTCTTGCCCTCGTCGAGTGCGGCGTCCGCCTGTTCGACGGTGACGTAGCCAGTGACGGGGTGCTGGGCGAGACGCTTCCGCAGGTACTGGGCGTCCCAGGCCGGGCCCATGACGGGGCCGAGCTCGACGTCCCCGAGCACGCTGCGAAGCGCGAGGCGGGCGTACACGACGCGGTCGTTGAGGAGCCGGTCGTGGGCGCTCTGGTGGCCGAAGGTGGCGGGGTACGGGATGTCGATGGCTTCGAGGACGGCGGTGAGCAGCTCGCGCACCGGCTCGGAGATGTCGATGTCGGTCGCCGGGCCCGTTTCGGGCGCGGGGATGGGCATGGAAAGATCGGCCATAGCCGGATCTCCTCCTGGTCTAGTCAGGAAGGGGCTTCGGTCAGGCCCTTGGCTGGGACGGCAATCCCGGCCTTGGGCCGTCTTCAGGTGTGGGGTGTAGCTACGCCTGCTTGTTCTTCAGGGCGTTGATGGCCCGGCTGATGCCGGCCCGGGTGACGCCGAGTTCTCTGGCTACTGCTGCTTGGCTGCCGAGTTCGGCCTCGCCGTCGATGAGGGCCTGGGCCCGTTCGTCGGTGGCCTCTTGGTAGGCCTTCTGTGCGGCGGCTTGCTTCTTTACGGCGGCGTCATGGCGCGCTTTCCAGGTAGTCACGTCCCTCCTAGTACCGGAAGCGGTGGCCGTTGCACAACCGTAGCCAGGGGTGGCGACGGATGTCAACACCCGTGGCGACGTCACGCGGACCTCTTCGCCCGCTGGAACGCCTCGTGGATGAGACGCTGCGCCTCCGCCAAGTGCCGGGCGCAGATCTTCAGTTCGGCGGCCGGGTCAACCGCCTCGCCCGTGCACTGGTTGCCGCGGCCGGTCAGGACGCGGCACGTCACGTAGGACGCCATCAGGACGCCTCCTTCTGCTCGGCCTCGCGCGGCTGCAGCTGGTACAGCGTCATGAAGTCCCGCTCCTCGTAGGTGTAGCTACACCACGAGCAGACGAGGACCTTGTCGCCGTTGCGGTAGCGGATCGGCGCCCCGCACACCACGCCCGAGGCGTCGACGGCGACGCACTGGCCGAGGAGCCGGCCCCGGTCCGGCTTCGCGCCGACGATGGAGAGCGCGTTGCCCTCCAAGTCGCGTACCTCCCGGGCCAGATCGCCGGCGCCCGGGTAGCTGGCGGCGATCCACTCCAGCTGCATGCCGATCCACCGGCAGACGTGCATGACCCGGTAGTCGAGGCCGCCAGTGATGGCGGGCTCACTCCAGCCGCGCACGGAGTGGATGTCCGAGCGCCAGGACTCCAGCACCAGGGCGATGCCGCCGTGCCGGAGGTCGAGGACGGTGTCGTTCAGGGGGAGCCGGGACCCGGCCGGGCCGGAGCTGATGCGCTCTCCGGCCGGCCGGGATCCGGGTGCCAGGTACAAGCCGAGCTCGATGAACAGCTTCGGCAGCCGCTCCAGCCGCTCGGCCAGGGCCAGGGTGTCGCCCGGGCAGAGGTAGCCGTGATCGAGGTCGCGCTCGCAGGCGCCGCAGCTGGCGGTCACACGCGGCTCCGGTTCTGCAGCTGGTACAGGCGCAGGCTGCTGTAGAACAGGTCGCCGGACGCCTGCTTGCGCGCGACCTTCGAGGCGGCGGCACTGCGGCGGGCGACCTGGGCGTCCCACCGCATGTGCAGCAGGTTCATCAGCTGCGCGCCAAGGGCGGCACCGACGACGAGCATCTGGATCTCGTTGGGGGTCACGCTGCGAGTCCTTCCGTTGCGTCGGCCACGGACCGGGCTGCCTCGACGGCGACTGAGGCCTGCTCTGGGGTGTCGAAGGTGCCGAGGTGTCGGTTCACGCGGTTGCGCTTCAGCCGGGCCGCGAACCGGTCCGTCCTGGTGCGGTAGACCCCGACCGGCAACTCCCTCAGCGCTATCGCGCGGTTGAGGTTGGACTGAGTCGGGGTGACCAGCCGGAGGTTCTCGCGCCGACAGTCGAGCTTGTTCCGGTTGATGTGGTCGACGATCACTCGGTAACCGGTGCCGCCGGGCACGTCCATGAGCCAGCGGTGCAGGAGCGCGACCGTCACGCCCGTCCACATCTGTGCGTAGCCGTGGCTGCCGATGCTGAGCCGACGGCGGCCGAGGCGCTCGTAGTCCTCGACGCTCAGGAGGACGGTCTGCGGTCCGTCCGGATGGGACGCGGGCAGTTCGATGTGGGCACGCATCAGAACGGTGCCTCCTCCGGGTGCCCGGCGGGCTGCTGCTGGTTGCCCCACCCGCCGCCCTGCTGCTGGCCGTTGGCGGGCTTGGCCCCGGCCCACGGGTCGTCTCCCGTTCCGTTCGCCCGAACGGAACGGTCGCCGCCCGCCGGGTTCTTCGTCACCTTGGCGGTGGCGCGGGCGAGGGTGGGCCCGACCTCGTCGACGTCGATCTCGTAGACGGTCCGCTTCACCTGCTCCTTGTCCTCGTAGGACCGCTGCTTGAGGCGGCCCTGGACGATGACGCGGGTGCCGCGGGTGAGGGACTCGGCGACGTTCTCGGCGGCCTGCCGCCACACCGAGCAGGTGAGGAACAGGGCGTCGCCGTCCTCCCACTCGTTCGTCGTCTTGTTGAAGCGGCGCGGGGTGGAGGCGATGCGGAACTTGGCGACGGCGGCGCCAGCCGGGGTGAAGCGGAGTTCGGGGTCGTCGACCAGGTTGCCGACGATGGTGATCACGGTCTCGCCAGACATGGCGGGCTCCTTCGGGATGAGACGGTCAGGGCGACCGTCTGATGCGGGATGCTGGGTGGGAGGCCGGGCCCGATATCCGCGGGCCCGGCCGGTGTCATGCGGGTCAGGCGGGGTTCTCGTACATCGCGCCGCTGAGGATGTCCTCCGCCATGGACGTGATGACGTCCCGGCGGGTGAGGGATCCCTCCACGGTGGGCGCGGGGTAGTCGGCAGGCAGGTCTCGTTCGACGGCGTCGACTACATCGGCGGTCTTGAACGTGATGCCGGTGTGCGCCGAGAGGCCGGCGATCTGTTCCACCGCCTTCTCGGTACGGGCGATCAGGTCTGCGGCGAGAGCCTCAAGATCCATGGGTCAGTTCTCCTCGGTGGTGTCGTTTGCTGCGGACAATCCGTCCGCGGCAAATCGGTGTGGGTCAGGCGGTGCGAGGGACGATGACGTCCCCGTCGACGGGCAGGGTGCGGGCGATGGCATCGAGTTCGGCCCGCTCCTCGTCGGTCATCAGCGCCATGGCGTCGCCCATGACCGAGCCGGCGGGCAGCGTGGCGAAGTAGGGGCCGACCAGTTCGCGGATGCGGGCGAGGGCGGCGATGTGCTTGCGCTCCTCGTCGAGGAGACGGGCGGTGATGTCTGCGGTGGCCTGCAGTTCGGCGCGGGTCGCGGTGGCGACGAGGTCCTGTTCGTCGTTGGCGAGCGTGCGCTGGCTTTGGTCGACGAGCAGGGCGACGACGTCGGTGCGGATGCGGGCGAGCGGTCGGCGCGGCTGGATGAGGTTGTCGGTCACCGGTCCTCCTGGGTGTCGTCTGTGGGGGACGAGCTGTCCCCCACAGATCCGTCCGTCGTGCGGGCGGAAAGGTTGCGGAGCTTCTGGGCGTGCCGTGCGGCGAGGCCGCGTTGCCGTGCGGCCTTGAAGGCGGCGCGCCGGCGCTTGGCCGCCTCAGCCCTGGCGCGGGCGGCGGCGATCTTCTCCGCCACGACGTCGTCGACGTTCACGACGCGGGGGGCTTGGTGAGAACGGGCATGGGATCGGCTCCTGTTGCGGTAGTGGTGACCTCGTCCTCGTCCCGGGCTGATGAGGCAACCCCCCTTGTGTGACCTCGTCCTCGTCCCACCTAAAGAAGTGGGACGAGGGACGAGGTCTCACTGACCGCGTCCGGACGAGGTGGGGACGAGGTCGGGACGAGGTCAAGCGGCAGGCTGTTCGGCAGCGGATTCAGGAGGGTCGGGGATGGAGTGGAGGGTGGCGTTCCGAGGGCCGGGACGAGCGACGATCTGCCCGCTGTCGACCAGCGCGGCGACGGCCTTGCGGATGTCCGCGGCCTTGCCAGTGACGCGGTCCTCGATGCCCTTGCCCGTCAGGGCGTCGGGCGCCTTGCGGACCGCTTCGAGGACCTGGCGCTTGATGCCGTTGATCCGCTTCTCGTCCTCGTCGGCCTCGCGGTCCGCCTCGTCGCGCTCTCGCGGCGCGTACAGGTGGGCCTCCGCGTACTCCTGGGTCTCGGACTTGACGACCAGGTCGGCGTACCAGTGCATCCCGCTGGAGTGCGACAGCCCGTTCTTGCGGATCTGACCGGGCCGGTCCTTGGCGACGCGCACGGTGGACTTGCCGGTGACGCCGATGCCGAAGGGGCGCCGGTTCTCAAGCATGTACATCACGCCGTTGAGGCCGTTGAGCTTGTGGACGCCGCCGATGCTGTACCGGCCGCGGTTCTCACTGGACTTGACGACGTGGTCGAGGGTGACGACGGCGGCCCCGGAGTTCATGAGCGGGCGGAGCAGGAGCCGGCCGAACTTGGCGATGTCGGTGTTGTCCTTCAGCTCCAGGCCGAAGAGGCTCATGCCCTCGGTGACGCCGTCGACGATGGCGAGGGTCGGATTCAGTTCCAGCACCGAGCCGAGGTCGACGGCGTCGACGGGGCCCATCTGGTTCTCGGGGCGGATGTAGTGGAACCGTTCGAGGATGTCGGCGGGTACGCCGCCGAGGCAGAGGAGCCGGCCGACCACGCCGCCCGCGTCGTCCTCGAAGTCGATGTACAGGACGTGGTTGCCGTCGTTGAGTTCCTGCAGGCAGGCGATCAGGGCGAACCAGGTCTTGCCCGCCTCGGACTCGCTGGCGACGCTGTTCATCCGGCCGGGGTAGAACAGCCCGACGCCGTCGTCCCGTCGCCCGACGCTGGGCTGCGGCGGCTTGTACGTGCCGTCGAGGACGGACCGCAGATCCTGCGCCGCCCAGGTGCGGGGCGCGGGTTCCCGGTCGGCGTCGGCAGGCGCGGCGCCACTCCAGTCGTAGGGCGGCTCGTCGCCGTCCGAACCGAAGTAGGCATCCATCGCCTGGTCGATGTCGGTGGTCACGCAGCCCCCCTGTCACCCGGCCGGGTGGCCGCACTGTCGAAGCTGGCGCGGGCTTCGGACTCGGTCAGGCCGACCGAGACGGCGGCGGACATCAGGCCCGCACGCGCGTCGATCAGGTCGAGCAGGCCCTGCTCGGACAGTTCGTGGGCGCGGCAGGCAGCGAAGAAGAAGGCGTTGTTCCGGTTCCCCGTGCTCGCGTCCATGACGTGCTGGACGAGATCGGCCACGGTCCACATCCGCCCGCCGCCCGGCCTGCCCTTGGACCTATCTCCGTAGACCGGGAAGCGCTGGCGGGCGGGCCGCGGGCCAGGGACGGCAGGGCGCTCCTTACGGGGCAGCAGCGTCGACGGCCACGGCTCGGACGGCTGGCGGAAGAGGCCATCTCCTGCCCAGCGGTACCGGCCTCCGGAGGCGTGGACGGACGGAGCGAGCAGGATGTAGCCGTTGTGCTTGAAGTCGATACCGGGAAAGGGCTCGCCGGGGAGGTCGAAGCCGGGCGACAGGTACGGCAGGTGCAGTCCACCTCCGCCGGTGAGCTGCATGACCGTGCCGGGCAGGACACCGACGCGCTGTTCGAGGGCCTGGAGGGACCGGTCTCCACCGTTGCGCGGGTCGACGTCGATGACGGCCCAGCCGTTCAGCTTGCAGGGCGCGCCGATGTTGGCTCCGGGCTCTTCTTTCCACCACCTGTGGATAAGCGCCGGGTCGGTGGTGGCTGCCCAGAAGCCGTGACAGGTGGGCACCCCGCACTGGCATGCCTCGGGACGGTGCTGGACGTACAGGCTGCTGTTCTTGTCGCAGCGCGGGCAGTTGGCGTAGGGCGTCTTGTTGCGGCGGACGCGAAAGACCTTGATGCCGGCGGCGGCATAGGCCGCGGCAGCGGCCGGGAGTTCGGCTGGGATCTCGATGCCGACGTTCACGAACGGCTCTCTTCTGCGAGCTGGATCAGGTAGTCCGTGTGGCGGGCGGGCGCCGGTGGGGGAAGCCGACGCCCGCCCGCGGGTCAGGCGGCCTTGCGCTTCTCGCGGGTGACCTCGTCGCCGAGGGCGATGACCTCGTTGATCCACACGCGGACGGCGGTGAGCACCGCCACGGGGCTGGGCTGCTCTTCAAGGTGGGCGCGGATCGAGCCGAGGACGATCTCGTGCCGTCCGCGTTCGGCGGCCCGCTTCACGTAGAGGTCCTCGGGGATCAGGTCGACGGGTTCGTCGACCGGCCATTCACCGGGCTGGCGCTCGGTCATCGGGCACCCCCGACGACCTGCGCGATGGACGCGACGATGTCGGTGGTGTGCCGGTCGCAGGCAGGGAAGTCGTAGCGGACGCCGGGGCCGGCGAAGGCGCTGACGACGTTCTCGGCCTGCGCCGGGCAGCCGTCGCAGCGGTAGCCGGGCTGCTGGTGCAGGCCGAGCGGGCAGTCGCACCAGGTGCACTGCTCGCCGTTCGCGGCGGTGATGGCGACCGGCACGAGGGCCGGGTCGGTCGCCGCGTCCCGGGCGGTGGCGAGGGTCTGGTCGGACCAGAACGTCTGACTCGGAGTGCGGATCACAGCAGGCCTCCCGCCCTGTAGGTCTGGACGGGGATGCCGCCGTGCGCGATCCAGGCGAGCTCCTGGCCGTCGGTGCGCTCGGGGAGGTCGAGCCATCCGCGCGCCCAGTTCGGGCCGGGCAGGAGCACCGGCGGCGGGAACTCCCACCGGCGGGCGAGCTGGTCGACGGGCGTCATCATGGCGTTCCACCGGCCCCGCGTGTCGGTGAATACCCACAGGTCGCGGGCCTCGTCCATGTCGACGGCCAGCTGCCGGTACATCTCCATGTGACCGGGGTCTGCCCGACCAGCGTCGGAGAGGGATTCGACGGCGAGGTAGGCGTCGACCCAGTGCCGGCCGTGGATGTCCTCGAAGAGCGCCCGGACGCGGATGTCGCCGAGGATGTAGGCCGGTCCGTCGGTGCCGAGCCAGCGGGTGGCGGTGGTGAGCATGAACTGGGTGCGCTCGGCCTGGTTGAAGGCCTGCATCGCGGCGTCGAGTTGCTGCTTGTGGTCGCTCACTTCGCCTCCTGCATGCGATGGATGGGCCAGCCGGGTTCGGGCTGGGGTTCGGGCTTGCCCTGCAGGGCGGACGGGGTGTGGAGCGGGCAGCGGGGCCCGCCGATGTACTGGCGGACGCCGTCGGCTTCCTTGCAGTGCCGGGCCTCGCTGCCGATCCAGTGCGTGCGCTCGGGGCGGGTCTTCTCCTTCACGCCTGCACTCCGGTGCTTGCGATCTCGAACCGGGTGACCTGGAAGACGTCGGGGAAGAGGTGGGTGGGCAGGCCGAGGTGCTGGGTGATGAGGAAGCGGATGGCCGCGTCGCGGGTGTCGTCACCGAGACTGTCCGGGGTGTGGATGGTGATGCGCCCCGAGCGCGTGATGGTGACGTAGCCGAGGAACTTCGGCTCGTTGATGCCGGTGGTGTCGAGGCTGCCGTTCACCTGGGCGAGGAGGTCGCCCATCGGGAGGTCGCAGACCTGGGCGGCGGTGAGCTGGCCCGTCGGCCGGGCAACGGGGACCTGAACCCCATTGACCGCTACGGACGTGGCGAGGTAGGCGCTCTGCTCGGTCTGGGTCGACGGCGCCATTGCCGTCGCAGCTACTCTGTTCATGGAGCTGTTCCGTTCTTCTACTTGGACGTAGGCGCGGATTGCTCGACAGGAGAGGCCGGCTGGTACCCGGCCTCTTCGTCTTTTCCGGCGAGCGATCCCGTCTGGTACACGGGACCGGCGCCGTTCTCCTGGGGCAGAAGCCCGAGGAAGCGGTGGAGGTCTACGGTCCGGGCGACCCGTCGTCGCCCGAGGCGGATGACCTCGATGGGCAGCCTGTTCTCGGCGGCCAGCTGGTAGGTGGTGCTCTCTGCCAAGTCGAGTGCACGTCCGACGATCGGCCACAGGGGGACGACGGCCGGCAGGTCGAGGATCTCGGCGATGGTCAGGGCCGGGGCGGTCATGCGGCGGCCTTTGGCAGTAGCGGCTTGAGGTGGCTGGCCAGCTCGTCGAGGTCGACGACTACTGCGAGCCTGTAGAGCGCTTCGATGGAGAGCTGCTTCTCGCCGCGCTCCACCTTGGACAGGTGCCCCGGGTCGATCCCGGAGAGATGGGCTGTCGCCCGCAGGGACAATCCCTTCGCTTCACGTGCAGTACGCAGCGAAGGAGTCAACGTAGGCGGTTGATCCGTCTGCATGGCGTTGACTCTAGGTCACTGCCGCATCTGAGTCAACGTGGCGCAGACAAGATGTTGCTTGGCGTTGACTGCCGGTCTACAGTGACCGCATGGATAACGAGGGCTCGACTCCCCCCACCGAGACTTCCGACCTGTGGAAACAGGCTGCCGAGGAGTCCCCTACGGTCAACCAACTCGTGGCCTACAACATGACGCGAGCGCGACGCCTGAGGGACTGGACGCAGCAAGAGGTGGCGGAGCGGCTAGCCAAGTACACCGGCCGACCGTGGTCCAAAGCGTCGATCAGTGCGGCTGAGCGGTCATGGCAAGGCGGGCGCCCACGGAAGTTTGACGCCAACGAGTTGGTCGCCCTAGCCGTGATCTTCGAGATGCCCGTGTCGTACTTCTTGCTGCCACCCGATGATGGATCAGCTCCCGCCGTCTACATGGCTCAGCCGGAAGACAGGGATCCGAAGCAGGCGCAACTCCTGGGAATCCCTGGCTTGCTCAAGCGCGTTCTCATCGATCACGGCAAGACTAGGCAGGATGGCGACTTCTTCCACCGAGCACCGATGGCCGTTCGCCATTACATGCATGACGAATGGCACCCTCCCGTCTTCCTCAGCCCGGAGATGGTCGACGCGCTCGGCCGTATTCCAACTGAGCCGCTGTCTCAAGCAAAAGACGATCGCCCCATTGGCACGTCCCAAGACGTCGAACTCGTGTCACCTGAGGATCTCGCCAAAACGGTCAGTGAGCAGGTGCGGAGGGCGGTCATGGATCAGTCCGCAGGAATTGCGATGAGCATCATCAACAGCCTCGGCAAACAAGGGATGCTTGTTATCAAGCCGACTGGTGAGGTGAAGTCACTATCGGAGCCGGAACAGGAGTAATCCATGAAGGGTTCTACGTACCGCCGTTGCTACTGCCGTGACGCCGAGGGCAGGGCACTGAACAAGGCCTGCCCGCAGCTGTCGTCGCGACGGCACGGGGTGTGGGCGGTGCGTCAGGAGCTCCCGGCCCGCGGGGACGGCGGCCGCCGTTCCTTCTCCCGCTCCGGCTACGCGACCGCCAAGGACGCGCAGACCGACCTCGACAAAGTCCGGGCCCTGCTCGACCTGCCCGACGCCGACGACGCGGACGGCCAGGTCCGGATCGGCGACCTGCTCGAGGAAGTCTCCAAGAACAAGAAGGCGTCACTGCCCAGCCTGGAAGAGACGCGCCGCCGTTTCCGTACCGGGCTGAAGCTGACGGACGTCATGACCGTGGCGGACCTGCTCGACGAGTGGCTGGAAGCCAAGGGCAAGTCACGCCGGGCGACGACCGTGAACGGGTACAAGTCGCGGGTCAACTACCACCTGCGTGACGGCCTCGGCCACCACCGCCTGGACCGCCTCAACGTCGGCCACGTACAGGCGTTCTTCGACGGGCTCGACGACCGCAACGAGACGATCCGTGCGGAGAACGAGGCGCGGCGCGAGCAGGCCGCGAAGGCCACTTGGGGCAAGCGGTCCCGCCCGCCGGCCGCGGAGGCTCAGCGGCTGGCCGAAGAGCGGGCCAGGCTGGCGGAGATGCCGCCGTTCCGCCGGATCACCGGGCACGCGACGAAGCACGACATCCGGCGGGCCCTGCGGACCGCGCTCAACTTCGCGATCGGCCGGCAGTACATCACCTTCAACCCGGCGGCCCACGTCGACATCGGATCGGCGAAGCGCCCGAAGGGGATGCTGTGGACGGCGGAGCGGGTGGCGCGCTGGCGCGAGACAGGCGTGAAGCCCGGGCCGGTCATGGTGTGGACGCCGGCCCAGCTGGGCGCGTTCCTCGACGCGGCCGAGTCGCACCGGCTGTACGCCTTCTATCACTTGGTCGCGCACCACGGGCTGCGCCGCGGCGAGGGCGTGGGCCAGGACTGGACGAACGTCGACTGGGAGGCCCGCACGATCGCCGTGGCGAAGGAGATCGTCACGGACGGGTGGACGCCCATCGAGACGGACCCGAAGACGGACGGGTCGGCGGCGGCCGTGAAGCTGGACCGGGAGACGGTGGCGGTCCTCCTCGCGCACCGCGAGCGGCAGGGTGCGGAGCGGGCCGCCCGGCTGGAGAACCGGCTGCCGTGGACGGACACAGGGAAGATCTTCACGCAGGACGACGGGACGTGGCTGCACCCGGAGATGGTCAGTGACGGGTTCCGCGAGATCGTCGCCGCCGAGGATCTCCCGCCGATCAATCTGCGGGACCTGCGCCACGGCGCGGCTGCTCTCGTGAAGGCCGGCGGCGGGGACATCCATGACGCGAAGGCGAAGCTGCGGCACTCGACGATCAGCTTGACCTCGGACACATACATGGAGCTCTTCGAGGAGTACGAGGAGGCGCTGACGGAGCGGGCCGCCGCAGCTGTCCCCCGCGCCCGGAGGCCGGTCTCCGACACCGCCGCTCACGCATCGCTCACGCAGGAGCCGAAAGGCGAAGGGCAGGCCGGGGGCGAAACCTCCCCTGACCTGCCCTCTAGCTGAGCCCCCTGTCGGATTCGAACCGACGACCTACGCATTACAAGTCGATAGGTTCCACGCTGGGCCGCTCCGGTTCACTCCGGCTGCTCTGAAAATCCCTGGTGAGTGGGTCGGTTCACTCCGGCTCACTCCGGGGATTTCGGCTCCCGATGGGACCTCCGCTCACGCACCGCTCACGCAATGCTGGGATTCCGCACCGGCCCTGAACTGGGCGTATCCATTGTCTCGCGGACCGCCACTGACGCGCAATGGCCGGACATAAAGCGGCCCCGGCCGGATCGGCGTCCGGCCGGGGCCCACCCGTTCCTGGCACCGCCGCGCCAGGAACGGGAGCTCAGAAGTTCGTGCGGCTGTACGGGTGGTAGTGCAGCCCGGCGTGCCCCCGAGGGAGGCAGCAGTGCAGGCCGCCACCGGATTGCTCGGCCCAGCAGTAGTCGGACATGGGGCCGGTGTACCGGGGCAGGGTCGTCTTACTCACTCGATCTCTCCGTTCTGCGAGGGGCGCCGGGGCCGCATCGGGCAGCGGGGTCCGCACTCGTACACCTCGACGGACAGGTCGTGTGCGCCACTCATCCCCGTGGCCCGGCCGGCAGACCTCGCGCCGCGGGTCAGGCGGGTACCGCACCAGCAGCAGGCGTGCCCCGAGTGCTGTGCCCCGGTCAACCTGCGGGCGGACGGCGGTGTTGGGGTCCAGGTCATGGCCGGTCGGCGAGCGGGACCAGGCCGTGCTCGATCTGGCAGGGGTGGCAGGCGTGCTGCTGGCGGCCGGTCCCCGGGCCGGACCCGGTCTCGGCGATGTGGATCAGCCGTAAGTCCCGGGTGATCCCCCGATGCCAGGCGCAGTACCCGTAGGACGAGGAGCTAGCGAGGGTGCTCCGTCTCTGCGTATCGTCGGCCATGTCGACTCCAACCAGTCGGCCAAGCCCCGGGCCGGTGACACGGCCGCGGGGGTTTTCTCTGCTCGACTGTAGACCCACTTAGTACGTCTTGGCACGTCCTCAGACGGGCTAGGCAGATCTATGCCTGCATGGGCGGCGCTCTTACGGTCACAGCATGATCAGCCTGGACCGGGACGCCATGACGCCGCTGTACGTGCAGCTGGCCAACGTGCTGCGCGAGCGCATCCGCAGCGGCGAGATCCCCGTCGGCCGACGCCTGCCCTCCCAGGCCGAGCTGGAAGTGGAGACCGGCGGTGCCGTGTCCCGCCGGACCATCAAGACGGCGCTGGAGGTCCTCGCCAACGAGGGCCTGGTGCAGGGCGTCCAGGGCAAGGGCGTGTACGTCATCGCACTCCCGAGCTGACCCCGGACATGACGAAAGCGGCCCCGCCCTCCGAAGAGGGCGGGGCCGCGGTCATCGTGCGAAGAGGGCAGCTGCGCCGGTGGCGGCGCCTGCGAGGCCTGCGAGAACGCCGATCGTTGGCAGCGGCCATCGGCCCTTCTCCAGCGTGCGGATGCGTGTCTCGTGGTCGGCGACGTCCTTGCCGAGATCGTTGAGGCCCTGCCCGATGCCGTCCAGCTTGGTCTCTACCCGGGTCAGTCCATCGCTCAGGGATCTCAGCTCCTGGTACATCTGCGCCGAACTGATGTAGACGCCCGCCGGGTCCGAGGCGGGGGCGCCCATCAGACGCCGGGCGCCGAGCTGGCGCTGTAGCGCTGGCCGAAGCCGCGGACGAACAGACCCTTCACGAGGGAGACGGCTGCGGCGATACCGGCCGTGGCCGCGCCCTGCCAGAAGGAGACGTGCAGCATGTCGCCGGGGCCGCCCGCGAGGGCGACGGCGCCGGCGGCGCCGAGGAACGTCCAGAGGACGCGTTCGATCAGGTCGACGGCGTAGGTCTTCGCCGTCTTCACGACGGTCTCGGCCTCGCCGGGCAGGGTGAACTCGGGCATGGGATTACCTCACTTCTTCTCGAGCGCGGTGACGCGCTTCTCCAGGGCGGTGAGCCGCTGTTCGGTGGTCGGCGTCGACTTGGGGGCCGGGCCCGGGAGCGGGGCGGGGAGAGTGGTCGGCTTCGACCAGGAGGCCGGGTGGGTCAGCCGCTCGGCGACGTCCGTGCGGAGCTGGGCCATGGTGAAGGTGAACTTGCCGCGGGTGCCGTAGCCCTCGACCGGTCCGGCCGGGTCGATCTTCCCCTCGACGCTGGTCTCCAGGTGGCCGGCGACGGAGCCCGCGCCCCAGCCGTGGTGGCGGCAGATCGCCGCGTTCCAGCGGACCCAGGTGTCGTACTGCGCCCGCGTGTACACGTCGCGGCCGTTGCCGAGGTTCTCCGTCTCGATGCCGTACAGCTGGTCGTTGCCGTCGACAGTGCTCGACTTGTCCTGCTTGGGCAGCGGCTTCTCTGCGGTGATCGCCGCCATGACGTTCGCGGCGGCGAGGCCGGCGTGGTTGGCGCGGTGGCAGGAGACCAGGACGGCGACGCCCGACTTGGGCAGGAACGTGTGGCAGAGCGGCGGGGGCAGGCTCGGCGCCCCGCCGGTGGTCACCGCCTTCAGCGAGTCGGATCCGGCCGTGTGGTGGTTGAGGACGCCGTGGACGGGGCCGAACGGCTTGCCGGTGGCAGCGTCGCGCCCGCTGGTCTCCCAGCCGTGGAACTCGGTGAAGCGGACGCCCTCCGCCTTCAAGGCCGCGCGCCACTCGGCCGCGGTCATCGGGTTGGCCATGCGGATCTCCAGACATGAAGAAGGCCCCGGCCTGGAGGCTCGGGGCGGCAGGGGCGGGGCGGGTCAGGTGGCGGGTCGGTAGCGGCGGACGGTGAGCTGCCCGTACAGCTGGTCGACCGTCAGGTACTGGCCGTCCGCAGCCGTTGAGTGGGCGTCGCCGCGCAGGACGACCGTCATCCGGTGCCCGTCCGGCCAGTCCGCGGGCACGGTGTACACGGTGTCGACGAGGAGCGGCATGTGGTGCCGGTCGTGGTCGACGTTGTCCCCGCAGTAGCTGCTGATGCGGGTCCACACCCCGCTCGCACCGGCCCCGTTGTCGACGTCGTACTGCCACAGGGTAGCCGACCCCGATCGTGTAGCTGGGGTTGACGGTGTCGTTGGTGACGCGAGCCCGCCCGGACACGTCGAGGACATCGCCCGCGGAGACGGGGACGACAACCCGCAGCAGCGTCGCGTAGGCGAGCCCGGCCGCCGCCTGCACTTTGACCTTCGTGGCCGGGACCTCGTCGGTTGCGTGCAGGCCGAGGAGGACCGGGGTCGGTACTGACGTGATCACCAATGCTCCTTACGCGGCGGCTTCGTAGGTGATGGACCCGCGCAGGATGTGTCCGGCGGCCAGCGTCGCGGGGGTGGTCGGCGTCATGTTCGACCCGGTCGCCGGGGTGGCCGACGTGGGGAACGTCGCGTTCACCACGGACTGCCCGCTGCCGAGGGTCAGCTGCCCGATGTAGGTGGACCCGGCGGTGGCGCGGGCGCCGCCGATGGTGTCCACGCCGGCCGCGGCCGCGGCCGCCGGAAGGCTGAAGGAGTAGGTACCCGATCCGTAGGTGGTGGTGCTGCCGGCGGTAAGGGTGAACCCGGCGATCGTCGTCCGGCCGATCTTCATGTACCGGCCGACCAATGTTCCGTTGTTCAGGACCGGGTTGGTGGTGGCCGCAGTCCACGCTGGGGTGTACGACGTCCACGCTCCGAAGATCGTGTTGAACTGGTCCCTCACCTCTTGGTTCAGGAGCGCGGCGGTGACGACCTCGCCGACCACCCAGGTGCGCGGGGCGAACGTCACTGCGTGGCCTCCTCGATCGCGGGCGAGAGCGAGGGCCGCCGGGTGCCGACCAGTAGCCCGGCGGCAGCCGCGGCCTCGGCGACCATGCCGTCCAGGACCGGATCCTCAGATGGCGGTGGCGGCTGGTCCCAGCTCGGGTCGTCGGGGTGCCACCAGTTCCGGTCGTGTGGCAGCTGGTCCGTGACGGACGCCTCCACCGTGGCGACGTCCTCGGGGAAGACAAGCTTGATCCAGCCGAGCCCGCACTCGGTGCAGGCGATCCGCGGGTCGGACGGCGTCACCACCTGTGCCGACCCGCAGGGACAATCGGCCACCCACCGGTTGTGGTTGATTCGGGCGTAGGCCTGCTGGCCGAGGATGTAGCCGTCGGGCGGGACCAGGCGCCGCTGCTGACGGTGCTCGGCCCACCGGAACACCCGCTGCGCCGGCGGAACCTGTGACCAGTCCTCGGGGTGGCGGGCGGGTGGCGGCAGATAGAAGGCTTCCGCCCGGATGACGGGGATGGCCACGACGGCCTCCGTTCAGTAGGCGAGGCGGGTCGTGGACCCGAGGACGGAATAGGTCGCGTCGTCGAGAACCCACACGGAGTCGGTGGCCGACGCCGAGGTGTGGAACTGGATGACGTGCGACTTCTCTTTGAGCGTCTCGGTGTAGCCCTCGACGGTGGCGCGGACGCTCGACGCGGGGGCCTGCGAGGGCATGCTGGTGACGGTGAAGTACGAGCTAATCTCGGCGTCGAGGATGTCCAGGTAGTTGGACATCGTGTACGCCTCGATGATCGCCTCGCGCATCTCCGGCAAGGGGTTGGCGTAGCGGGACACCAGCCAGTACGCCGCATCCAGCACGCTGTTGTCGGACGTCTTGATGACGTCGAGCTGCCGCGGGTACTCGCCGAACGCCAGGACGCTGGCAGGCGCAGTGACCTTCTGCGTGGCGCCGCCAGGCCGCGAGGCCTCGACGGAGTTGACCAGCTTCTGGTCGTCGTCCGCGTAGTTGCTGCCCGGCTCCAGATCGGCGTAGTTGATCGTGAAGACTTCAGTGGAAGGGTCCGGGTTGTAGCGCAGATCCCGGGACTGGTAGGCCAGCCCGTAGTAGTCGCGCTCGGCGTAGAGCTTGCCCGACTCGGTGGACTCGACCTCCCGCATGCGCGCTACCACACCGGTGCCGCCCGGTCCTTGCGAGGCGATCGCGTCGTGCGTGGCGCCCAGGATCGTCACCGACGGGATGCCTGCGTACAGGGCCAGCCTCGCCATCCGGACGTCGGCGTCCTCGCCGGAGAACCCGGTCGTGGCCGCCTGGTAGTGGGACGGGGAGATCGTCGCACCGATGCTGCCGTTGACCGAGGTGACCGCAACGTGCGCGATCTGTCCGGTGAAGAGGCGGGCGCCGCGGTATCCGCCGATGTGCATGGAGCGCAGGCCGACCATGTCGACGATGCTGCTGGTGAAGCTGGAGGCGACGCCGTCCACGTACAGCTGCTTGGTGGGGTAGCCGTCGTGGACGATGTGGTGCCAGTTCCCGTCGGTGACGCTGGCGCCGCCGGAGGTGTAGACGGTGAGCGTGCCGCCCGAGTCGGTGTGCTCGATGGTCGGGACGCCGCTGGCGTTCAGGGCGTAGACGATCTGGTGGTCGAGGCCCGGCTCGAACATGCCGAGGATCGCCCGGCTCGGGGTCGTGGTCTTGATCCAGAACTCGACGGTCTGCCAGTACGTGGTGCTGTCGGCAGCGAACTGTGCACCCAGGTCTCCCGTCAAGTACTTGCCTGCCGAGGCGGACGCGGGTGTGAACGTGACGCTGGTGTCGCCCGTGTCCGCGAGCCCGTCCGTGCCGAACTCCAGCGTTCCGCCGGCGCTGACCTGGGTGACGGCGAGCGAGCCGCAGCCGCCGCCGGAGATGTCGCCCGCCGCCAGGGATCCGGACGGCTCGGTGAGCGGGTAGTAGGCGGACACGAAGTCGGTGACGCCCGGCACGTTCTGGGTGAGGATCTCCTGGGCCAGCATGGACTTGAGGACGGGCAGCCGGTTCAGCCGCTTGAACAGATCGGTACACGAGATCGTGACGCTGGAGGCGAGGCCCTCCCACTCGATCGGGAATTCGTTGACCATGCCGTAGAAGCGCGGCCTGACCTCGGCGCCGACGAGGGCCCACTCGATGTAGCCGGACGTGCCGCCGGTGCGGGTGGTGGGGAAATCCACGGCATGGGTCTGGGAGGTGACCCAGGCGGGGGTGGCCAGGGTGCGGCGGGGCGTCCAATCCCAGCCGTCGCCAGACGTCTCCCAGTACACGGTTCCGCCGGACTCCCGTACCCGTAGCCACGCGTGGTCGATCGCGCTGTACGTCAGGTTCACCGCGGCCCCGTCGGCGAACGCGGTCTGCGACTGGGCACTGATCACGCCGGTGCCCGCGTCGTACCGCCAGCCGATACGCGTCCCGGCCGTGGTCGAGGTGACCCACATCGAGGCGGCACAGTTCGACGAGCCGTTGAGCGCGGGCACCGCGACCAGCTTCGCCGTCAGCTTGCTGCCCACCAGGTTCCAGCTGCGGGCGCTGGTGAAATTCGTGTCCACGCCCGGCGCCATTGGGATGCGCAGGCGCCTCTCGCTGGTCTCGGTGGCGGGGCCGGTATTCGTCGGCCACAGTGTCGAGTTGACGCGCTGGTCGTCGAAGGCGTCACCGAGCATGGCCATCGGGTACGGCGCCGACCCGGACTGCGTCGGCATCACTGCGACGCTGACCCGGATCGGCGCGTTGCGCCGCACGTAGGGGTAGTACGGGCTGGAGCTGTTGCCGGGGGTGAAGCGCCCGTCCTGGTTTTCCAGGGTCAGGGTCGCCGTGCCGGGCTGGGTTTCCGACAGTTCGTCTGCCGCACCCCGGGTGATGACGACACCTCTGATGTCGTCGGCGTAGGGGCTGATGTCCGTCCAGGTGATGGTGGACGGCAGCTGCACCAGGCCACCCCAGCCCACCTCTACGAGCAGAGCCATCCGCTCACCCCCCGACACTCAGTCGCACGGACGCGCCCTGCGCGCGACCGAAACGAACAAGGACTCGCTGGATTTCGCGGCCGACGGCAACCGGATCCATGGCCTGCTCGATGCGGACGTTGACGACCATGCCGCCGCCTCCGGCGCCCGCCACGGCAGGACGGCCGAGGACGGGCCTAGTTCCGGCGACCCGGCCGGCCACCACACCGAGTGCCCGGTCGACGTGCGGGACTGCGTCGACCAGGCCGCGTGCCAGCCCCTGCGTGGTGTAGCGGCCGAGCTGCGCCATCACGGTGCTGGGGCTCTTGATTCCGAGCGCCTTCTTGATCGCCTTCTGCATGCCCTTGGCGATCTTCAGCATGAGGTTCTCGATGTCCTTCTGCTGGCCCTCCAGCCCCTTGAGGAAGCCGCGCCCGGCGTTCTTCCCGCTGTCGTACATCCGGTCGGCGCCGACCTGCCCGAGCGACTTCGTGCTCTTGTTGATCTGGGTTTCCAGCGAGTTGATCGAGGAGAAGGTCGCCTTGTCCGCGCCGACCAGAGCGCTCGCGTAGGCATAGCCCTGCTCCGGGCCCATGTTGAGGATCTGGTGCAAGAGGCTCTTGTTGAGCCCCTTCTTGGCCAGCATGTCGATGTACTTCGTGAACTGCTTGACCTGCGCCAACTTGCTGGCGAGGCCGCCCTTGATGCCGCCCGCCGTGACGCTGTCGGCATCCATGCCGAGATTGGACAGGCCCGCGCCCTCGCGCGCGTTCTTCGTGACGTCGCTCGCGAAGGCCTTCGCCTCAGCAAGTTTCTTGACCAGGGCGTCGCGCTTCGTCGCCGCGGTCAGGAGCTTCGCCGTCTGCTTGTCGATCATCTTCAGGAGGCTGGACTCCTTCTTGCCGGAGAAGGCCGTCCTGACATCGGCCGCGAGATCCTTCGACACTGACTTGATCTTGTCGCGGGAGTCGGTCAGACCGTTGATGAACCCCTTGCCCACATCCTTGGCCAGGGCCTTCGTCTTCTTCGACGGAGAGGCGATCTCCAGCTCGGCCTTGAT
>Ga0157375_10000466_pt1 | contig 36856 bp, 31 predicted proteins | sample M35metaG_FD_115311 | JGI IMG/M metagenome (GOLD analysis project Ga0157375, IMG submission 115311) | Miscanthus rhizosphere microbial communities from Kellogg Biological Station, Michigan, USA - M3-5 metaG | ecosystem: Host-associated > Plants > Roots > Rhizosphere > Soil | place: USA: Michigan... | reverse complement strand
TCGGCCGCTCATACGGCGGCATGTCGGTGATGTCCACACCGTCGAGGTAAATCCGCCCTTCGGTAGACCGGTCGAAACCGGCCAGCATGCGCAGCAAGGTGGATTTGCCCGATCCCGAACCGCCGAGCAAGGCGAAGATCTCGCCTTTCTTGATTTCCAGGGACACATCGTCCACGGCAATCGTCTCGTCGAACTTCTTCGTGACCCGGTCGATTTTGACCAGCACCTGCTTGGGTGTCTGGTCGCCCTCGAGGGCTTTCTTATAGGAACTGGAAGCTATGGTCATTTTCTTATTACTCTCGCAAGGTCGGTGGTCTCAACTGAAAGATTTTTTATGGTTTTTCATTGATTCTTCCGCTGTCGAAAGCGCCCGAGGCGCATGTTCAGAATATTATCGATCACGAATGCGAAGCGCGCCGGAGGGCATAATTGTTCTTGTGACGGCAAGTTTTATCGAGCAGGTTTGCATAAGAGTGGAGTATTAACTCCAACGGGGAGGTAATAAACTTCGCCAGCCCGTCGTTTCCAATGGAGAGTATGAAGAACTTTAATCTTCAATTGTTATATAGTATTTTTTGAGGGGCTCATCAATTGACCAAGTTATTTTACTGTTCTTGCGAAGAACGAATCCATCGCCCGCTTGAAATGTTTCTGTATGCCCTGTGATATCGTCTGCAATGGATGCTTTTCCTTCAATTAGAAGGCAAATTTCGTTGGTCGTTTGGTCAACTTTCAAAATGCAGGGCTCACACTGCCAGACTCCAGTTCGGATGGTGGCAATGCCAGTTGTAGCCGTTTCGAATACAACTGAGCCAGCATGAGCAGGGTTGTTGCGGATCGCAACGCTAGCCTCAAAATCTGGCCAGCGGGATAGTCCTTGCTGTGTGCTTATTCTGATGATCGCGTTATTCATGCTTATTCCTATTTTGTAAATGTGAGTTTTAGTAATGCGTGAGGGTGACTAATAATTTGTCAGCTGGGTACAGACCTATAAATTAAGAAAACTGCAGCTGGATTTATAGAAACCATCGGTATTCTCGGGTGCTGATATTTTGCAGGAAGGCTAGGTGATCGTGGCGCTTGTTTTCACAATAGACTTTGACGAACTCTGCACCCAAGGCAGCTTGCAAATCGGGATTACTTTGCATCATGTCAATTGATGCGAGCATGTCCAAGGGGAACTCGACGCCGCTGTTTCGATCCGTATTAACGGGCGGGATAGGTTCACGCCGAGTCTCCAACCCATGCTCAATTCCAACCAGAATTGCCGCCAGAACTAAATATGGATTAGCGTCAGCTCCAGCCAGACGATGCTCAATACGACGGTTATGTGGGTCGGAGTCGGGGATTCTTAAGGATGCATCACGGCTTTCGATACCCCAGCTAGCCCGATTTGCGATATTGACTGATCCGCCAAAGCGGCGTAGCGCATTTATATTGGGTGCGAAAATAGGCATGCAACCAGGCAGCAGCTCAAGGCAACCTGCAACTGCATATCTGAGTGACTGCTGGTCATCGTCCGCCAGCAGGTTCAAGCCAGCCTCGTTATACACACTCACGTGTACATGCATGCCACTTCCCGGGTGCTGCAGGTAGGGCTTGGCCATGAAGCTGGCTCGATATCCATGTTTAAGGGCCACGCCTCGGGTGCTGCGGCAAAACAGGGCGGCCCAGTCGGCAGCACGCAGGCCATCTTCTAGATGACCGAAATTGATCTCGAATTGGCCAGGACCATGCTCGGCCGTAATGACGGTGGCATCAATGCCTTGTGAACGAGCCGTTTCCACCATCTCACCCAGTACCGGGGCGAAACGTGATAGCCGATCGATGTGCATATTGGGTTGATCATCAGGATCGTTGCACAACTGATCGCGCGGATACTGCGGAACCCCATCTCGCAGATCTTTATCAAAAAGATAGAATTCCAACTCGAATGCCACCACGGGATGAATGCCTTTACCACGAAGCCGTTTGAGAACCCTTTCCAGCACTTCCCTCGGCTCGAATACAATCGGCGTTGCAGTACCGTCAGAGGTGATTAACATCTGGCCTAGTGGTTGTGTTTCCCAGCTGACGACTTTCAAGGTGCCGGGTACTAAACGACGTTCTGCATCAGGGTCGCCGTCTTTGAAAAAATAATCGCCAATTTCATATACGCCGCCTTGTAGTCCTAGCTGTATGCAATTCTGAGGTAGCTTAAGGGAGCCTCCTGCCGCCACTTTTTCAAGCATGTCTATTGGATATCGTTTGCCGTAGAAGTGGCCGGGTATATCGAGACAAATCAAATCGACGTAGCGAATGTCAGGATAGTTTAATCGAAACTTTTTGACTTCAGTCATCAGGTCAGGGTAGGGGGGCTTCATGAAGCTATTCCTCTGTTTATTTTGCTTGTTAAGTGTAAATCCAAAGGATTCGAGTGGTGCTTTTGCTTGAATTGCAATAGCGGCATTGTGTGCGGCTGGGAAGCTGGAAAGTATCGCCCACCTGCAGGACGATCTGTTCTTCGCTGAGACCAAGTAGCAGCGTTAGCTCCCCCTCCAGAACATAACCCCCTTGTTCTGAGCTATCGCTTAACTGCCGTTCACCGCTGCTTGCTCCTGGTTGGAGAGTCGTTTCGAGCATAGAGAACGCTGCTGTCATGGTAGGTGAAAGCAAAATATCGGAAATGCCGTTAGCGTAATGAAGGATGCGTCGTTCATCAGGTCGCGTCACCCACGGCGATCCTTGTGACAGTGAGTCGTTAAAAAAATAGGTCGTAGGTACCCCAAGGGTTTCGCTGATGGCGGTGAGATCGGCCACAGTCGGTTGGGAGAGTCCTCTCTCTATCTGAGAAACAAAACCGACCGAGCGACCGATGCATTTTGCAAGATCTTCCAATGTGTATTTCTTGTGCTTTCGCAACTCGTGGATGCGTCTTGGCAGATCCGAAATCTCTGTTTGTTTATTCATGAAGAGTTTCTCGCAACTTTAAAGCACGTCTCGTAGCCGATACCAAGTCTTGCCTATGGCCTCGATAGGCGCAGCCAGTGTTTTCCCCCCCGGAAAATTTCTATTGTATAGACCTTGATATAACTTGAGGTCATCTTCATCATCTAGGATTGCATTCGAAATCGCACGTGCAGCAGCCAATGTGGGCAGTACACCATGCCCAGAATAGCCTTGCATCCAATAAAGTTGACCACTTTTACCGATGTCGGGTGTGCGGTTGAAAGTCAAGTCGAGATGACCGCCCCAAGCAAACTCGATGGGTACGTTTTCAAGTTGCGGGAATACGCGCTCAAGGAAAGGTCTAGTCGCTGCGGCGATATCCTTCGGCAATCCCCCGAGATAGGTTGTTCCGCCGCCAAAGAGCAAGCGGTTATCTGGAGTAAGACGGAAATAATCGAGGATAAATTGATTATCAGTAACGCAAACATTTGAGGGTATAAGCTTCGCAGCAACTTCTTTCGGCAGCGGTGCGGTAGCCACCTGATAGCTGCCTGCCGAAAGTACTCGGCGTGATAGCCTCGGAGAGAGTTCATCTAGATATGCGTTGCATGCCAAAACCAGTACGTCCGCACGTATCCGTCCTCGCTCCGTCAAAACGACGTAGCTCCCAGCTTCTTCATGGAAACTAAGCGCCTTGCTTCGTTCGTAAATCGAACCTCCTGCTTGTTCAATGGCATCAGCTAAACCCAAGGCAAGCTTGAGAGGATTTAAATGACCGCCTTCAGGATCGAGCAACCCGGCCTGGTACCGATCGCTAGCAACCCAGTCAGGCAAGTTTTGTCGTGAAATAAACTTCAGGCCGTCATGACCCCATTTATGGCTCGCCTCCTGCTGCCAATCCGTGAGCATTTTTACACGCCGTTTCAGTACGGATGTCCAGAGATGACCGGGTCGATAATCGATATCAAAGCCCTGTCGAATGGGGAGTTCCCGTATCTCCCGTGCAGCCCAGCGCATGCAGTCCCATAGCCTACGCGCACGTTCATAACCAAGTGCCGCCTCAAGCGGAGGCATATCACATGACCACCCAAGAATGGCTTGCCCTCCGTTCCTTCCGGAGGCCGCCCAGGCCACTCGACTCGCCTCCAGAATGGTCACTCTCTTGCCTGCCAGTGCCAAGCGCAAAGCTGTATGTAGGCCGCTGAAACCTGCGCCGATAACGACGACCTCGCTGTTTTGGTCGCCCTCAAGTATGGGACGAAGCGATATTCTGTCCGCGCAACTATGGGCGTAGTAGCTGGAAACGTGATCGGTTGACTGGCAGAACATGACAATCTCCATGAAAATAACTATTAATTTTCATGAAAATATAGGCTAAATTTTTCATGAAAACAAGGGGTATTTTTCATGGGAAGCGCCGCTGGCTGGCTGAGTCGGCTTGGTTGGGAGGCGTCCTGGCTCGTGGGAAGCTAACTTTTTGATGTTTCATGTCGAATATGGATAATTGCGCCTCCATTATTAGGGTTTCCAAATGTGAATAATTCGAACGCTAACGTTTTGGCTGACATCATCCGTAACCTGCGAAAGCGTAAGAGGATGACAGTTCGTCAGTTGGCTTCTCATATCGACAGATCTACAGGATTCATTTCTCAAATCGAGCGTGGGTTGTCGCAGCCGACTGTGGAAGATTTGACAGCCATAGCGGCTGCTATGGGTGTGTCAATAGAGATTTTTGCGCAACCTGCCAAGCAGCCACGGCAGCGATGGGTCACTCAACCAGACGAGCGCCGATCGCTTCGGTACGCTCGCGGTGTGACGGATTTTGTTGTATCCCCGAATCTCTCTGGAAAAATGGTGATGTTCGAGACTCATCTTGAGCCTGGTGCTGACTTTGGTGAGCGCGGCATCACCGAGGATTCAGAGCAGTGCGGGTATGTGCTCGAGGGCGAGTTGACCATCTGGGTTGGCGATGAGGTACTCACCGTTGGCGCGAAGGGGGGGTGCGACATCCCCGGTGGCATTGTCTTCCGTTACGCGTATCGAAGTCCTATCACGACACGTGTGATCTTGATTTACAGCTAGTCTATCGCCTGTCTCTCTTCGCCTCGCTGTCGTGCTGCCACTAACGGTCAGCTCGAACGCTTTCTCACCGCTCTCGGATGTTCTTTCCGGCCAAGCGCGAATTGTGAGCAACCCTTTCGCCTGCTCCCGTTGCACGCTAAAGCAACTCAGCGTTTTCGCATCTCGCACACGACGAAATCGCCCATTGAGGCCGGCCTCAACGACAGCTATGTGATCGGCCACCAATGAGGTGATGCTTCAGGAAAAGAGGTGCTTGAACCGATCCCTTTGCAATTGCTTTAGGACAGGAATTGCCCATCGCCTCGGCGCGATGGGGCCTTCAAAACTGTTCCCGCTGGCGCTTGAGCTCCCGCTATACGCCCTCGCAAGGAACGGACTGAAGCCAGAAAGAAAAATTTTGCTTCGTGAACAAAACTGTCATATTGTTCATGTGGCGCGGCCTAGCGGGCAGGTTGCGTTCATATACTCACGGAGTGGAGGTGACGTTTTTTTGATGGATTGCAATGTCACCCATCAGGCTCCGGGGCTAGTTAATACATTCGCTTCCGAGAGGCGGTATGCAGTTCATTTATATAATCCAAGCTAGTAGGTGGGGGCGAGCTCACTAAGTACAGCCCCATAAATGTTTGAACTACGGCTCATCAGATGGTGACCCTATAGAGATTCGTTATGACTGCTTTTTTTAATTTTTACGAAACTACCGTACAACGCAAACATTATGAAAAGTTGCTCGGTGAGCAGCAGGCAGATGTTTGCATTGTTGGCGGCGGGGTTGCCGGTGTTAGTACGGCTCTGCGATTGGCCGAGGAGGGGATTTCTTGCGTTTTACTTGAAGCAGATAAGATCGGCTGCTGCGCCTCCGGGATGAACGGCGGTCAAATCATCCGGGGGTTTGCTCCTCGCTTGGCAGACATTGAAACCAGTCACGGTATAGCATTATCCGCCAAGTTATTTCAGTTAGCCGCAGCGGGAGTGGATCGGGTATTCAGCAATGTAAGTCGTTATGGGATTTCATGTGGTGCGCAGCGTGGCCAGATTACTGCGGCGATCCGTCCGGCACACTATTCTGCCCTCCAACACGAAGCCGACCACTTGGCCCGAAATTATGGCTATACCAATCTGCAGTTACTCGACGCTGATGCGTTAGCGGACTATGTCATTTCACCTGCCTATCACGGTGGGCTCCGTGATCCACGCGGCGGGAAACTCAATCCGCTGGCGTATACCATTGGCCTTGCTGAGGCGGCAGAAAATATAGGTGTCCATCTCTATGAGTACAGCCGTGTGGAGGGAATGCGGCAACAGTCTGACCGATGGGAAATCGCAACGGCCGAAGGTAAAGTCATTGCTGATCGGGTAGTGGTTGCTTGCAATGCATTTACCGGAGATTTGGAAAGGCAGCTTGCCCCTGCAGTGCTCAAGGTCGGAACCTATCAACTGATCACCCGACCATTGCGACAAGATGAGGCTGCGTTGATCGGTCAAGAGCCGATATTTGATACGCATCCCTTTAACCACTATTTTCGTAAGAGCTCGGATAATCGCTTACTGTTTGGCTGCTCAATCGGCACGACACAAAATCCACGAAAAGCTGATTTGCGACATATACGCAAAGAACTAACCAAGATATTCCCTCAGTTGGCAGGCATCGAAGTGGATTATATCTGGGGTGGCTGGTTGGATGTGACCGTCAATCAGTTACCTGACATTAGCGAGCGTGCAGATGGGCGTTTAGTATTGCAAGGATTTAATGGTCATGGGATGAACTGCGCAAGTATGGCAGCCGATTTGGCGGTAGAAAAACTGCTTGGCTGTTCCGGAAATTTTGACGTTTTTTCCGCCATCAAACACCGCCCTTTACCAGGATTACCTTGGAGCCGGTTGCCGCTGACTTGGGCGGGACACCTGCAATACTACCTAAAAGCTCGTATGGCGGGTGATCGTTCGGATTTTGTCTAAGTATAAATTTCTTCCGCCATAACACACACTGACTCAAGCGTAAGGAGATTCTCATGAAGCTAGTACCCTCTATACTGAGTAAAATTGCCGCCTTTGTGGTTGCTCTTGGCCTTTTACAGCAAGCGTGGGCTCAATCAGTAGTGCATGTATATAATTGGACTGACTATATCGGTGAAACGACGCGTTCGGATTTTACTGCCGAGACTAAGACGGATGTGATTTATGATGTATTCGATTCCAATGATACACTGGAGGCAAAATTGCTTGCCGGGAATACCGGTTATGATGTGGTGGTACCTTCAAATCACGTCATGCAGAAATTGATTCGTGCGGGTGCTTTTCAAAAATTAAATAAGGAATTACTTCCTAATCTAAAGAATATTGATCCAGAGTTGATGCGCCGCCTTGAACGCAATGACCCAGGTAATGCCTACGGGGTGCCCTATTTGTGGGGGACTAGCGGGATCGCTTATAACGTTGAAAAAGTGAAAGCAGTACTTGGAGTCGATCATATTGACTCATGGGCTGTTCTCTTTGAACCGGAAAATATGAAAAAATTGTCCTCGTGTGGTGTTTCATTCCAGGATTCGCCGGATGAAATGATCCCCGTCATGTTGCTCTATCTGGGCTTGGACCCCAATAGTAAAAATCCAGATGACTACAAGCAAGCCGAAGCCAAGTTCATGGCCGTGCGTCCTTATGTTACTTATTTCAATTCATCAAAATTTATCTCGGATTTGGCTAACGGCAATATTTGCGTGGCAGCCGCGTTCTCTGGCGATGCCATCCAGGCGCAGGCACGGGCGAAGGAGGCAGGTCTAAAAACGGACATTGAGTACGTCGTCCCCAAGGAGGGCGGGAGCCTTTGGTTCGACATGCTGGCGATTCCGGCAGGTGCAAAGAATGTTCAAGAAGCACACGCTTTCATAAACTTTCTGTTGCAGCCTTCGGTTATTGCCAAGGTCAGCGATTACGTGGGTTACGCAAACCCTAATCCTGGGGCTGACGCGCTGATGGATCCTGCGGTGAGAAATAGCAAGGCGTCATATCCAGATGCCAGTACCCGTGAAACTCTTTTTATCACCGATGTTCATCCGGATAAGATCGTGCGGCAGATGACGAGAGCTTGGAGCAGGATTAAAACAAATCGTTGATGGGCAGATTGACCTATGAGTTTCGCAACTCGTAGGTCAAGTGTTCCACATTGTTCCTTATCTGGGTATTAACAGTGCCGATGGAAACATTATACTTGGTATTCCCAAGTTGAGCGGCAATTAGGGTTTTGAGTATTTGATACAGCGCTGCATTGTGCTGGCGCTTCTTAGAAAATTTGCTGCGTCAATGTCTAAGGCATAGTGAGCGCAACCATCGCCAATGCTTCAGACTCCAAACTTAACACTATTATAATAGTGTACGCATTAGACGCTTGCGAACCTAAGTACGATCCTTTCTACGTTTTCAGCGGGCAAACAAATCATCCGATTTTTGGCTAATCCCGACATCTGGTTAGTCATCAGTGTCGAGTGGTTGCCGTAGCGGTCGCTCAACGGTTCGAACATGACGGGCCGTTGCGCAGCGATAGGCGACACCAGCTCCCATTATTGATGTTCAGCTGGTCAATCCTGCCATAGGTCATCAGCTTCGCGAAGAGTTCGACCCTGGAGCAGGTCCATTTACTTCATCGAGATTTGTCCATGCCGCGCTGGCTATGAGCATCGATGTTATACAGGTAGGTGCTGTGGCGCCGCCGGGCAATTTTGAGGCTTGTGATCAGACGTGCGTCTTTACACTCGGTTATCGCGGCGTCCATCAGCCCGAGACGTTCGTCAAACCTAAGTAGGTTGATGTCAGGCGTTGTGTGTTGTTTGCCGCTGTTGCGGTGAGTGCAGATAGTTTGGCCGCGCGTTGAATGGCGTAGAGAACCACTCGACGGTCTGCGCAATTGGCCGCACTTCGAGCGAGTGCTTCACGAGCTGGTATGGCGCGGAGTAGTAACGTCCGCTGGCCTGGATATGGAGATCGACATGGATTCGTATTTTTCCAATTCGTTATAGACGTATTGGCACTTTAGCAGTGCTTGCAGTACGGGTCGGTCGAAGATGTCGAAGGCTGGCCGGTCTGAGCGGGCAGTTTTCTGAGGGGCTTGTGATTGAGACAGCCACGTGACTGGTTTTCCATGCCTCTCATTATCGACGCGTGGCAATTTTTTTCTTCGGATTCGTTTGGAGGGGACAGGAATTGGCAATCATTGCCATGACCGTAAACCTCATTCCGGCTGCTGATTCAGCAAAAGACGTGATAGGCGTTTAAATCGGTCATGCTTTAGGGGGAGGGCCGCCCTAAAGCATGAAGAGAGGAGGGCTAGTAAACTCTATCCTAGAATTTTTTCGTCACACTGAACACCAGTTCTGCGCTGCATAGGTCGTCATATCCCGACAGGCTTTTGCATTCAGAGGACGACAAGTCTGTGTCAACTAGACTTGCACTCCACGTAGCCTCCAGATAGTCTTTTTCAAATCTGGCTTCCCACTCCGCGTATTTGGATCTTCCTTTGCTGCTTCCAGATATTATCGAGTTATCTTTATAATCTAAGACGCCGTATCGAACATTTATTCGACTATCATCGGTCAGTGGGTACTCGTAGGAAAGAGCAGTGTAATTGCTGGTCTGCTTCTGAAGCATGTTGTCGGTGTACTGGTAGGTTAGTTTGAGACCCTCATACGTGGTTATAACGTAGTAGGAAGATTGATTCAATTCGCTATTTTTATCGTATGTATATTTCAGCCAGCCAACGTCAATCGAGAAATTGTCGCTGACTGGAATATACCAGCCTGCATAATAATCTTGTTCGGTTTTTGATTTGGCTGTTGAGCCAAAGTCAACATTCGTTACCCATGTACCAATATATGCTCCAATCGGGGAGGTTAGAGTCGCTCCGACCTGTAGCGCCGGATCCCCTAGCGTCTGTGAAATACCAAAATAGCGATAATCACTGGCGGCCGTCACGTCAATGCCAAGATCAAACCCTCCGCCAACCGGGATAGCCAGCACGTGCGTCGAGACGAAAAATACTAAGAGTGTTGCTGCGAGGGGAACATTTTTACGAATCATGGAGATACCATTTATTTTTGTTGTTGTGGTAACCGAGCGTTTGTTTAAATTTTGAGCTAATCAAAGCGGGTTGAAGTCTTCCTGCTCCCAGATTTTTCGACGATCAGAATCAGGATCAATCGCTGAACTGGAAATGTCGTCCCAGATCATGGTTCGTCGATTGGTCAGATCATACTCTGGCCATTCAGGGACTCCACTTCCATTCGGATTGCCTGTGCGAGCGAAATTAGTCCATGCAGCCATCATTTGCTCACTAAGCTTTTTCGCATTTGTATTAGGGTCTTCGCTATACTTTCGTCCCCCTGGCACCCAGGAAAAATCCAGATTTCCGAAAACAAAAGGAATCTCTAGTGCATGTACGGCGCCTAGATCAGGGGTACCTGCTGGAAGATATTTCCCTGGGATTTTCCATTTGAATCGATAGAGGTAGACGTTCGAATTGTGAGGCAATTGATACTCAACCATTTTTCTCATCGGTTGAATCATGACAAAATCGTCGTTCTGCGCCTGGCGAAGCTTAGAGAGGTTGGTTTCTTTCATAATGAAAGAATATTTATCGTCCAATTTTCCCTGGAGCTTATCTTCTAGCATCTTGCGATGCTCATCAGCGATTAACGGTGCCGCTGGGCCGAAATCTGTTTCGTCCGTGAACATGTTTCTTAGCTTGCTATCGTAAAGTGACCAATAGTTCATTTCATTTTGGTTCGCTCCTGCTATTAGACTGATGTCTTTAGCGTTGCCGGCGCGAATTAAGGTGTTTGGATTATCTTTAATGATTTTGCCGTCTACAAAAGGGGCGAACAATCGATCTCCAATTTCGGACTGTACATAGGCGTTCTGCTGTGCGTTCAATAGTTGTAGGGTGGACGATTGAATAAGCTTATCCATGGTGTCGAAATTGCCAGTTGCGAGTATGTCCTTGCTAGCCTGTTGTGCGATTTCCGGCGAGTGGATGATGTTCGCCGCGCCGCTTTGAGCGATGGCTCTTTTGAAAAGATTGGCAGGCTTCTCTGTAGCTAATAATGCGGTAACGGATGCACTGCCTGCTGACTCACCGAAAATAGTGATGTTTTCGGGGTCTCCCCCGAATGCGGATGCATTGCGCTTCACCCATTGAATTGCAGCGATCTGGTCTCTGAGACCATTATTACCGCTTCCATTATAATTGTTGTCTAGGTTGCCTAATTCCATAAAACCCAAAAGCCCAAGCCTGTAGTTGAATGTCACAACTACCACATCATGATTTGCTAGTTTTTTGCCATTATAGAAATCAGAGGATGCACTGCCCACTATAAAAGCTCCGCCATGGATGAAGACCATAACAGGACGTTTTTTTTGATCGGCAGCGGGGGTCCACACATTCAAGTATAAGCAGTCTTCGTTATCGTAAACTTCAACCACCTCACCTCCCATCGTTTCTGCACGTCCTGGGCTCGGGTATTCCTCCATCGGGTCTTTCACTTGGGGGCAATTAGGTTTGTAAGTGGCGGCGTCTAGCACACCACTCCAGGGGTTGGCAGGCTGTGGTGGTCGGAAGCGCAGATCACTTTTAGGCGCGGCCGCGTATGGGATACCTTTATACGCGACGACTTCGTCTTCTCGGTGGCCTTGGACGGTTCCACTTTCGACTTCTGTACATAACGCACAGTCTATTTTTGCGAACGCTAAGTTTTGGACCGCGTAGCTTAAAATAATTAGAAGTGCGGCCGCTGTGAGTTTTTTTTCATTGTTTTTTTCCTTCTCAGGGTTGTGCTTGAGTCTAATATTTTATGTTGTAGTAATCTAACGCAGAGTCCTTTCTGATAATGATCTTTGACTTGATCAGAAATGGTGATTTTTAGGTGTCCGAGGCCGTCATCGGATGAAATGGCGACGACTCGAGTTGCATTCAGCTAAATTTTGAATAAGCAATTATAGGGCGTGGCACGTCGCGCGATATAGCGATATCAGGCTCATATGCGGGCTTAGATAAGGGGTTAGGCTATTACGAAGATTTTTTTAACGGTGCCTACGTTTTCCCATATCCCTGAAAAACCGGCTGGAATTATGAAGGACTCGCCTTCTTTAAATTCGTCCGTACTTCCATTTTGGTTGGTTAGGCGAACAATGCCTGTAAGAATGTGACAGAACTCGGTCTGTTCGGAATGAAACTTCTCTCGACAGGCCCCCGCTTCCCAATGCCCTGACGTGATGCGTCTCTCTTCGTCCGAATAATGCATCCATGTCATTGATTCATACTGACCCGAAACCACTCCGGAGTGGTTGATAATATCTCTCGTAGGTTCAATTTCTGAGTGAGTAAATCCAACAACACGATGCAGATACTTGTCGTTCATTATTCTAATCTCACAAGCTCATATTGTCTTATCGTGGCCTAAGCTGGCCGCGCGCGCTCTCTAGAAAATCCTTAACTAGTCGCCCACCAGTTGTATGTGTCGCACCCTGCGGAACGGCACTGGTTGTTTTCGCCACGCTGCGCTCTAGAACCTATGCCCAGCGCAGTCGAATCCCAGTCCGTCCTGGAAGGGCTTCAGAAGATCGATGAGAGCAGCTCTCTACCTCTCCTGTGTAGATACTGTGATACCCTCCGTGAAAAAAATCAACTATTTTCACAAAGGTGCATTGGTCTGTGTTCTACTGGTGTTGCTCGGTATCGCGGCGGCGGCCCGAGACGATCGTGAGGAGGGATCAGAGTAGCTTGGGGGCGCCGTTCCTCCATATACTTGTCCTAACTGCCAAGCATTGGAGTAGCTGATGAGCGATCACGTCGCAGGACTGCGGATCAAATACCTGCGTAAAAAGAAAGGCCTTAGTCTTCAACAAGTTGCCGATACGATCGGTCGTTCTGTTGGGTTCGTGTCTCAGATCGAGCGTGGTCTTTCCCGCCCGAGCATAGAAGACATCGGTGCCATCGCTGAGCTACTTGAGGTGGACTATTTGAGTTTCTTCACTGCAAAAAAGGAACAGCTGGCAAACCGATTCATCGTAAAAAGGAACGAGCGATCGGCGCTTGATTATCGTGGGGGAATTTCGGACGAGTTGCTGTCGCCTGACATCTCAGGGAAATTTCACATGCTTTTTACCGAGCTGGCACCTGGTGCGAAGTCAAGTGATGAAATGATGAAAGAAAGCGGTGAGCAAGGTGGCTATGTCCTCGAAGGCGAGCTGGAATTAATGATAGATGGTGAAATTTTTGAGCTTGAGGCGGGAGACAGTTTTCAGTTCGTTTCCACCACCCCTCACAGTTACGTGAACAGAGGGCGGGTGTCAGCGAAAATTCTTTGGGTGTTTTCGCAGCGGTAACTAACACGTGGGCCAAGCCAAAGCAAATCAGTTCCGTGCTCGGCACTGGGCCTTCATCTGAAGATGGTAGTAACTGTATCTGAAGGAAATAGGAGGGATTCGCATCCAGTCTGTCCTGCAAGGGGCTCACACTGCTTGAACTCCACAGACAGTTAAAGAGCCGGTCAATAGGGCGGCGTTGTCGCTGGTGGAGGCTACCCATCGCAGTGACATGCCCGCGGACGATGCCAGCTTGGCTAGTCAGATGGCAGTGAACGCCTTTTTCTAGGTTCATCATTACGAGCAGTTGGAGCAACTCTTTAATGTTCGGATGGTTAAGCGATAACACTATCTCTATGTGGCGTCACTGGCCGCCTCTTGGGCGGCCTTTTTTAGGCAGGTGAGCGTCTATGGGGACTAAGGAAATTCATCCGCTAGCCGATATACATCGGTATGTCTATTTTTTGGAGTGCATATGATTACACTAGGAACACTCAGCACCGCTATCAGTCATTCGCCGACGCTGGTCACGGAAAGAAAAATCACGGATGACGTGCAGGCAGCCCCCCCAGCTCCGGGTACTTCGACACCCGTCGAAGGAGTCAAAGTATCGCTGTCCGGCGAGGGTCTTAAGAAGGCTTCAGATGAAAAAAGCTCTAATCCTAATCAGGATATTGAAGAAAGCGGTCTACCTGATCAGGCGCAAAAGCTTTTGAAGATGATCCGTGAGTTGAAGCAGAAGATTGAAGAAAAGCAGAAAGAAATGCAGGAAGTCATGGCTAACCAGAGCTTAAGCCCAGAAGTCAAGCAAGCTCAGGTCGGGTCACTGCAGTCCGAGCTTGCCACGCTTACCTCCAGCCTGATGACTGCCAGTAATTCGTTGGACAAGCTGTCAAAAAATGGAACCCTGTCACCTCAGCAGGCACAGAAAGCGATTGGTCTAGCGATGAAGAAATCATAACCGCCGTACCTGGGCATTTTCAAAAAGCGCTTAAGGTGCCGGCACCGGTAGTGCCCGGTTTCGTCGAAAACTCGCCGAAACCGGTGTTGATCTCTTCAGCTGCCTCAGAGAGCAGGATTACTGTGCAAGGAATCCACCGCCCACAACAAACTCTGGCAAGCCTGGACTCATCCGATGCCAGTAAAAACGCTATATTGGTGATGTCGGCGGCTTCGCCCAAAAAACGATGGCGGGTGGTTTTACCAACGCTCCAGCTCGGCAGGATCATCCCCAACCATGGGTGTCATGATGTAACCGGGATGGATACTGTTGTCTCGAATTTTGTAACCGCTGCGGCCCGCATACAGTGTGGCTGGTCGCGGTACACTTCCTGAATCTCCGATTCCCTGTAATGGAGACTTCGAGGGTGTGCGGGATCAAATTCTGGCATTGATCGCCCAGCTATGCGTCTGCTCGAGCAGCGCGGCGTAACGGTTGAGGCCGGCTTTCAGATTGGCTGGCAGACAACGGTCGGCTTGACGTTCTCGATTTTGGGCTGCGGCCCGAGTCGCAGCTTCTTTCTCGTGCTCATTGCGAGGCTTACCGGTTGAAATTCATGAAATCCTTTTGCTGCTGCTTTTACTCTAGCGCGCTTGCGCTTGCTCCAAGGCAATCAACACACAGCGCATGTGTTCCAAGGAGGTTTGCAGGCGCGAGTAAGTCAAGTGCTTCGCGTGATACTCGCAAAACAACACGACGGTCAATTTTTCTTCCAGTTCTTTAACGGTTAGCGATAGTAGCGATTTGCTCAATGTGTAGTCGTTTTAACACGGGGAAAGTGAAGTTCTTCGGCCGCATCAAGGAAAACATCGTAGCTGCCTCAGCTCCATTTTGTCCTCCGCGCGTTGGGAGAGATTCCTCACTTCACCTTGATAATTACTTTGCCTTTCGCCCTGCCTGTTTCGACGTAGGCCAAGGCGTCTGCCGTCGAGTCCAACGGAAATACCCGATCCACGACCGGCCTGATCGTCCCTGCCTCGATCAAAGAAGTGATTTTTTGCAGTTGGGAGCCACTGGCCTTCATGAAAACGAAGGTGTAGTCGATGCCGAGCTGTCTCGCCTTCTTCCTTATTCCATGACTAAGTAAGCGCAGGACCTGCTTCAATGGCCAAGACAGCCGCTGCTCGTTCGCGAAATCGGGAGTGGGAGGGCCAGAAATAGAAATAAGGTGGCCGCCTGGCTTTAGCACTTGCAGCGACTTCTCCAGCACATCGTTGCCCAGGCTGTTCAACACTGCGTCATAGTCACGCAACGTAGTCTCGAACTGCTGGCTCTTGTAATCGATGACGATATCCGCACCTAGCGCCTTCACCCACTCTACGTTGCTTGTGCTGGTGGTCGTGGCGACAAAGGCACCGAGGTGCTTGGCGAGTTGGATGGCGATGGTGCCGACTCCACCGGAGCCAGCATGTATGAGCACCTTCTGTCCAGCCTTCAACTTCGCAGTGTCAACTAGCACCTGCCACGCGGTGAGGGCAACTAAGGGGACCGACGCTGCTTCCTCCATGCTCAGATTGCCGGGTTTCAGTGCGAGGCAGTCTTCTTTGACGGAAATGAGTTCGGCGAATGTGCCGATGCGATCTTGGTTGGGGCGTGCATATACCTCGTCCCCCGGTTTGAAGCGTCGGACCCGAGGGCCAATGCGCATGACCGTACCGGCCAAGTCGTTGCCCATGATCAGCGGTAAACGGTAGGGCAGGATCAGCTTGAATTCTCCCGAGCGAATCTTGGCGTCCAATAAATTGATGCTGGCGGCACGGATCTGAACGAGAACGTCATCGTCGTGCAGGTCGGGTTCTGGCATTTCATCAACCTGACCGACTTCTTTCCTACCATAACGATGGATGGTGAATGCCTTCACGTTGAGGTCTCCATGGTTCTAGTTGAATCTTCTGAGGCACGCATGTCGCTGTTGAGCATTGCTCCTAAGCCAGTAGCTGTGGGTTCGATGCAATTATCATGTTTTCCTTGAGCGGCCGTAGAATAATTCTCCGTGATCGCCTCTTATCCGAGAGGCTCTTCCGGGCGGGCCTTCCCGTTCCTGAAAAGCCTTCTCCAGCCGGTCATCTCGGATGGTGCTGTCTATGACGACATGGGTGACGTGAATCCCCTTGGGCCTGTACTCGCGGGCCATGCTTTGCGAGATCATGCGCAGGCCGGCCTTGGCGGTCGCAAAGTGCGTAAGCCGAGTTTGCCGCGCAGCCTTCCAGAGGCGCCCGTGAAGATCGCAGTGCCGCGGCCCAGCGAAAGCAGCCGCCGCTCGGCTTCGCGTCCGACCAGGAAAACGGAGTAACAGCTGACCCTCCAGAAGGCCTCAAATTGCTCTGTATTCAATGGCGTGAGTCGAGGTGGGCGTTGTTGCCCGCGTTGGAAACCACAACGTCCGCCGTTTCTCGACCCGGGCCAGGCGCTATGGCTCGGTCGAACGCGGCGATCGGCTGCGTCGGTGGGCGATGCTTCGGTGCTGCCAACGCCCGATGCGGCGATGTCCGCGACCACATACTTAATCTTCGCCGGGGTGCTTCCGGCCACCATCACGTGGTAGCCCTCGCGGGCGAAGCGCATACATATTGCGCCGCCCACGCCCCGCACGGAGTCCACTCCGGATACGATTGCAGTTGGTGGGCTCACTGCATAACCTCCGTTTCTGATCCCAGTCACAGGTTCATGTTGACCAGGGTGCGCCCCTGGATCTTCCCTTCAAGGACTTCGCCGGCGACACGGGGGACATCCGCCAGTGCTATCTCTTGTGTGGTGCGGACGAGCTTGTTCAGGTCCAGATCGCGTGCCAGGCGCGACCATGCTTGCAACCGCACATCACGCGGCGCATTGACCGAATCGATGCCGGCGAGCGTCACGTTGCGAAGGATGAAGGGTAACATCGATGCGGGAAGGTCCATGCCTTGCGCGAGTCCGAAGGCCGCGACTACGCCGCGGTAGCGCGTCTGCGCCAGCACGTTGGCTAGTGTGTGACTGCCGACGGAATCGATGGCGCCGGCCCATCGTTCGGCGGTGATCGGTTTGCCCGGCTCGGACAGTGTGCGGCGGTCGATGATCTCTGCGGCGCCCAGAGCATGCAGGTAGTCGGCTTCGTCGGTGCGGCCCGTCGATGCGATGACCCGGTAGCCCAGCTTCGAGAGCAGCGCGATCGCCACGGACCCAGCCCCGCCGTTCGCGCCCGTCACGAGAATGTCGCCGCGCTCGGGCGTGATGCCGCCGTGTTCCAGCGCCAGGATGCTTAACATCGCGGTGTAGCCGGCTGTGCCGATGGCCATCGCGTCACGGGGCGAGAACACATTGGGAATCTTGACCAGCCAATCACCGTTGAGGCGTGCCTTCTGCGCGAAGCCGCCGTGATGGCACTGGCTCAGTTCCCAGCCATTGGCGAGTACGCGGTCGCCTGGAGCAAAGTCAGGATGCGAGGACGACTCTACGACGCCAGCGAGGTCGATGCCGGGAATCAGCGGAAACTTGCGGATGACGGCGCCTCGACCGGTGATCGCTAATGCGTCTTTGTAGTTCACCGTCGTGTATTCGACCGAGACGGTAACGTCTCCGGGCATCAGGTCGTCTTCATCGAGCTCCACCAGGCTGGTAGTGGTGGTTTCTCCCGTCCGGGTGGCGAGCAGGGCTTTGAATGTCATTGTCGTCTCCTTGAAAAGTCCAGTGGGAAGGCTGGTCTATTCCCGATGAAGTGGGCTGCCCGTTGTCCGATCAGTCCTTAAGGAAAGCCAGCGCCTTCGATACGAAATCCGCATGATTCTGGAAGATGCCGCCGTGTCCGGCGTCCTCGTAGATGACCAGTTGCGCGTTCGGGATACGGTGCGCTAGGTCATGGCTGTTCTCCGTGGGCACCATGATGTCCTGGTCGCCGTTGGTGACCAGGACCGGGACGTGGATGCTGCCGAGGTCTTGTGGTGCTTGTCGGCCCCATGCCTCGATCGCCTGCAACTGGCGCAGGAAGACCTGGGGCGTGACCTCTTTGTCGCGGTCTGCCTGGCGTTCCTGCAGCCGATTCAGGAAATCCCCGGCAGCCTGGCGCCCGGTGTCACTGGAGGTGAAGAACAGGAAGAACTTCGGGTCCTTCCCTTCAGATATGCCCTTTTGGATAAGCGGCTGGGCGATGGCCCCTACCTTGTCGATGTCCTTTCCGCCCGCTGGCCCGGTTCCGGTCAGGATCAGCTTGCGCACCAAACCCGGTGCCTTGAGTGTGATGTCCTGGGCCACGAAGCCGCCAAGGGAGAAGCCGAACAGGTTCACTTGCTCAAAGCCCAATGCGCTAATCAACGCGATCGCATCACGGGCCATTTCATCGACGGTTACGGAAGCGGTCCCACCCGAGCCGCCGACGCCCCGGTAGTCGGTGGCGATGACACGGTGCCGACTGGCCAGGCCGTCGACGATGCGTGGGTCAAAGTTGTCTAGAACCGCGCCCCAGTGGTTGAGCAGAACCACGGGCACGCCGTCGCGTGGCCCCAGGTCGCGGTAGGCCAGGGTCGTATTGCCGATGTCGATCGACAGATTCGGGACGGTGATGTAGGTCGAGTTCGAAGCGGACTGTATGCCGGAAATCGTCATGCGGGGGCTCCCTTGGAATCGATGGCTGCGTGTCGTCTCTGCTGGCTCACTGAGCATCGGCCGTGGCGAGCGCCGGGTAGTCGATGTATCCTTTGGCTCCGCCGCCATAGAGCGTGGCCGGGGAGAGGTTCGCCAGCGGTGCGCCGGTCTTCAGCCGCTCGACTAGATCTGGGTTGGCGATGAATGGACGGCCGAAGGCGAACAGATCGGCTTTGCCCCCGGAGAGCCGCGCGTTCGCCAGTTCCAAGTCGTAGCCGTTGTTGGCGATGTAGGTGTTCGTGAATCTTCGGCGCAAAGCGTCGAAGTCGAACGGAGTCACGTCGCGCGGGCCGCCCGTCGCGCCTTCGACAACGTGCAAGTAAACTAAGCCCAGGGCATCGAGCTGTGCGACCAGATAGTCGAACTGCGCCTGCGGATCACTGCTGGAGACGCCGTTGGCCGGCGAGACCGGCGAGATGCGGATGCCGGTGCACTCGGCGCCGATCTCTTTCACCACGGCAGCCGCAACCTCCAAGGTCAGTCGTGCGCGGTTTTCGATGGAGCCCCCATAGGCGTCGGTGCGTGCGTTGGCCCCGTCCTTGAGGAACTGGTCCAGCAGATAGCCGTTGGCACCATGGATCTCCACGCCGTCGAAGCCGGCGGCGATCGCATTGGCTGCAGCCTGGCGGAAGTCATCGACGATGCCAGGCAGCTCGGCGAGGTCTAGCGCGCGCGGCTCGGATACGTCCACGAACCCGTTGTTCAGGAAGATCTTGGTCGCGGCGCGAATGGCCGAGGGAGCTACCGGGGCGGCGCCGTTCTCCTGAAGATCTGCGTGAGATACACGTCCGACGTGCCACAGTTGCAGGAAGATACGCCCGCCCTTGGCGTGCACAGCATCGGTGACCTGCCGCCAGCCGTCGATCTGAGCCTGTGTGTAGATGCCCGGGGTGTCTTGATACCCCTGGCCCTGTTGCGAGATTTGAGTAGCTTCGGAGATCAGCAGGCCGGCTGAGGCTCGCTGGCTGTAGTAAGCAGCCGCGAACTCGCTGGGCACGAAGCCAGCGCCCGCGCGGTTACGCGTCAGCGGTGCGAGGACAATCCGGTTGGAAAGTGTCAGTGGGCCGAGGGCATATGGCTCGAACAGCGATTTTTGAGTCATGGCTGTTTTCCTTCAAGTGAATTGATGGTTCTTCTGCGAGTGAGCGTGCGCGCTCGAAGGCGGCATGCGAACGCCGCCGTCTGCGCTGCTATTCCTCCAGGAACTGGATGGCGTGCTTTAGGAAGCGCTCGGGACACTGGAAATGCGCGCCGTGCCCGGCATCGGGATAGATCAACAACTGGGCGTTCGGGATGTTCTGCGACAGGTGCCAGGAGTTAATCGTCGGGATCATGATGTCGTTGACGCCGTTGAGCACCAGCGTGGGCTGCTTGATCGAGTTCAGGAAAGCATAGGGGGGGTCGCCCGGAAGCGGCTGGAGATAGGCGGCGTGGGCCTCGGCCTGCGCCTTGGCCACTTCCAGCGAACTCGGCGGGTCTTGGTCGACGCGTTGGTGGCGTCGTTCCCAAAAGGCCAGGCCCGCTTTTTTTGCAGCCTCCGAACGGCCAAAGAACAGGTACAGGAAGTCCTCGGCGGTCGGCACCGGGTTGCTGGCGACCTTGGGCACGCCTTCTTCCATCTTGGGGTCACCGCCGCGCAGGCCCGTACCGAGCAGCAGCAGCTTGCGTACCAGTTGGGGATGGCGCAACGCGACCTCCTGCACCTGGAAGCCACCGATCGAAAAGCCCAGCAGATCCACCTGGGACAGCCCGAGCGCCTGAATCGCCAGGGCGATGTCGTCCGCCATGTCTTCAATGCGGTTGCGGGGCGTGCCAGTGGACGAGGCGATGCCGCGGCCGTTGAACAGAATGACTTCACGACCCGCAGCCAGTCCGTCGGTCAGCAGCGGGTCCCAGTGGTCCAGGCCTGCGCGGAAGTGCGGCACAAAGAATAGCGGGGGCTGCGGGGATTGAGGGTTGCCCCAGCGGCGATAGGCGAATCGGTCTCCATCGACTTCAATGAAGCGGGTCGGCGTTGTCAGGTGCGTGTCGCTCATGGCTAAAGTCCTTTGAAAGGGTGCAAGAGCGTTAATAATTGCGGTTATAATCTAAACAGTCAAGCACTTTGATTGTGATCGACATCAATGTATATTGAATGCTTCGCTGTTGGCACACAAAGGGCATGAGAAATGAAGGTTAGCAAGGCGCAGGCCCAGGCGAACCGGGCACGTATCGTCGAGACAGCATCGAGGTTGTTTCGTGAGCGAGGTTATGACGGCGTGGGCGTGGCAGAATTGATGTCGGCCGCTGGCTTTACCCATGGCGGATTCTATAAGCACTTCCGGTCCAAGGCGGCCCTGATGGCGGAAGCGGCGGCATTTGGTTTTTCGCAGACAGCAGCAAGATCCGACGGCGTCGATATCGTCGAGTACGTCAAGACCTATGTGTCCCGGTGGCACCGCGACAGGCGAAGCGATGGCTGTACCTTGGCCGCACTCGGGGGCGATGCCTCGCGCCAGCCCGAAGCAATCAAGGCGATGTTTGCAGAGGGCATCGAACGCATGCTGGCAGATATCGAGCGCGACGGCAGTGTGTTGGGCGACGGTGATCCCGAAAAGGCACGGGCTAAAGCGATCGACATGCTCGCCCATGCGGTGGGCGCGATCGTGTTGTCGCGGGCTTGCCCGGACGACTCGTTCTTGGCGGACGAAATTTTGAGCGTCTGCCGTGCCGAGCTCCTTGTAACTCTATCTTCCACGACCCCGACGACCTAGAACGTGGCGGCGACAGGCGGATGCCCACGCGGTGGGCATCGAAAACGCCGAGCACGGTCTCGGAGACTTCGAGCACGACGCGACTGAGGTTCTTGATCGAGCCTAGCGGTGCGCAAGTATCAGCAGTCCGAGCCGCAGGGGGGAGAAAAGTGCCTGAGTCATGGGCGAGATTCTTATGTCCGCCAGTCGTTTTCAAGATAGCGGGCTTGGCTCGGTAGCGGTTGGGCTTACCGCAAGGCCAGAAAAACGGCGAAGGCCAGTGCGAGGCTGGGTTTGAGGATGATGCCGAGCGATGTGCGCGCGGGAGCATCGCGCCGATGCTGATGGCGATGGCCGCGCAGCCCATTTGCAAGAATTCGATCAAGGCCGATGCAGCGCCCGCCTGCCGCCCGAATGGATGCCGCGCGATAGTGGTGCCCAGCGGGTTGACCATTTCCATCCCGAGCAGGAATAACGTCAGCGCAGCCCAAAAAAAGAAACCTACAACCTTTGTACATGCAAGTGAATGGGAGGGGCGGATGCAAGTCGATGAAGTGGTAGCATGCTGGGAAGCGGACGAAGCGCGTGTCCGCGTGCGCCAGAGTGCGTCAGGAGCGAAACCTAGGGGCAAGGACGTTGCCTGTGGGGAAGGGTTTCACGACCTTGGAGCTCAAGGTGAACATGCTGCGCTCTAAGCACAGAGGTACCATTGGTGGGCGCTGAAGGCAAGTTGATTCACGCTGGGCGCCAGGTGGCCATGGCCGAAGGCCGGATCGTCGGCCGGCATTGGCTTACTTCCTGTTGCCGCAGAGCTTGTTCGCAAAAAAGCCTGAGGCCTGCGGCGCCTTGCAGCCGGTCGAAGGGCTGACGCGCGATATACTTGGCCGTTTGTGAGCAAGGGTTCGGTACAGGTGGGTATGCGTGAATTGGCCGCCTGTCTGAGCTTATCGGCGGGCTCGCTGTATCACCGCTATCCCAATAAACAACATCTGCCGTTCGATCTGATTGAGTACTTCTACGAAGAGTTGTTGGCAGCCCTGAGCGTATTGAGCGAAAGGGGGCAGGCAATCCTCGGCCCCTTCGGCGTCATGGGCGGCTATATGCAGCCCCAGGGAAACGAGCGGATAGTCATGAACCTAGTGAACTTCGACCTTCCCCCAGGTGGCCCAGGACGCGCCGCGCTGGCGATGGCTGGGTGTGATGAAGGTCGGCATTGAGCACGACGCTTCACCTAATCTGGTCAATGCCCCAGCGCGACGCGGCTATGAGATGTAGGTCAGCAGCGATCTGACCGACTACGGGCGCGGACAGATCAACCTCCGCGATCCGGGCAGTGGTGTGTTGTGCGGCGGGACCGGACCCTGAGCGGATTCGCATATTGCGATCTGGTAATCACCTCCGTTCCTTGAAGAGGATCTGGAAGCGTATCAGCGGCGAGCCAGCCAGACCGTTTGGGCGTTACAGAACTCTCTGAGTCCATAGTGAGAGAGCTCCCGCCCGAAGCCGCTTTTCTTGACGCCGCCGATGGGGACGCGCGGATCGGTTGCGACGTACCCATTGATAAAGACGCCGCCCGTAATCATGCGTGCGGCAAAACGCCTGGCCATTTCGACGTCAGCAGTCCAGATGCTACCCGCCAGGCCGAACTCGCTGTCGTTTGCCAGTTCCAGTGCTTGTATCGCGTCCCTGGCAACGATCAGCGAGGCGACCGGACCAAACAGTTCCTCCACGAACGAGGTCATCCCGGGGCGGACATCTGTCAGAATCGTCGGCTCGTAGTAATTGCCGATCCCTTCTATTTTTTTACCACCCAACAGCAGCTTCGCGCCTTGGGCGACGGTTGCCTTGACTTGCTCGTCCAGCTCGTCCCGCAGATCGGCACGAGCCATTGGGCCAATGTAAGTGCTGTTTTCAAGTGGATCCCCGAGCTTGAGCGCAGTGACTGCGTCAACGAACTTGCTCTCAAATGCTTCAGCCACGCTTTGTTCGACGATGATGCGTTTGGCGGCAATGCATACCTGGCCGCTATTTTGAAAGCGTCCGACAACGGCAGCGTTAACGGCCTCATCAATATCCGCATCAGCCAGGACCACGAACGGGTCGGACCCGTCCAGTTCCAGGACACATTTTTTCAGCGCCGCGCCGGCTTGCGCACCAATGGCTGAACCCGCCCGGACGCTGCCAGTGACAGTCACCGTAGCGATGCGTGGATCTTCGATGGCCTTAGATACCGTTGATGGAACAACGTTGATGATTTCAAAAACGCCGTCGGGTAGCCCGGCATCCCGCCAGGCTTGTTGAAGCTTGTAAGCGCAGCCCATGACGTTGGGCGCATGCTTGAGGACATACGGGTTGCCGGAAAGGATGATCGGAACCACGCCCCTCATCACCTGCCAGAACGGAAAATTCCAGGGCATGACCGCAAGGACGGCCCCGAGCGGTCGATAAGCGACATAGGCTTTATCGTCCTCAACCAACGTAGGCTCAGGCTCCAACATTCGTGGCCCATGCTGGGCGTACCATTCACATAGCGCGGCGCATTTTTCTACCTTTGCACGCCCCTGAACGACAGGTTTGCCCATTTCGTTCGCAGCCAGCTGAGCCATCCCTTCAGCCTGGGTGCGAAGCTGCGAGGCGAGGTTGAGCAAGACTCCGGCCCTGACTTCTACCTCAACGTCCCGCCATTTCTCAAAGCCAGCTTGTACGCGAACCAGGGTCGCCTCCATTTCGCTGACAGACTCATAGGGATAACGACCGATCTGTTCGCCGTTGGCAGGGTTGATAGAGAGGGCAGCGCCAAAGCTATCGAAGGTCATCGTGAGGTCTCGGAAAGAAATTGTGGAGGGGCATAAGCAGGCTCTTTTATAGCAATCGCCAGTATCGATGGATTCATGTTGTTTTCAATCAGACCCATGTACAGATCTACACGAGTAGGTTGTTCGAAGTTATGAATGGCGTCGGTGCGTGTCGTATCGTACAAAGACCTATTGGCATTGTTTTCGATCGTACAATTGCTGCTTGTACAGCATGCAGGTCATTCTCGGAACAGCCTGATATATGCATTACGGCTCACCGTACGATAAAAACAAGGGGGATGTGATGAGTTATGTTTGGACTCGACAGCAGTTGGACGAATACCGGAGCTATTACGATAATATCCGTACGCACCACAGTTACAGTTATGTCAATTATTCCACCACCGCTGAGTTCGTTCGGAGCGTGCTTCCGCCGTGCCTGGATGTTTGCAAGAAACCGATAGTCTCGGTCGGGTTCCTGTCGTTCATGGAGTGGGTGAATGGCGTACCGAATCGTATGGGACGCGACCGTGCGGCTATTATTGGCGTCAATGCCGAATATAAAGGCGTTGAAGGCAGTTACTATTTGACAGTTCTCGAAACGGAGGAAATCAACATCGTCACCGGGCGTGAGTTCTGGGGGATGCCAAAAAAACAAGGGACGATTGATTACTTTGAAGACGGCGACAACTTTCATGGCATCGCGGGCAGGAAGAATCATGACCTGATCCAGCTCAATGCTTGCTTGGGGGAAGAGCAGGGCGGCATGAGTGAAATGCCCGAGTATTATTTCGACCTGCGCTGTGGTTATGAAGTAAATGCACGCTCAATCCGCAACCCCGAACTGGTGATTTTCAAGAACTCTACATTGATCAAGCGCTTCCGTCCGATCACTCGCCCGCATCTGCAGCTTACTGGTTCGCCATTCGACACCGGCGTAGGTACGGTGCCGGTCGGAGACTTTATAGAGGGTGGTCATCTCGGCGGGGAGACGTCCTACATTGTCGAGCAGGTGGTGGATCTGTCGAGGGGTGGCGTTGATTACGCGCCCTATTTGATGGGGCGACTGTACGACGACTGGCCGGATGTCCGTCGATAAGGGCAGCGATAACACCCAACGTCTACACCTCGTCTGTGAGTAGCATCGGGCGAGGTGGATTCATCAGCGTGTTGCTCCAGAGTGCTATCGAGGTATCGAGCATCTGTGCCCGGATCTCAGGGGTGAGGCCGGGTTGCCATTGGTAAAAGAAGTTACCTTCAATCATCGTAGCGATCAGCCCGCTGTAGGTTTCGACAGCGTTCGGATTCAGTTGGGGGTTGATCTCACGGACGAGGTACCTCAGGCCCGTCAGAAAATACTCATATTGCTCGATCATGACCTCCTTGATGCGTTCATCCTGGGTCGCCAGTGCGCCCATCTGGAAAAACAACCTACCCGTGTAATGATCCAGGGTCGCCGCCACATTTTCTCGAATCGCCAGGGCCAGCTTTTCCATAGGTGGCGTATGGCTGTCGGTGTAGATCTCCTGGAAGCGGAACACAAAAGACTCGAGTTTGGCCTTGATCATCTGCAAGCAAAGATTTTCGGTATTCCCGCAGTAATGCTGCAGAGTGCTCAGGCTGATGCCCATTTCCTTTGCCACCTTGCGGGCGGAAAACTCTGCGTAGCCGTCACGGATGAACACTTGTGCTGCCGCATCATTTATTTCCTCGATCTTTCTCGACCTTTTCTGCGTGCGGCCATATTTGACCTGGCTCTCTATCTCTTGGTCTTCGGTGGCAGCAGGCGAGGGCATATCTGATCCTATCCAGTCATACATTTATTCCCGCTAGCCTACCTCGCCCGCGGGGTGAGGCAAGCACATTTCATGACATGAGTCTAAAATTAGGTCGCGCGACCTAGGTTGGTGCTTTTCTACACAGCAATGGCCTATGATCTGGGTATATCTGACTCATCAAGGAAGAGCTCGCCAGCCTCTGCGGCTCACGATTGCTGCTGGCCGTGCGTCCATCAGCGCCATCGCTATTCATGGCAAGGTTATTGCGTTGGAAGACTTTTACCGGACCCGGCCCGCCGGGCCAGCCCTATCATTCACTCGATGTACTGACCATGTCCCTGACCTTGAACGACCTGATCCTGACGCCTGAACTGCGGACCCGTGTCATATGCGGTGCGCAGCGGTGCGACGAAACAGTGAGCTGGGCACACGTCTGCGAGCTCGCTGACCCATCCGAATGGCTGGGGAAGGGGGATTTGCTGATGACCACGGGCATTGGCATTCCGGCGGATCCAGGCGAGCAGCGGCTATATGTCGAGCGCCTGCACGTCGGTGGGCTGGCAGGGCTGATGATTGGTGACAACATGCAGGCCCCTGCGGATATTGACGAACTGTTCGCGGCGGCCAAGGCGTTGGGTTTCCCGGTGTTGATGACCGAGTATGGTGTTCCGTTTTCAGCCGTTACCAAGGCGGTGGTGAATGCCTACAAACAGCTGGAGAGCAATCGGCGTAACGCCATCTCCCAGGTGTATGAGACCGCCCGCATCAGCATCCAGGGCTTGGGGCTGCCGGGGCTGCTCAAACGCCTGGAGGCCGACGTAGGAGCGGTGCTGCATCTGGTCGACCCACGCTCCTTAAACCCCTGGATGGCTGGATTGGCTGAGCTTCCTGCGCTCCATCGCGAGGCCATACTTCAACGTCCGAGAGCCGCCCACGGCACGCCCATTGTCCAGCGGTGTGCGGTGGCGGACGGTGAAACCGTGCTGGTGTCCGTGCCCTCTCACCGCCGTTGCCTGTTGGCTGCCCACAGTGCGCAAGCGCTGGACTACGGTCTGCTGCATCACATCGTTGCCGTTATCGGCATTGAACTCGAGCGACTCAGGGTTGACCGGGAAACCAAGTTGCGCCAAGGGGGCGAACTGATCGACGACCTCCTGCACAAGCGTGTGTTGCCTCGGCAGGCAGAAGAACGGCTAGAGGCATGTGGCGCGGATGTTTCACGCTTGAGGCTCGCAGTCGCCCGTTTGGGCGCGCTGTCGATCGAGGAGATTGACGAGGCGCTGGTGCGGCATGGCATCGACCTCATATTAAGGGTGCAGGGCGAGGAGGTCTTTGCGCTGTTCTGGGCTGATGAAACTGTCCGCGATTTTCAGTCCAATCTGTTGATCAAAATGGGCGTGAGCGATTTCCTTGAATATGTGGACAATTGTGCCAATGCGCTGCGCGAAGCACGCCTGGCGCTGGCCCATGCCACCGAGAATAGCCCGCTCAGTTTCTACTCGGATACTGGGGTGAATTCTCCCTGGCTGCCACAAAGCCTGCATGATGCAACCGAGGCGTTTCGCCGGGTCTTGGGACCGCTGACGGATTATGACGTCGCTCAAGGCGCCCAACTGTTGCACACCCTGCGTACGTTTCTGGAAAACAACCGATCATGGATAAATACCGCTAACAAGCTGCATATACATAAACAAACGTTGGTTTATCGAGTGCGCAGGATCGAGGAGATTACCGCCAGGTCTTTGGATTCGACGGATGACGTCGCCATATTATGGTTTGCGCTCAAGGCGGCAGATATTGCTGGCATTTCAAATCTATGCACCGCGAGTACCGCGAAGGAACCCCATGTCCGCAAGTTACCCTCGGAGGTGCCTGACTCAAGATGAGAGAGTGTTTGTCTTGCAGATGTCTTTATGCCGGCAGTGGGTAGGTAGTCTCGTATTTGTTGTAATTCCAGCCCCTGAATATAATTCCTGCGCTTTAATCGGCGGATGTATCGCTGTTCGTAATAAATGACATGGACGCGCCTGTGCTAACTTTTAAACCCATACGATCATACAGCTGCTTTTTGCATTTTATTATGTTCGCACCATTGTTGGCGCACAGGCGGTGAGCAACTCTAGTTTCAGCGTTCGGGCTTGGGTCGTGAGTCCCGGGCGCTATAACTAGACCACTGCACAAGGATAATAACCATGGGCTTTGTTAAAACTCCTGAAGAAGTAAAAGAAATCCAGGCTTTGCTGTCCAAGGGGCGCTTTACAGTAGAATCCGTTTCCATTGAATTCGAAACCACGTTTGAGTTCTTGCGCTCAGTGCTGCCGCCATGCTTCGAACTCCCTGAAAAACCGATTGCAATCGCCAACGTCTCTCGTTGGCAGAGCGCCCTGTGCGGCGAGTTCGATTGTGGGGTTATCTACCTGAATTGCCGTTACAAGGAATTCACCGGCACCACGATGCTGACCCTCTTCGTCAGCGGTGATATGCCGGTCACGATCGGGCGCGAGATGTGGGGCGAGGGTAAAAAGCTTGCCTCGTCGCAATTGTATTTCGATGGTAACGATGCCTACGGCTACACCGAACGCAACGGTGTGCGCCTGATCGAAATCAGCGCTGAGTTCGGCCCGGACTTGGGGCCACTCGATACCAGCAACTACGACTTTGAAATTAAGGCCCAACCTCACGTTACCGGTATCGGCTTGCAGAACGACGTCGTTCTCAACTGCATGAAGACCGAAGAGTCCTATCGCGTAACGCGCGTGGGCAAAGGTACCCTCAAGCTGACTGGTTCCACCATGGATCCGCTGGACACTATCCCGGTGATTTCCGTTGGTGAAGCATTCTATGCCGAAGGCGCCTCTTCCTGGACCGTGCCCTGGTTTGATGAATTGCCAAACCGTGATGCGTATGTGCCGTACATCTACGGCCAGAAGTACGACGATTTCCGTTTCTTTGCAAAGCCAAAACGGTTCGCTGAGTAAGACTTTATTCAGCGCTTCTCATAATAAAAAGCGAAGGACAGCAAGACGCTCAAGTGGATCCTTTGGGGCCGTGCCCCAAAGGATTGGAGTTCGACCTTGAGTGCCTCCCAGCCCCTTCAGATAAAGGAGAAAACCATGTCTCGCTACAGTCCCGTCAATGATCAGGGGAAATGGCTGGCACTGTTCCTGTGCTTCCTCGCCACCGTTGTCATTTTCATACCTTATGTCGGTTATTCAACCCAGATCGTCACCATGATGACCGATCTGAACATGACTTATACGATGGTGGGGACGCTGGCTTCGGCTTCTGCAGTGGCTGGCGGAATCATCCTTCCATTTGCCGGCATCCTGGTCGACCGCTGGGGTGCCAAGAAGATCACCGTTCTGGGTCTGCTCATTTCCGCAATCGGGCAGGTCGCCTTCGCCTACGTTCCTTCATTCGAAGCGATGTTGATGTCTCGCATCTTTCTCGGTGCCGGCATCCCACTTTTGTTCATCGGGCCTTACACCCTCGCGCTGCGCTGGTTCGAGCAGTCCGGTAAAACCGGCGTGGCCATGGGCGCCATGCTGGCAACGGACGGGATAGGCACATTGCTCGCCCTCTATGCCTATTCCCATGTGCTGAATGCTTATGGATGGCGTGAAGGTTCTGCCCTGGGGGCCATCGCGCTGGTGGCGACGATGCTCGTCAGCCTGTTCTTCCTGAAGGAACCCAATCATTTCGCGACACCTGCGACTCAGGCCGAGGTCGGCAAGTCATCTGTCATCCGGGACTTCATTGCGGCCCTGACTCACCGCAACGTGCTGGTTGCTGCGGTATTTCTGGTGGGCGTCTGGGGTTCCTACGCGGTGGCCATCTATTGGGTCCCGACCATCCTCATGGAAGAGAACGGCTGGAGCGAGAGTGATGCCGGCCTGATCGGTGCCCTGTACCCACTGGTGGGCATGATTTGCGCGGTGACGTTCGGCTTGATGTCCGACCGGCTGGGTCGGCGCAAACCCCTGATGCTGATTTCCGGCATGGGCATGACCGTAGCCTTCTTCGGCTGCGCTGCGGCGCTGTCGATGAAAAATTACCCCTTGCTCGCCGCCATGCTGCCCATCTCCGGCCTGTTCGCTTATGGCGGCATCCCGTTGGCCTACTGCCTTGCCGCCGACTCGGTGGGCATCAAGCTGGCTGCCACCGCGAACGGCATCATCATGAGCCTGGGCTTTTTGCTTGGTGGCGTCGTGTACCCGATGGTCCTGGGCGTGATCAAGGACGTAACGGGGCAATACACCGACGGCTTCATCGCCGCATCCGTGTCGCTGGTCGTATTGAACATCATGGCCATCCTGTTCGCCCGTGAACATGTGGTCACTGCGCGCCCCGCGTATTCGTAAATCGACATTCAAGTGCAATAAAACTTAGAAAAGAAGCAGGAGTTGAAGATGAACATTTATTACGATGGCAAATTTGTAAAAAGCCAAGGCGCCGCCATTCAAGTAGAGAACCCGGCGACGGAAGAGATATTTGCCGAAGTCGCCGAGGCAACCACCGGCGAACTGGATGCCGTCGTTGCTTCTGCCAAGTCTGCACAACGCAAATGGGCTCGCGTAGGGGCGGGCGAACGCGCCGAACTGCTGCACACCTGCGCGGTTCGCCTCAGGGAACATGCACCGGAGCTGGCGCGCCTGCTCACCCAAGAAAGTGGCAAGCCCTTGCGCGAAAGCCTCGATGAGGTCGAGTGGAGTGTCGATGCCTACCGCCATCTGGCCGAGGTTGCGCGTACCCAGGGCGGACAGGTTGTCCAGCCGAACATGGCGGGCCAGATGAACCTGGTGTTACGTGAGCCCCTGGGAGTCATCGTCAGCATCCTGCCATTCAACTTCCCGGTTCTGCTGATGACGTGGCAGGTGGCGGCGGCGTTGGCGGCAGGCAACACCTGCATCATCAAGCCTTCCGAAGTTACGCCGATGACCGCGCTGCTGTTGGCGAAGATCTTCGACCATTTGCCACCCGGCATTTTCAACGTCGTGACCTGCGGCGCCAAGGGCTCTGCTTACCTGGTTTCCCACCCTGATACGCACATGATCGCATTCACCGGTTCGGTGCCAACCGGTCAGAAAATCATGCAGGGCGCTACCGAGCGGATGAAGCCGCTGCTGCTGGAATTGGGCAGCTCCGATCCGTTCATCGTCCTGGATGATGCCGATTTCGATATGGCCGTGCAGGCCGCTACGTTCGCGGCATTCCTGAACTGCGGCCAGGTGTGCACGGGCTCCGAGCGCTTCTTCATCCATGAAAAAATCTACGATGACTTCATGGAGGCACTCGTCCAGTCGGTTTCCAGGCTGCGCATTGGTGATCCGATGGGCGATGTGGACATTGGTCCGCTGATCAACAAGGCCGCGATCAATGGCGTCGAAGGCGGTCTGGCTCACCTCCAGAGTCTGGGCGCGAGAATTCGCCATGGCGGCAAGCGCGTCGATTTCCCACGGGGTCATTTCTTCCAGCCAACGATTGTTGAAATCACCGACCCGAACAAGCAGCAGCCGCGTCATGAACTGTTCGGGCCGCAGGCGACGTTCTGCAGGATCCGTTCGCTGGATGAAGCCATCGAGCACGCCAACAACAGTGATTTTGGTCTGGGTTCGAGCATCTTCACGTCCAGCCTGGAGTCGGCGATGCGTGCCGCCACCGAAATCGACAGCGGCCACGTATGGATCAATGATCCGTTGAAGGACAACGTTGCCGCGCCATTCGGCGGCAAGAAAATGTCGGGGTTGGGCCGAGAGCTTGGCCTGGATGGCATCAATGCCTTCACGGACGTGAAACACGTGCATATGCAGTTCAAGCCAAGCGTGCAGGGTTGGTGGTTTCCGTACACCCGCCCGGACATCTGAGTCAGCCACGTTTCATTAGTGCTGTGCGGTGGGAGGAGGGTATCGAAGCCTTCCTTCCCTGCGCACGGGAGCTGCGCTGTTCCTGACGTCTGGCGCAATTCTCTTCCCGCGTGAACTCACACGAACAACAAGAACTTTATGCGCAAGCAAATCGCGGAGCGTTGGCATCATGAACAAGAATATCGGGACTGAGCGTGCGACCGGTGTTGAAAGCCGAGCGATGCTGGTGGAGTCAAGATCCATCGATTATGTACCCTTGAGTGAGCGGCACGGTCGCCTGGGAGATCAGGCCACCATCTGGTTCGCCGGCAGTGCCCAGCTACTCAGCCTGGCAACCGGCGCCATTGGGATTGCCCTTGGACTCAACTTGGCCTGGACCTTGATCGGCCTGGCCCTGGGGACCTTCCTCGGCACGCTGCCTGTCGCCGCGCATGCGAGCCAGGGTCCGCACCTGGGGCTGCCGCAGATGGTACAGACCCGACCTCAATTCGGTCGCTATGGCGCATTGTTCATATGGCTCGTGGCGGTGTTGGTCTATTGGGGCTACATCGTCTTGAACGTGAACCTGATGGGCGCCACGGCGGAACAATTGAGTTTGAGCTCAGCGACTACCGGCGGCGTTGTATTGGGTCTGGTATCGATTGCAGTGGCGATCTTCGGCTACAACCTGTTACACGTGGGGCAACGCTACACGACCTTTGTCCTGGTCGTGGTGTTGCTGATCTACGTTGGGGGGCTTTTGTACGGCGGTCATCTTCCAGATGGCCTGTTCAGCCTGGCCGGCAGTTTCCAGTTCACTCCCTTTCTGATGGTTACCTCCGCCGCGCTGGCCTATCAACTTTCATGGGCGTTCTTTGTCTCTGACTATTCGCGCTACATGCCGCCCACCACCAGCCATCGATCCATTATTGCCTACACCGGCCTGGGCGCCGGGCTGGGTGTGTTCGGCATGGAAGCGGTCGGCGCCATGAGCGCCGCGTTGTATCCGAAAGAAGCCATTACCTTGGGTTTGCAGCTATCGGGCGATCTGGTCTATCCCGGCTTTGGTGCCGTTGTGCTGACGGTCGGTGGTATTGCACTGCTGATCTTCAATGGCATGTGCGCCTACGGAGGGGCGCTGACGTTGATCACTGCATTGGACAGTGTGCTGCCGAGGTCTCCCAGCAGAGCGCTGAGAATCAAGGCCATTGCGCTGATCGGGGTGACTGCGACATTAGTCGGGGTCCTGCTGCCCGCAGACTTCCTGAATACCACCTTCTATACGGTCCTGGCGGTGTTGGCCTATCTGATGGCGCCCTGGACGGCGATCAACCTGGTGGACTATTTCATCGTCCGGAAAGGCCGCTACTCGGTCAGGGAAATCTTCAACGTGCGGGGCATTTACGGAAAGTGGAACTGGCGGGGCATCGCCGCTTATGTCCTGTCTTTCATGGCGATGATTCCGTTCATGTATCTGTCGTTCTACCAAGGCCCCATCGCCCGATATTTCGGTGGTGTCGACTACGCCTTTTTCGTCGGCATTCCTGTCGGCGCGATGCTCTATTGGCTGTTCTGTTTGAACCTGGACCTGAAGACAGAGTTTGAAGTGATCAGCGCCGCCGACGACAACCTTGACCGCGATGCCGCTCCGATCGTTTAGCCACACAACGGGCATCAGCCCAGGCGTTCACCTGACGGGACAATAATAATGACTCAGACAGATACTTCATTCGGCACTGGCGACCCCGTCATCGGGGAGAGCCTGCCCGGCACTGAACAGAAGGTATCGTTAACCCGCGTGACCCTCCTGGGACTCTCCGGACAACAGCTGGGACCAAGCGCCGCCATCGCGGCGGGATCGATGCCATTGTATGCGGGCAACGCCTCATGGCTGGCGATGGCGCTCGCGTTGCTGGCCGCACTTTGCATGACGGCAGCGGTGAACGTATTCGCCCGCAAATACGTGGTGACCGGCTCGCTGCTGTCCTATGTGGGGATCTCCCTGGGACGGGTACCTCAGCGGGTGGTTGCGGCATCCTATCTGGTGGGGTTCCTGGTGGTCTGCGCGGCGCTGTCCGCTTGCTTCGTGACGTTCAGCAGCAGCTTTCTGCACAGCCTCGGCGTGAAGTTTGCGCTGTCAGGCTGGTTCCAGGCTGCGACGGCTATCGTCATCTCGATCCTGGCCGGCGTCTTGACCTGGCGGGGGCTGGACGCTTCGATTTCGATCACGGCCTGGTTGTCGTTTCTCCCGGTGCCGCTGCTCGCCATCGTGGCCGTCATGGCTGCGTCGAAAACCGGAATAGACCTGCAAGCGCAGCTGACTTTGCAGGGAACATCCCTGTCGAGCCTGGCCGAGGGAACCATTGTTGCGTTGGCCTATTTCGTGGGCTGCGATGCCCTGGCAGCGCTCGCGGCCGAAACGGACGACCCGAAAAAGAATGTACCGCTGCTGCTGCGCAACGTGTTGCTGATCACCGGTCTGGCATTCGTCGCTATCCTAGTTTTGAGTGCACCTTTGATGGGGCAAAACCTTGAAGCACTTAGTAACGGCGAGTCACCCACGCAAATCCTGGTCACGGCCGCCGGCATGGAGTTCCTGCAACTGCCCATCGACTTCCTGTTGGGCGCCGCTACGTTCGCAAGCCTCGTGGCCTTCATGAACTACGGCAGTCGAGTGTTCGCAACGGCATCGGTCGACCGCTTCATCCCGCAGATTTTCTCCAGGATTCATCCCCGGTTCGGTTCACCTACCGGTTCAACGGTGCTGATGACGCTGGCGGCTGCCTGCATTCCCGTCGCGTTGCAGTTTCTGGCTGCAACGCCGCCGCTGCAATCGACCGCCTATTTGTCGACCCTCTATTCGCTGTTCTGGATTGCGCCCTACGTGCTGCTCGGCTTTGGCGCCATCAGGGAAATCAGGATCGACGGTCATTCCAGGCCAGGTACGGTCGTCGCCATCGGGCTGGGTGTCGCGGTGTTCATCGCGTTGCTGATCTACAACTTCGCGGCCAATCCCGGCGGGGTGTTTGGCGCACTGCCTTACATCATGGTGCTGTTGACCGTCCTGGCCTTTCTCGGCTTCAGCGTAGTGGACGCCGTCAGGAAGTAGATATGCCCATAGGCTCCAGTGCTGGTGAGGTCTCTCACGTAAGGCCTGGAGCAGCCGTTGGTTTCGAGGAGATGATGATGAGCAATTTTATTGCAGCTGTTCTGGTCACCGGCGCTGGTTCAGGAATCGGCCAAGCCACCGCTGCCGAGTTCGCGCGCCAGGGTTACTACGTGGTGGGTTGTGATGTTTCCGAGGCAGGTCTGGCTGGCACGGCAACGCTGATAGGGGCTGAAAAATTCCAGGGCCAGGTTGTGGATGTACGCGATGAAGCGCAGGTACGCAATGCGTTCGAACTCGTCGCAAAGAAGAGCATTCCCTTGCATGCCGTCGCCGCCTGCGCAGGTGTTGCGCGCACGGGGTTGGCACATGACCTGGAACAGGAAGGATGGGACTTCACCCTTGGCATCAATCTCACCGGAGTCTGGCTGACGGCGAAGTACGCCATGCCGATTTTCCTTGAACAGCGCAAGGGCGCTTTTGTTGCCGTCGGCTCGGATGCTTCGGTGCGGGGGGCTTCCGGGTATGCGGCTTACTGCGCCTCCAAACATGGTGTGCTGGGCCTGGTGCGCTGTCTGGCCCTGGACTACGGCTCATACGGCATTCGTTCGAACCTGGTGTGCCCGGGGTTCGTCCAGACACCGATGATGGACAGTTTGTTTGCCGAAGCCGAAGACCCGGTGGCCGAAATGCAGGCTTATGCGAAAGAGGTGCCGCTGGGCCGCTTTGCGCTGCCGTCGGAAGTGGCAAAGGCAATTTTCCACTTGGCTTCGGACGAGGCGTCATACACCAATGGTGCGCTCTATTCCATTGATGGTGGCGCAACAGCGGGTCATTTCGGCTGACTCATATCTTTGTACGAGCCAGCTCATACATTTGAATTGAACAGACGATTGTTTCCGTCTGTTCGAGGGCTGAATGTAGCTCTATCAATCGCTGTCAATGGAATTCGTAAATGAAACGTTCCTTATGGTTGGAGGAAATTGCCTCCGAGCTGACTCCGCTGCCTGCCTTGGAAGGCAATCTGTCCGTGGATGTCGCCATCGTCGGCGGTGGCTTCGTTGGGCTTTGGACAGCCTTGCAGTTGCTGGAAAAAGATCCGGTTTGCCGGATTGCGATCATCGAGCAGGATATCTGTGGTGGCGGCGCCTCCGGTCGCAATGGGGGCTTCGTCATGTCCTGGTGGCCGAAGATCAGTTCGCTGTCGGCCCAGTGTGGCAAGGATGAGGCGGTGCGCCTGGCGCGAGCCTCGGCGGCGGCCATCGGTGAGATCGAGGCCTTCTGCGAGGCCCACGGGATCGACGCTCATTTTCGCCGCGCCGGTTGGTTGTGGACGGCCACCAGCGATGCTCAGCGGGGTGCGTGGAACGATGTCCTGCAGACCTGCCAGCGACTTGGCGAAGCGGTGTACATGCCGTTGTCCAATCGCGAAGTCGCCCGTAGAACCGGCTCGCCGATGCATCTGGAAGGCGTGCTGGAGATCAGCAACGCCACCGTGCAACCGGCACGCTTGGTGCGCGGCCTGCGGCGTGTGGCGTTGGAGAAGGGCATCAAGAGCTTCGAGAACACCCCCATGATTGGCCTGGAGCATGGCAAGCCTGCGGTGTTGCAGGTGCCGAAGGG
>Ga0157375_10000463_pt1 | contig 36935 bp, 27 predicted proteins | sample M35metaG_FD_115311 | JGI IMG/M metagenome (GOLD analysis project Ga0157375, IMG submission 115311) | Miscanthus rhizosphere microbial communities from Kellogg Biological Station, Michigan, USA - M3-5 metaG | ecosystem: Host-associated > Plants > Roots > Rhizosphere > Soil | place: USA: Michigan... | reverse complement strand
TCCCGCAACGCCGACGATCACGCCCGGCGGACCGACTACGTTCTGCACCGGCGGCAGCGTCACGCTGACGTCCAGCAGCGCGAGCGGCAATCAGTGGTTCCTGGACGGCAACTCGATCGGCGGCGCGACGAACAACACGTACGTCGCCACGGCGAGCGGCAACTACACGGTCGTCGTGACGGCGAGCGGCTGCAGCAGCGCCGCGTCGGCTCCGACGAGCGTCACCGTCAATCCGATCCCAGCCACGCCGACAATCACGCCCGGCGGACCGACCACGTTCTGCACCGGCGGCAGCGTCACGCTGACGTCGAGCAGCGCGAGCGGCAACCAGTGGTTCCTGAACGGCAACTCGATCGGCGGCGCTACGAACAACACGTACAACGCCACTGCCAGCGGCAACTACACCGTCGTCGTGACCGCGAGCGGCTGCAGCAGCGCCGCGTCGGCTCCGACGAGCATCACCGTCAACCCAACTCCCGCAACGCCGACGATCACGCCCGGCGGACCGACTACCTTCTGCACCGGTGGCAGCGTCACGCTGACATCGAGCAGCGCGAGCGGCAACCAGTGGTTCCTGAACGGCAACTCGATCGGCGGCGCTACGAACAACACGTACAGCGCCACCGCCAGCGGCAACTACACCGTCACCGTGACCGCGAGCGGCTGCAGCAGCGCCGCGTCGGCTCCGACGAGCGTCACCGTCAATTCGATCCCGGCCACGCCGACGATCACGCCTGGAGGACCGACCACGTTCTGCGCCGGCAGCAGCGTCACACTGACGTCGAGCAGCGCCAGTGGCAATCAGTGGTTCCTGAACGGCAACTCGATCGGCGGTGCTACGAACAACACATACGTCGCCACGGCGAGCGGCAACTACACCGTCGTCGTGACGGTGAGCGGCTGCAGCAGCGCCGCGTCGGCTCCGACGACCGTCACGGTCAACCCAACTCCCGCAACGCCGACGATCACGCCCGGCGGACCGACTACCTTCTGCACCGGCGGCAGCGTCACGCTGACCTCGAGCAGCGCCAGCGGCAATCAGTGGTTCCTGAACGGCAACTCGATCGGCGGCGCTACGAACAACACGTACATCGCCAATGCATCGGGCAACTACACTGTCACCGTGACCGCGAGCGGCTGCAGCAGCGCCGCGTCGGCTCCGACGACCGTCACGGTCAACCCAACTCCCGCCACTCCGACCATCACGCCTTCCTCAGGCTCATTCTGTCCGAACGGCGGCGCGTTCCTCTTCGTCCAGCTGTCGTCGAGCTCCGCGACCGGCAACCAATGGTTCCTGAATGGCAACGCCATCGGCGGTGCGAACGGCGCGACATATAACGCAACCGCCGCCGGCAGCTACACCGTGCAGGTAACTGCCGGCAGCTGCGTCAGCGCGATGTCGACAGCGGCGACCGTACTCGCCGGCGCCACCACGTCACCGACGATCACGCCCAGCGGTCCCACCACCTTCTGCGCCGGCGGCAGCGTCACGCTTAACGCCTCGACCACGAATCCAAGCGTGGTTGGGTACCGCTGGTACCGCAACGGCGTGTACATCACAAACACTAACCCTCTTGTGGTCACACAGGCCGGGGACTACACCGCCGACTACCTCGCCGGTGCCTGCCAGAGCGCCGTTTCCGGGATCACAACCGTCACCATCAATCCGAATCCGGACGCCACCATCACCGCTCCCGCCAGCGCCGTCGCCGGTTCGACCGGCAATACGGCATCCGTTGCCAATGCCGGCGCGGGCGCAACATACAACTGGAGCATCAGCAACGGAACGATCACCGCTGGTACAGGCACGAACAGCATCACCTTCACTGCCGGCGCGGCGGGAACGCTCACGCTCAACGTGACCGTGACGACGAGCTCCGGCTGCAGCGACGCCAAGCCGGCCAACGTCAACGTCACGGCCGTGCCCTCGCCGGTCACCGTCACATCCGTCGCACCGGTCAGCGGATCGACGTATGGCGGAACGGCGGTGACGATCAATGGTACCGGCTTCGCCGCGGGCGCGACCGTCACCTTCGGCGGAACGGCAGCGACGAACGTCGTGGTCGTCAGCGCGATCAAGATCACCGCAACTACGCCGGCCCATACAGCGGGATCCGTCAACGTCACGGTGACGAACACGAATACAACCAGCGGCACGCTGACGGCCGGTTTCCTCTACGCCACGCTCTTCGATCCGAATGGCGACGGCACCATCTCGCCCCTGGACATCTTCTATCTGGTCAACTACCTGTACCTGGGCGGCCCGGCGCCGATGGGACCCGCCGGAATGTTGTCGGGTGATGCGAACGGCGACGGCGTCGTCAATCCGCTCGACATCTTCTATCTCGTCAACTACCTCTTCCTCGGCGGGCCGAAGCCGCACGCCGTTCCGGGCACGGTGAGCGCGCTCTCGGTTGGAAGCGCGGCGCCGCAGATCGCCGGTTCACTCGCTCTCGGCAAGCCGGTTCTTCGTGGCGGACGCTATTTCGTGCCGGTCATCATGACGGCAGCCCGAGGATCGGTGGCGCCGCAGGCGATGTCTCTGCGCGTTCATTTCGACGGTGAAGCCGACAACGTAACGATCCGCAAAGCCGGAGCAGCGAAGGATGTCGCCGTCGCGTTCGAGACTCACCGCTTTGCCGGCAACGATCTGTCGTACCTCGTCTCGTACGGCAATCTCTTCCTCGGCTACTCGGCGTCAGCGGTCGTTGCCGAGATTGAAGTCGAGAGCAGCAATGCCACGCTCAGTATCGATCCGCAACTGACGATGCTCGGCAATCAGGCCGGAACGATGACCGCCTCGGTTTCGAACGGCAAACTCCAGGTGACCGGCACGAAGATCGGGAACGAAGCAGCGCCGCGCCCGCGCACTCCGGGCCATGAAGTGAATTGAGAGGGATAACGAACGCGATGAACTCGAAGGCAGGGGGTAGTCATTTTGACTACAACGGAACCGGCGAATTGCCGATTCACGAATCGGGGCTTCGCCCGCATGATGCGCGGCGGTCCTTCCCCAATTTGATGAGCGCAAGCACGTCCTCGAAGTCCATTCTGCGGATCGACGACGACCTGATGGCCGGCGCGCGGCGGCAGGTTCTTCGTTCCGAGAGCTACCGCACGCCGGCGCTGGCAAAGTCCGCGGCCGGTGGTAAGATCGCCGCGCTCCTCGCCCAAAAACAACCCATTCCTTTTCTCAGCCAGTTTCTCGTGGAACTGCCATATTCGATCGAAACGTCAATCAAAGGACAAACGTTATGAAACGCACCCTTAACCTTCTTCTTGTCGCCCTGATGATCATCTCCACCATCGGTATCGCCGAGGGAAAAACGAAGCGCAAGAGCAAGAAGAAAGACACGGCGATCGACATGGTCGCGCCAGCGGGTCTTGGCGAAACGAGCGGAGAAGAAGAGCACGGCGCGATTCGTGCGCGAAACGTCAAGCGCGAGAAGAAGCAGGTCGGAGATCCTGACGGCAATGTGATCGTTCAGAAGCCGGGACCCATTGCCTTCGGAAAGCCGATTGAATTTAAGTTGACGAAGGCCAGCAGCCGCCGCTTTGACCTGCGGTCCTTGCCGCGGACGGGCCCGGTGCAGCAGGAACGCCCCGAGCCTCAGATGCCGTCATTGCATCCGGTCACCATTCAGAATGTTGGCGTGGTTCCGGAGCCTAGCATTCCGTTCGGGAATCCGGTGGCCCTGGCCCCGGCCCCGCCGCCGACCGGCGTTTTCGAGGGTCTCGATCGCTTCAATTGGGGCGCAGGCAGCCCTCCTGACACGAACGGCGACGTCGGTCCCAACTACTACATCCAGACGGTCAATACCTCGATCGGTATCTACGACAAGTCGGGTGTTCAGCAGGCAGCCTTTACGTTCAACACCCTGATGAGCCAGGGCGCCTTCGGCAATCAGTGCGACACCAACAACTTCGGCGATCCCGTCGTGCTGTACGACACGTTTGAAGATCGCTGGGTCATCACCGACTTCGCATTCACGCTGGACGGCGGCGGCAACGTCAATCCGCCGATCGCATTCCAGTGCTTCGCCGTTTCCATGAACGGCAATCCGCTGACGGGCGGATGGAACTTCTATTCGATCGCCGTGACTGACGGTCTCAATGACTATCCGAAGTTCGGAATCTGGACCGACGGCTTGTACATGTCCTCGAACGTGTTCGGCTATGCGGCCGGAGCGGCGTTCAAGACCGCGCGTGTCTGGGCCTTCAACAAGGCGCAGATGTACGCCGGAAGCCCGACCGTGAAGGTGGTCGCGTTCGACGTCCCGGGCGGCGACTTCGCGGTCATGCCCAGCAACGCCCGCCTGCAGACGGGCACACCGCCTCCCGGCCGGCCCAATCTGTTCGTGTCGACCGAGGTGTTTTTGAACGCGCTGACGGTTTATAAGTTCCACGCCGACTGGAACGTCCTTTCGAATTCGACGTTCACCGGCCCGGATACGCCTCTCGCCGCAACGAGCTGGCCGAACGCAAACGTGCAGAATGCCGGGCAGCCCGGAACGGCCACGCTCCTGGACACTCTGCAGATTCGGGCCATGGTGCAGAACCAGTACACGAACTTCGGCGGGACGGAATCGATATGGATTCCGCACACCGTGCGCCGAGGGGCGGGTGTGAACGGCCTGGCCGCGCCGCGCTGGTACCAGGCCAACGTAACGGGCGGCACCGTCGCGCCCAATCTCGTACAGGGGACGACCTGGGACCCGGACGCCGCCAACATCACCAACCGCTTCATGCCCAGTCTGGCGCTCGATCGCGCCGGCAATATGGCGATGGGCTACAGCGTGGCAAGCGCCGTCAATGAGGCGCTCGGAACCAGCCCCGCGACAAACTGCACCACATGCCTCGATATCTTTCCCTCAATCCGATATGCCGGCCGGTTGGCGGCTGACCCGATCAACACGTTCAGTCAGACCGAGCAGGTCTTCTTCACCGGCACCGCTTCCCAGACCGGCACCACCCGCTGGGGCGACTACAGTTCGATGACTCTCGACCCGGACGGCTGCACATTCTGGTACACCTCCGAATATGCGAACCCCGCGGACCAGACCTTCAATCATCGCTGGCTGACCAAGTTCGGCTCGATCCCGGCGTTCCCGGGGTGCGTTCCCGTCGGCGCCGGCGGCACCGTCTCAGGCACCGTGACCGTCAATCCCGGCGGCGCTCCGATCTCCGGGGCCACCGTCCTGTTGGGTGCTGGCCGCTCGACGACGACCGACGGCTCGGGTAACTACTCCTTCACCGGCATTCCCGCAGGAACGTATCCGTCGATGACGGCCAGCAAACCCGGCTTCGGAACGGCCTCGGCCTCGTCGATCGTCGTTACCGACGGCGGCACGACCACACAGAACTTCTCGTTGACCGCCGCGCCTGCCAGCGCCTGCCTGACGGATACGACCCAGGCTGATTTCCAGGCAGGCGTTGCCACCAACCTCGACCTCACCACAACTCCCGGTGATGTCACCTTGTCCAACGCACCCGTATCGGATCAGGCGAACACCGCCGGCACGACCACGGGCACAGGCTTCGGTACCCCTAACTGGACCGGACAAACGTTCATCGCCGGAGTTACCGGCACGCTGGTGAAAGCGGACATCCAGCTCTTCTGCAATGGTTGCGGAGCGACGCCTCCCAACCTCACGCTTTCCGTTCGCAACACGGCAGCCGGGCTGCCCACCGGTGCTGACCTCGCGACGGCGACAGTCCCAGGATCGGCCTTCGCCAGCGGCGCGTCCGTTCTCTTTACCGCCACCTTTGGCACGCCGGCAGCTCTGACTTCCGGAACGCAATACGCCCTGATCCTGCGTCCGGTCTCTGCCCCCGCGGGCAGCGGCTATTTCTGGATTCGCTCCAGCCCCACCACGTACGCCAACGGTTCGCGCGTCCTCAGTGCTGACAGCGGCGGGACGTGGAGCGCCGATACGACGCGGGATTACAACTTCCGCACGTACATGCAGGTTGGTTTCGTCCCGTCGGGCAACCTGGTCTCGTCGCCGAAGGACTCCAACCCGGCGGGCGGCTTCACGCCGATCTGGTCGACGTTCTCCTGGAACGCCACGACTCCGGCGAACACCTCGCTGCAGTTCCAGCTCGCCGGCTCGAACAACCCCAACGGTCCGTTCAACTTCGTCGGACCGGATGGAACGGCAGGAACGTTCTTCACCACGTCACCGGTCCAGCTCTCGCCGCAGTTCTACAACTTCCGGTTCCTCGAGTACAAAGCGCTCTTCGCCACCACCAATAGCGCCGTCACGCCGACGCTCACCGACGCGACCGCCTGCTTCAATGACACCGATTGCAGCAGCACCGTGGCCACCATCACCCCGACGCCGGCGTCGGTTTGCTCCAACGCGGCCGGAAATAGCGCGTCGGGTCCCGCTGGAATGACCTCCTACGCCTGGGGCATCACCAACGGCACGATTACCTCGGCCACCAATATCCAGACGATCACGTACACGGCCGGCGCCTCCGGCACGGTCACGCTGAGTCTCACCGTCACCGCGCCGAACGGATGCATCGTCTCCGGCTCCACTCCGGTCACCATCGACTCCGTCGCGACTCCGACCATCACCCCCGGCGGAGCGACGACGGTCACGTATCCCGCCACCGTCACTCTGAACTCGAGCAGTGCGACCGGCAATCAGTGGTATGTCGACACCGGTTCGGGCGCCAACGCGATCGGTGGCGCGACGAATCAGGCGTACATCGCCACCATCTCCGGCAATTACACCGTGATCGTCACGAGCGTTAACGGCTGCGTCAGCGCATCGTCGGCTCCGACGGCCGTCGTGGTCAACAAAGCAACGCCGGTGGTGACCGCTACCGGCGGCACCTTCGTTTACAACGGCAGCCCGCAGGCCGCAACCGGCTCCGCTACCGGCGGTGCAGGCGAGAGCCTGGCGTTCACGTTGACCTACACCGGAACCGGCTCGACCACTTACGGGCCGTCCACGACCGCGCCGACACTCGTTGGCACGTACTCAGTCGTCGCACACACGGACGGCGATGCGAACAACAACCCCGGTGATTCGTCGCCGGCTGCGATGACGATCAACAAGGCCAATCCGACCGTCACTGCAATTGGTGGAACCTTCACCTACAACGGCAATCCGCACGCGGGCAGCGGTACGGCCATCGGCGGCGGCGGTGAAAGTCTGACCGTGACCCTGAGCTACGCCGGCACGGGCTCGACCACCTACGGCCCGACCGCTACTGCTCCAAGCCTCGCCGGCACGTACACCGTGACCGCGCATACGACGGGCGATGCCAACAACAACGCCGGCGATTCGGCTGCGACACCGCTGACCATCAACAAGTTCGATCCGCTGATGGCGGCATTCGGCGGTACGGTCACCTACACCGGTACCCCGCACGCGGGCAGTGGTCAGGCCATCGGAGGAGCGGGTGAAACGTTGCCCGTCACGCTGAGCTACCAGGGCATTTCGGGAACTACCTACGGACCGAGCGCCACGCCGCCGACCAACGTCGGCGTTTACCTGGTCACGGCGCATACCGTTGGAGATGCCAACAACAACGCCAAGGACTCGCTGCCGAACGCATTGCGAATCAACAAGGCGACGGCTACGATCGTGGTCACTCCTTACTGCGTCGCCTTCGACAGTGGCGCGCACACTGCCACCGGTACGGCGACCGGCGTCCAGAGCGAAGCGCTTGCAGGCCTCGATCTGAGCGGCACCACGCACACCGCGGCCGGCACCTACGCCAGTGATCCATGGACCTTCACCGACGTCACCGGCAACTACAACAATGCCAACGGCACGGTCGGCGACAGCATCATCAATGCGGCGATCACCGCGCCGGCGACCGCCATCATCGCCTCAACGGGCAACGTTGCCTCGGTCGGTAATGCCGGCAGCGGAGCGACGTACAACTGGAGCATCACGAACGGCATCATCACCGCAGGCGCCGGCACTCCCAGCATTACCTTCACCGCGGGCGTCCTCGGCACACTGACGCTTAATGTGACGGTGACAACCACTACCTCCTGCAGCAAGTCGGGGTCCGCGAATGTGACCGTCATTCCGAACGTATCGGTCACCTCGGTTTCGCCGACCGGCGGAACCATCGCCGGCGGTTCGGCAGTTACGATCAACGGCGTCGGCTTTAACGCCGGCGCGACCGTCACCTTCGGCGGAGCGGCAGCCACGAACGTGGTCGTCGTCAGCTCCGTCAAGATCACCGCGAGGACGCCGGCTCATGCGCTGGGCGCCGTCAACGTAACTGTGACGAACACCGATACGACCAGCGGAACGCTGACGAACGGCTATCTCTACAAAGCCCAGCAGTTCGATCCGAACAACGACGGCACCATCTCTCCGATGGACATCTTCTACCTCGTGAATTACCTGTACATGGGTGGGCCGCCGCCGTCCGGACCCGCTGGTGTGCTGTCTGGTGATGCGAACGGCGACGGCGTCGTCAATCCGCTCGACATCTTCTATCTCGTCAACTATCTCTTCCTCGGCGGACCGCGGCCGAACTCGATTTCCGACGGGCCGGTGACGGCGTTGGCGATCGGCGCCCCGCAACTCGACGGCTCGATCACGCTCGGCAAGCCGGTTCTTCGCGACGGACGCTACTTCGTGCCGGTCATCATGACGGCAGGCCGAGGATCGGTCGCGCCGCAGGCGATGTCGCTGCGCGTTCACTTCGACGGCGAAGCCGGCAACGTGTCGATTCACAAAGCCGGAGCGGCGAAGGATCTCGCGGTCGCGTTCGAGACCGACCGGTTCGCGGGCAACGATCTGTCGTACCTCGTCTCGTACGGCAATCTCTTCCTCGGTACGTCGGCTTCAGCAGTCGTCGCCGAGATCGAGGTCGAGAGCAGCAACGCCACGCTCAGCATCGATTCGCAACTGACGATGCTCAGCAATCAGGCCGGAACGATGACCGCCTCGGTTTCGAACGGCAAACTCAAGGTGACCGGTACGAAGATCGGGAACGGAGCAGCGCCTCACCCGCGCACTTCGGGCCATGAAGTGAATTGAGCGGTATAAGGAACGTTATGAAATCGAAAGCAAATCATTTGAAGACCGTACGTGCCGCGCTGCTGATCGTCGTGATCGCCACGCTGCTGTCAGCCACTGCAGCCTGGGCGGGCTCGATCTCCACACCGGACGTGGTCACTGTGGCAACCGTCAACGGTCCGCAGTTCTCCACGGTTGACGTGCCGGTCTTCATCCGTGATTCCTCCGGCACGCCGCTCGGCCTTGATCAACCGGCTGGATTCCACATTCAGGCATACGCCATCAAGGTGAATTACTCGCCCGCGGCGGCCGTGCAGTCGATCACGTTCACGCGCGGAGGGATCACCACGTCGCTGACGCCTGCATCGGAAAGCAGCCCGACCAGCGCCGGATCGATCTCACTCATCGATTCATTCAGCGAAGCGACGAACCCGATTCCTTTCACACTCAACGGCGCATTGCCGGGCAATCAGGTGGCCACGTTGCACGTGACGCTTGCCGCCTCGGCGACGCCGGGAACGATCATCACGCTCACGCTCGATCCGTCATCGCTCACGCAGCTGTCGAACGATACGGGAACGGTGGGTGAGATGGTCAGCAACGGTGCCCTGTTGCTGGTCAACGGTTCGATCACGGTCGTTCCGTCGGTGCCCGCCCTCGGCTACATCGCGCTGCTGGTGCTGGCCATTTCGCTGGCCTTCATCGCCATCCGCTCGCGCTTCTGATTCTCATCGAGCCGGCCCGGTTGTCCGGGCCGGCTTTTTTTTGCGCCCAGCCTCCTCGGAATGCGTGTAGTCCGCTTCCAGTTTTCTCGCCGTACACGCGTACAGACAAGCGGCAGGTCGCATATCTCCCCAATCCCCGAGGACATCGAATGAGCCCGAAGCAGCCCCGCCTTTTCCCGCCCGTAGCAGCTCTCTTTCTGATCCTGTTCGCCATCCCGGTCTTCGCGCAGGACGTCGTTACGGTCGACACGGTCACCGCGGCCGGCAACACCGTCGATGTTCCGGTCTATGTGCGCGATCTGGCGGGCACTCCGCTGGGACGCGATCAGGCGGCGGGCTCAAGGATTCAAGCGTTCAGCATTACGGTCAATTACACGCCCGTCGCAGCCGTCCAATCCGTAACGTTCAGCAAAGCCGGGATCACTGCGGCCTTGTCGACACCGTCCGAAAGTTCGCCCAGCACACCAGGCTCGATCACGTGGGTTGCGAGCTTCGACGAATCGACGAATCTCGTTCCCTTCACCCTCAACGCGCCTCCACCCGGCGATCAGATCGCGCATCTGGTCTTTACACTCTCGCCCTCCGCTACGCCCGGCTCGTCGATCACACTGTCGCTCGGTTCGGGGACCGTGTTGTCGAACCAGGGAGGTACGACAGGAGAAACGCCGCCGGCCAATCTCACGCTCGTCAATGGCGCGATCAACATCCCCAATCTGACGCTGGCCATTCTTCCGAACAGCCGGTCGATCGAAGTCAGCGAATCGACGACGTATGCGGTGCAGACCAGTTCGAACGTCGGATCGAATACCACCGTGACGTTGTCGTCATCGAATCCGAGCATTGCCGCGATGCCGCCGTCGGTGGACATCCCCGCAGGCTCGCATTCGGCCAATTTCACTGTCATCGGTTCCCTGGTCGGCTCGGCCACGATCACGGCCACGCTGCCGGCGGGTCTCGGCGGCGCGACCGCAACTGCGGAGTTGACCGTCAATCCCGCGACCACTCCCTGCACGACGCCGTCCGCGCCGGTAATCAGCGGGCCTTCCACGGCTGATACCGGCGCGCAGTACACGATTACGTGGCCGGCGGTCACCGGAGCGACCGGTTACGCCGTCGATGAATCGACCGATGCGAACTTCCTGACCGTTACCTCCAAAGACGTGACCACGAACTCCGCCTCGTTCACGCACGCGGCCGCGAATCGCTACTACTACCGCGTGCGGTCCCGCAACCAGAGCACCGGCTGCAACACGACCTCGCTTTTCTCGAACACCGTTTCGGTGCTCGTCAGCGCCGCGCCGGTCGCGCAGACGCGGATCCTTCCTGTCGTCGGCTCCGTGCCCGGAAGCTTCGGCGCGAACTTCAAGACTTCGATCCAGCTTTACAACGCAAAGAGCAGCACCATCTCCGGCAAGATCGTCTTTCACACGCAGGCCGTGTCAGGATCGTCGAGCGATCCGTCGCTTGCGTACACGATTCAGTCCGGCAAGAGCCTTTCGTATCCAGACCTTCTTCCGGCCATGGGCATCGCCAGCGGCCTCGGAAGCGCCGATATCGTCGCTGACGCCGGCTCCGCGTTTCCCGTCACGCTGGCCCGCGTCTTCAACGACGCCGGCGCCGCGGGAACGACCGGTCTCGCGCTCGAGCCGATGGCAGCATCCGAAGCGCTCCAGAACGGCGACACGGGAGTGCTGATCGCTCCCGCCGACGCGCGCTTCCGCCTCAACATCGGTGTGCGCACGCTGGAACAGGGCGTGGCCTTCAACCTGACCGTCCGCAACAAAGACGGACTGGTCGTGAAGACGACGTCGAAGAGTTTCGGAGCGACGTTCTTCCGCCAGATCGCATCGACCGAGATGCTCGACGGCTACATCCTCCTCGGCGGCGATACGATCACGATCCAGATCACGTCCGGAAGCGCCTTCGTCTACGGCGCGACGACCGACAACACCACGCAGGACCCGAGCGTGCAGTTCGCGAAGAAGGTGGAGTAGGGATCTAAAGGCAATGTTGAATGTTCAATGTTGAATGGTGAATGTTGAATGAAGGACGAAGCGCATCTCCGGTTCATTCAACATTGAACATTCAACATTCCACATTCAACATTGCCTCTCACTTGGTCGGCGGGTCGGTCAGGAAGCCAACCTTCTTCGCGCCCGCCTCGTGCGCGGCGTCCATCGCTTCGACGGCGCGGTCGAACGGCACCGTGTCGTCGGCGTTGATGAAGACGACGCGGTCGGCGACGTTGGGACGTGACAGCATCTGTTGCGCGACCGCGTCGCGCAACGCTTTGACGTCGGCCATCTTCTGCGTGTTGAGGTAAATCCCGTCCGGACGGACGGTGATCACGAGCTGATTCTGTTCCGAGGGCGGCGGCGTGCCGGTGATCTCGACTTTGGGCGGCACCTCGACGTCGAGACCCATCTGCAGGATCGGCGTAGCCACCATGAAGATGATGAGCAGCACCAGCACCACGTCGACCAGCGGCGTGATGTTGATTTCGGATCGAACTCCGTGGCTGGAGCCAGCGGACATGGACATTTGCTTTACCTCGTTAGTAGATCAGTGGATTAGTAGATTAGTGGATCAGTAGATTAGAGGTCAGTTAGCCGGCGTTGATTTGCTTTGTCCTGATCTACTAATCCACTAATCACTAATCCACTGCCTTTTCACTTTCCCTGTTGCGCGATCTGTTTCCCGGCCATCTGGTTTTCGGTCAGGAACGAAACCGCGGTGAACTCGGCGTCGTTCGCGGCCTTCATCACCATGCGCACCTTGCCGAAGTTGATGCGTTTGTCGGCTTTCACCATCACGTTGCGGCCGGCGTTCTTGTCGTGTTCCGCCTTCATGTAGCGGGGGAGATCGCGGTCGGGAATCCAGTCCTGACCGATGAAGACTGTGCCATCCACCTTGATCGACACGATCAGGTCGGACTCCTTGCCCGGCTTCTTCTCCGAATGCGCGCCTTGCGGCAGGGCCACGTCGACGCCCGACTGCAGCATCGGCGTGACCACCATGAAGATGATCAGCAGCACGAGACAGACGTCGACCAGCGGCGTGACGTTGATGTCTCCTTTGACTTCGTCGGGGCTTCCGCCCCCGGCGCCGAATGCCATCCTCGACTCCTAGCGGACCGTTGCCGCGCCGGCGCGAACGCGCGCCTCGTTCTTGATGAAGTAGTCGATGAGTTGGGATGACGAGTTCGACATCTCCACCTGAAAGCGCTCCACCTTGTTGAGGAAGTAGTTGTAGAGCCACACCGCCGGGATGGCCACGAACAGTCCGAAAGCGGTCGTCACGAGCGCCTCGGCGATACCGGCCGACACGGCGCCCAGTCCGCCCGAGCCGCTGATGGCCATGCCCTGGAAGGCGTGAATGATGCCGGCCACGGTGCCGAACAGGCCGACGAACGGCGCGGTCGTGGAGATCGTGGCCAGATTGCCGAGGCCCTTCTTCATCTCCGCGGTGGTCATCAATGACTCGCGTTCGATGGCGCGTTGCCCCGAGGCCACGATGTCGAAATCGTCGGGCAGCGTCTGCGTCGACTCGTACTGAAACTCGGTCAGTCCGGCGCGCAGCACGCGCGCCAGGTGCGAGTGCCGGTAGCGCTTGTCGGACGTCAGCGTGATCGCTTCCTCCAGCTTGTGCTGCTTGAGCAGAGGCGTGACGCCGAGGGCGATGCCGAGCGATTCGCGTTTCGCGCGCTGAAAACGGATCAGCCGTTCGATGGCGATGGTCAGCGACCAGATCGACATCAGCGCCAGAACCACGACGACGCCTTTCGCGACCCAGTTCATCGTCGACCACATCCCGAGGAGGCTGAAATTGCTGTTCATCCCTTCCATGTACTTCTCCTTCTCTAGTCGATCAGTGGATCAGTGGATTAGTGGATCAGGGGAGAGTGCAATCATCGTCTTCCTGATCCACTGATCGACTAGTCCACTGATCTACTCCTTATTGCGTTTGCAAAGTGAAATTCACCGTGAGCGTGAAGATGACTGGAACCGGCTGGCCATTGAGGCGTCCCGGTTCGAATTTCCAGCGTTTGACGGCGTCGATGGCCGATTGATCGAGTCCAAGGGGGAGACCTCTTAGCACGCGTACGTCGGTAACGTTGCCGTCGCGGTCGATGATGGTTTCGAGGATGACCATGCCCTGAATTTTGGCTTTGCGGGCCACTTCAGGGTAGACCGGTTCGACCCGTTTGACGGTGCGCGGCGCCATAACGTCACCGCCGACGTGCAGCGGCTTGTCGCCGGTGCCGCCGACTTGTCCGCCCAGTTGCCCGCCGAGGGTTCCGCCGAGCGTTCCGCCGACGACCCCTCCCACCACGCCGCCGACGACTCCGCCAACCTGTCCGCCCACGACGCCGCCTTCCTGTCCGCCGGTCGTATCGGTCGGAACGTTCTCAACATGCGGCACTTCGCGCGGCGTCTGCGTCGGTTGATGGAAGGTTTGATGGGTTGGTTCCACCTGTTGCACGTGAGGCGTCGATGACGCATGCGACGCGGCGGGCGGCGGCGGGGGAGGAGGAGGCGGCGGCGCCGAGACGACAAAGGCCTGAATGGGCTTGGTGATGATCTCCGGATTCTTCTTGACGTAAAGCCCGGCCGCGACGATGGCGCCGATGATCACGAGGTGCAGGATGGCGGAGATGAGCACCGTCACCCATCCACCTTTTTTCTTGTCCTTGCCAGCAGATTCGATCAGGACATCGTCAAACATGACAGCACCTCGTCGGGATACTGCTGTGCTCTTCAGAGATGATGCCAAGTAGGGCGATTCACCGCCTTCATTCAAAATTTACACGGACTGCGATGCTTTTGCGCCTCCCGCTTGAATACCATTGCCGGCCCGATGTCATCCGCAGCAGACATAGCTCCCGCGGCGGCTTTGAATGAGGCCGCGCCGCCCACCGTCGTCCCGCTGGCCTCGCCATTTCCCGTTCCGCTGTTCGATCGCGAGCTGAGTGCGCTCGCATTCAACGAGCGGGTGCTTGCGGAAGCCCGCAATCCGTCGGTTCCCCTTCTCGAACGGGTGAAGTTCCTCAGCATCTGCGCCCACAACCTCGACGAGTTCTTCATGATCCGCGTCGGCGAGATCCGCGACCTCATCGCCGCGAATGTCGCCGCCGACTCGCGCGGCACCGGCCTGAAACGCCTCCAGGCCGTACGCGACGGCGCCCGCTCGCTCCTGCGCGAGATCTACCGATGCCTTGGCGACGAGCTGATTCCAGCCCTGGCCAAGGAAGGCATCCGCGTCGAACTGGTCTCAGACCTCGGCAAAAAAGAGCGCAACTTCGTCGAGGAGTACTTCTGCCGCGACCTCGAGCCGATCCTGACGCCGCTGGCCATCGATCCCGCCCATCCCTTTCCCTTCATCGCCAACCTTTCGCTCAACCTCGCGCTGCAGCTGGAGTCCGAGCGGGGCGAGCGGCATGTGGCCATCATCAAGATTCCGGAGTCTGTCCCGCGCCTTGTGCCGATGCCTGAGAAGACGCGCTTCGTCCTGCTCGAAGACGTCATCTCCTCGCACGTCCATCGCTTCTTTCCCGGGCTGAAGGTGCTCCGTTCCGCGGCCTTCCGCGTCATCCGCAACTCCGATCTCGACATCAAGGAAGAGGACATGCAGGACCTCCTCAAGAGCATCGAGATCGAGCTGCGGCGTCGCGAGCGGCGCGAGGTGGTCTGGCTGGAGATCGAGAAGGGAGTCGACGATCCGCTGCTGGCTCTGCTGGCCGGCGCAACCGACTCATCGCCCGACGACATTTTCTTCGCCCCAGGTCCGCTGAAGCTCGGCGATTTCCAGCAGCTCTACACGCAGACCGACAAGCCCGCGCTCAAAGAGACGCCGTTCAATCCGCGCATGCCGGCGGAGCTGGCCACGACCGACGACATCTTCGCCATCATCCGCCGCGGCGATCTGTTGCTGCACCGGCCCTACGACTCGTTCACCGCGGTCATCGAGTTCGTGCAGACGGCGACCGAAGATCCCGACGTCGTCGCCATCAAACAGACGCTGTATCGCACCGATCCGGGATCGCCGATCATCGCCGCGCTCTCGGCGGCGGCGCGCGCCGGGAAGCAGGTCACCGCCGTCGTCGAGCTGCAGGCGCGGTTCGACGAGCGGAAAAACATCACCTGGGCGCGAACGCTGGAAGAGGCGGGCGTGCAGGTGGTCTACGGAATCGTCGGCTACAAGACGCACTGCAAGGTTTGCCTCATCGTTCGCCGCGAAGCGGGCGAGCTGCGGCGCTACGTGCATCTCTCCACCGGCAACTACAACGCCGTGACGGGCCGGCTCTACACGGACGTCGATCTCTTCACCTGCGACCGCGATTTCGGCGCCGACGCCGCGCAGCTCATGAATCTGCTCACCGGCTTCAGCGTGGCCGGCGTGCAGGAGCTCGTCGAGACGAAGGGGAGCGCGCTGCGCTGGCGCGAGTTCGTGGTCTCGCCGATGGATTACCTGCGCTGGACGATTCGGATGATCGATCGCGAAGCGCAGAACGCGGCCGACGGGAAGCCGGCCTTCATCGTCGCCCGGATGAACGCCCTCGCCGATCCTAGCGTCATCGAGGCGCTCTACCGCGCCAGCCGCGCCGGCGTGCAGATCGACCTGCTCGTGCGCGGCATCTGCTGCCTTGTGCCGGGAATCGCGGGCGTCAGTGAGAACATCCGCGTGATCTCGATTATCGACCGCTTCCTCGAGCACGCGCGCATCTTCCGCTTCGCCAACGGCGGCGATCCGGGAGTGTGGATCTCGAGCGGCGACTGGATGCCGCGCAATTTCCTGCGCCGCATCGAAACGACCTTCCCCGTGCACGACGCCGCGGTGGCCAAACGGATCAGCGATCAGATCCTCGGCATCGCGCTGGCCGACAACGTGAAGAGCTGGACGCTGGAGCCCGACGGCAGTTACCGCCGCCGCACGCCCGGCGATCAGCGTCCCATCCGCAGCCAGGAAATGTTCATCAGCATCGCACGCGCCGATTCCGTGAGCGTCGGTCCGTACGAGGAGAGCATCCGCCACCCGGCCTCGATCCGCCGCAAAGCCAAGAAAAAGAAGAAGCATTGAAGGAAGGAAGAGCATGGAACCGCACGATCTCCTGCCGAAACGCGTCGCCAACTACATTCACGACATAGGAGTCCGCTCCCTCGATCATCTCGCCGAACACTTCGAAGCCCCGGCCCCGCCCGCAACCCCCGAGGGCGAAAACGCAACCGCGCCGCTTCCCGCCAACGCCATTCAGACGCTGGTTCAGCACTGGAAGGAGATGTCCCCCGAAGACAAGGAGCTGTTCGTGGAGCACGTCTCCGCCTCGGTGATGGAAGTGATCGTCGTCTCCGCCACCCTCCCCCTCGGCCTGAAAGCCGGCAAGAAGACCGTGAAGGTGGCCAGGAAGGTGATCCGCAAGCAGGTCAAGAAGGTGCGCAAAGCGGCGAAGCCGCCGAAGCCGCCGAAGGCTGCGAAGAAAGACGACGGGAAAAAGAAAAAGAAGAAGTAGCTGTCATCCTGAGCCGCCGGAGCGGTTGAGGCGCGCAGCGCCGACCCGCGGAGGACGGTCGAAGGACCTCAAGATGCGCGGCCTGTGATGAAAACCGTGGTTTCAGCAGGTGTTGCGCAACTTGAGATCCTTCGCCGTCCTGCGCCGCTTCCGCGCTTCGCGCTCCACGGCGGAGCCGGCCCTGAGCGTAGCGAAGGGGCGGCTCAGGATGACAACTCACCGCCGCCGCAGAACCCGCGGCGGAAGCATCCACTCCAGCTGCGCGGCGCCGCCGGCGAACAGGCGGATGCCGTAGCAGCCGCCTTTCTTCAACTCGATCGCGCCGTCGGAGCTCATCTTGGTCACGGCCAGCATCGCCTTCGACAGATTCGGCTCATGTCCCACGCAGATGATTCTACGGGCCTCGCTGCCGTCGATGAGCGCGTGAAAATCGTCGATGGTCGCATCCGGCTTGAGCGCCTCGGATGTCTTGAAGGTGATCGACGAACCGTACGCCTTCTCCACCCACTCCGCCGTCTCCACGCAGCGGATCAGCGGACTCGAATAGATCAACTCTGCCTTCGGAAAGCGCTTCTCCAGGCCGCGGCCGATCTGCTTCATCCGGCGATTGCCCGTTTCCGTGAGGATGCGCGCGTCGTCATCGGCGCGCGCGCCGTGCGGTTCGGCGATTCCGTGCCGCAGCAGGACGATAAATTTCTCGTTGTCGTTCATCTCGCCTCGAATCGAACTTCCACGTCGAACAGTTGCGCGAAGTATTTCGCGCGCTTCATGGCGCTGGCAATCTCGACCGATGCATTCGAACGCGTGCGCACCGTGAACAGCGCCTGATCGCGCCGTACGCGCACGGCCACGTCGCGCACCGAGCCGCGGTGCCCGCGATCCAGGCCCTCCGCGATGCGCAGGATCGCCGCGAGCTTCTCCACGTCCTGCTGCTGCGTCGGCGTCAGCTCCGCGAAGTTCTCATGCCCCGCCTCGGGTGTCGACTTACGGTAGTAGCGCGCGGCGTTGGCGATGATCAGGATCTCCTCGTCCGTGAAGCCGCGCAGATCGGCGTGGCGGATGAGGTAGTAGCTGTGTTTGTGATGCGCGCGGTCGCTCACGTGCAGCCCCGCTTCGTGCAGCAGCGCGGCCGATTCGAGCAACGCCGTCATCTGGTGTTCGAGCGCATGAAGAGGCTTGGTCTGATCGAAGATGCGCGAGGCCAGTTTGGCCACATGCATCCCGTGCTTGAGATCGCAGTCGGTACGCTGCGCGAGCGAGAGCACCGACGCCTGGCGCAGCGATCCGCCGCTCTCGTCTGTTGATTCCAGTGCAGCCACGCGGCTTTCGAGCATCCCTTCGCGCATGGCCACCGGGCAGGCCAGCAGGTCGTCGATCCGGAACACTTCGAGGAGTGTGTCCAGCACGATCGCGCCCGCCAGAACGCTGGTGGCGCGCGGTCCGTCCAGTCCGAATCGTTCCGCGCGCTCGGACGCGGACATCGACGCCAGCACAGGAATCAGCTCGGACACCGCGCTGCGCGACAACCGCCGCAAGCCATGCGCCGTGGCCGTCGTCTCGCAATCCGTCGCCATCGTCGCCAGCGTCTGGATCGTGCCCGACGTTCCGACGCAGAGATCGACGCCGAGGCGGAGGATGCGGCGGCGAAGTTTGCCGATGCGGTCTTCGACATGCCGGCGGCACTGCTCGACCGCGCGCGGCGCCGGCCGCTCGATCAGACCGTATCGCTGCGCCAGCCGCAACGCGCCGAGCGGCTCGCTGCGCGTCAGGTACGTTTCGTCCGCGGTGCCGACGATCAGCTCCACGCTTCCGCCGCCGATGTCGATGCAGAGCGCCGTCTGCCCGTCAACCTCGACCGCCGATCGCACCGCGCGAAGAATGTAATCCGCCTCCTCCTCGCCCGAGATCACGCGCACCTTCACGCCCGTCTCATCCTTCACCCGCCGCAGAAAGTCGCGGCGATTCGGCGCCTCACGCACGGCGCTGGTCGCGACGGCGAAGATTTCGTCGACGTTCCATTTCGCGGCGATCTCGGCCATCTGCTTGATCGTGGCGACGCCGCGGTCCATCGCCTCGGCGGTGAGCGGCTGTCCGTCGAGACTGGCCAGACCGAGCTGCACCATCTCCTTCTCGCGGTCGACGACGCGGTAGCCATGCTCGCGCGTCTCCGCCACGATCATGTGAATCGAGTTCGTTCCGACGTCGATTGCGGCGATCCGCCGCGGTTTCGTGGCCATGTCGCTGAGGAGTATCTGCGCTCGGGGACCTTCCCGGTGGAAAGACTATGCAAAATGCAGGTGAAGCGGACGGCGTCTGGAGGAGAATCGGCGAATGAAGACGAATGTGCATCGAATTGAGCCGGGCAGCAAGGTCCACATCGACGACTTCGACCCCGATGCGACGCCGTTGTGCGATGACAAGTCCGAGGGGAAGGAAAAGAGCGCCGCGATCGAGGAGCGGCTGGGCGAGCTTCAGGAGCTCCTCTACGCCGAGCACGTACACAAAATCCTGATCGTCCTGCAGGGGATGGATACCTCCGGCAAGGACGGCACCGTGCGGCACGTCATGAGCGGCGTCAGCCCGGCCGGCGTGCGCGTGGTGTCGTTCAAGGCGCCGGCGCCCTCGGAGCTCGATCACGATTTCCTCTGGCGCGTCCACGCGAAGACGCCGGGCAACGGCGAGATCGCGGTCTTCAATCGCAGCCACTACGAAGACGTCCTCGTCGTCCGCGTTCACGAGCTGGTCAAGGAAAAGGTCTGGCGCAAACGCTACGAACAGATCAACAACTTCGAGAAGACTCTGGCCGCCGCCGGCACCGTGATCCTCAAGTTCTTCCTCCACATCAGCAAAGCCGAACAGCGCAAACGCCTGCAGGAACGCATCGACGATCCCACCAAACACTGGAAGTTCCAGCACGGCGACATCGAGGAGCGCAAGTTGTGGGACGACTACATGCGCGCGTACGAAGAGATGCTGGAGAAGACGTCGACCAAGCACGCACCCTGGTACGTCATCCCGTCCGACGCGAAGTGGTATCGCAACCTGGTCATCGGCTCCGTCATCGTGGAGACGCTGGAGTCGCTGGGGATGGAGTATCCAAAGGTGGATTTGTCGGGGGAAGTGGTGGGTAAGTGAACTGATCATTCATTCAAGTCGTTCAACTCCCGCCGTGCGGCGGCCACGCGCAGGGCGTTGAGGACCGCGAGGACGTCGATCACTTCCTGTGCGATCGCGCCGGGGACAGGAGCGAGCCAGCCGGCGGCGGCGGCGAGCATGCCGATCATGCTCAGGGCCATGCCTCCGACGGCGCTCTGCAGGGCGATGTGTCGCATACGCCGTCCGATGTGAATCAACTCGTCGACGGACGCGAGCGACGGATCGAGGATGACGGCGTCGGCCGCCTCGGCGGTGATGTCGCTGTTGTGGCCGAACGCGACGCCGACGGTTGCGGCCTCCATCGCCGGCGCGTCGTTGATGCCGTCGCCGAGGAAGAGCGTCGGTCCTTTCGCGGCTTCGGCGCGGACGATGTCCAGCTTCTCCTCGGGACTGGCGCCCGATTTCACGTTCTCAATGCCGACCAGACTCGCCAGATGCTGTACCTCGGCATCGCGATCGCCGGACAGCAGCATCACGCGGCCAACCTGGTGGTGAGGGAGGAGGTGATGCACGAACGAGCGGCTTTCGGCGCGCGGCACGTCCTGAAAGCGCAGCGTGGCCGCGTACTCGCCGTTGCGGAGGACGATGCACTCCATTCCGGCGGCGGGCGGCGGGAGTTGCGTTGCGATCGGCGGCGCGACGCTTTTCCGCCCCGTGATCTCGACGATGTCGCCGCCGATATGGCCGCGCAATCCTTCGCCCGGCCGTTCGCTGATGTCGGCGACGTCCGCGGCGGTCACACCTTCGCCGCGCGCCGCTTCGAGGATGCTCGTCGCCAGCGGATGCCGTGAGTACTGTTCGAGACTCACCGCCAGCCGCAGCGCCAACTCGCGTGTCACGCCCGGCGCGCAGAGAACGTCCGTCAGCGACGGCTTGCCATAGGTCAGCGTTCCGGTCTTGTCGAAGATGATCGTCCGGCAGCGATCGATCTGCTCGAGCATGGCCGGATTTTTAATAATGATGCCGCGCGTGGCTGCCAGCGAGATCGCGCCGATGATCGCCACCGGAATCGCCAGCAGCAGCGGACACGGCGTGGCGATCACGAGCACCGCCAGAAACCGCCGCGGTTCGCCGCCGATGATCCATCCCGCAACGGCGATGGCCAGCGCGAGCAATGTGTACCAGCCGCCCAATCGATCGGCGATTCTGCGCAGCCGCGGCCTCTGCGCCTCGGCCTGCTCCATGACCTGGACGATCTTGGCGTAGCGCGAATCGATCGGCAGTTTCGTGACGACGATCGTCATCGCCGCCTCGCCGTTGATCGCGCCCGACAAAACTTCTGATCCTGGCGCCTTGGCGATCTGGAACGGCTCGCCGGTGAGGTACGACTCGTCCATCGTCCCGCGCCCTTCGACGACCGCGCCATCGACGGGACAGATTTCATGCGGCAGGACGACGAGGTGGTCGTCGATCCGGACGTCCGCCATGACCACGTCGACGATCCCTGCGTCCGTCAGCCGGTGCGCGCTGCTCGGCACCCGCTTCGCCAACGCGGACAGCACCGCCGACGCCCTCCGCGTCGCATACAGTTCGAGCGCCGTCCCACCGGACAGCATCAGCACGATGATCGCGCCCGCGAGATATTCGCCGAGGATCGCCGAGGTGATGATGGAGATGCCGGCCAGAGCATCAGATCCGACTTCGAACGCAGCCAGCTTCTTCACCAGATCGAACAGAAGCGGAACGCCGGCGATCAGAACAGCGATGAGCGCCCATTCGCTGAAGCGCGCATGCAACGCGAATCGCGCGACGAGGTAGACCGCAATGCCGAGGAGCGACGTGAGCGCGATCCACGTTTCTTTGGGGACAGGGCTAAGTGGCTTTTTGTCATGATCAAGCATGGGTACTTGTTATTCACTTCTCAGCAGTGCGCGATGGAGCGCTGGCGTCCTCGCCGGCTGGCCCGGCAGAGCCTGCCCTGAGCACAGCGAAGGGTCCTCGCTGCCGAACCGGCAAACCCTCAAATTTCGCTGGTAACGAGACGCCTGCGCAAGCCTCCCATTCGGCAGCGAGGACCCTTCGCTGTGCTCAGGGCAGGCTCTGCCGAGCCAGCCGGCGAGACGCCAGCGCTCCGGTCGCGAGCCTCGCATATCGATTAACAAGGACCGGGTCGGCGGGATGACTGTCCCTACGCAACCCCCGCAAGGACCGCGTCCTTATGCGGCGCATCCGCCGCTGCGCGGCGCGGCACGGTGAGCACCGGCACGCGGGCGAAGCGGACCAAGCGCTCCGTTGTCGTCCCGATGATCGTCTCGTCGCGGAAACGTTTGTGCTGCGCGCCGATGACGATGAGGTCCGCGCCCAGGTCTTCGGCGCAATCGAGCACGCGTTCGGCGGCGCCGCCGCGGAGGACGATCTGGCGGAACGTGCAGCGATTCTGAATGGCCGGATCGATCCAGCTGCGAATGTTTTCGTTCGTCGTGGTCAGCAGCGCGCTCGCGCCCTCTTCGACGACGTGGATGATGTCCAGCTCGCAGTCGAACGCGGCGGCCAGTTGCGAGGCGTACTCGAGGGAAGCGCGGGCCACGTCGCTGAAGTTGATCGGGCAGAGAATCCTTCGGATCGGGTCCGAAGTGCGAAGGCGGCTCTCATTCCGGTTCACGCTGAGAACGGGACAGTTGCCGCGGCGGATCACGCTCTCCGTCACCGAGCCCAGGATGAGCCGTCGCCATCCGCGCAAACCGTGCGTAGCCATGATCACGAGATCGGCGGCCACTTCTTCTTCCTCGCGAATGATCGCCGGCGCGGGATCTCCGATGACTGTTGCGATGGCGTAGGGAAATCCCTGCAACGCGCAGTCGGCATAGGCGCGGACTTCCTCCTGCAGCGCCGCCAGATGATCCGGCCGGGTGGCGACGTAAATCTGAATGTCCGTGCCTGCCTCCGCCAGCGGAAACGTGATCGGATCGACGTTCAGCAGCGTCAGCGTCGACGAGAAACGCTCGGCGAACGACCGCGCGTACTGCAGGGAGACGATCGCCTGCGGACTCAGATCGGTGGGGACGAGAATTCGTTTGATTTCAAGAGGCCGCATCGTGTCCTCCCTCAAGGAGTGATGACTACTTTCATCACGCCGTCGCGCCGTTCGGCGAAGCGTTTGTAGGCGTCGTTGATGTCGGCGAGTTTGAAGCGGTGCGTGAGGAGCGGGCGGAGATCGAGTTTGCCGCGGCGCACCATCTCGATGAGGCGGCGCATCCGTTCCTTGCCGCCGGGGCAGAGCGTGGTGACGATGCGATGGTCGCCGAGGCCTGCGGCGAACGCCTCGTAGGGAAGCTGGAGTTTGCCGGAGTAGACGCCGAGCGACGACAGCGTGCCGCCGGGGTGGAGGACGCGCAGCGCGGTCTCGAACGTTTGTTGCGTGCCGAGGGCTTCGATGGCCACGTCGACACCTGTGCCGCCGGTGAGCCGTTTGATCTCTTCGACGACGTCGACGATGCGGTAGTCGAGAACGACGTCGACTCCCATCCTGCGCGCCATGACAATGCGGTCGTCGTCGCCGTCGACTCCGATGACCATCGACGCACCCATCAACTTCGCGCCGAGCGATGCACAGAGACCGATCGGACCCTGCGCGAAAACGGCCACCGTGTCGCCGATTTTCACGCCGCCCGATTCCGCGCCGCTGATGCCGGTCGAGGCGATATCGGCGAGGAGGACCACTTCCTCATCGCGCACGCTGTCGGGGATCTTCGCCAGATTTGCCTGCGCATTCGGAACGAGCAGGTATTCGGCCTGCGCGCCGTTGATCGTGTTGACGAAACGCCAGCCGCCGATAGCCTCGTAGCCGGAGCCGTGGCCGCACTGCGAGAGCTTTCCGGAGAGGCAGGCATTGCACTGGCCGCACGGCGTGATGGCGCCGACGAGGACGCGGTCGCCGATGTTGTAGCCGGTCACGCCGAGGCCGAGCTCCTCGATGATACCGACCGGCTCGTGTCCGATGACCAGGCCCGGCTTGACCTGATACTCGCCGCGGACGATGTGCACATCCGTACCGCAAATCGTGGTCATCGTCACGCGAATGACAGCGTCGCCTGGTCCGGCGTGCGGTCGCGGAACGTCTTCGACGCGGATGTCGTCGACGCCATGAAACACCGCCGCGCGCATGGTCGTGGTGTGCGCGGCCGGCATCAGTTTTTCCTGCACTGCGAAGCTCGTGGTCATGATGGTTTCCTCGTTTCTATGCCTCGGCGGTTCCGAGTCCAGCCGGCAGCGGCATGGCCAAGCCGGGTTCGTACGCGCAGAGCGGATCGTCGGCGAAGACGTTGCCGTCGATGGTCCAGGCCCGCGCGCGCGAGCCGCCGCAGATGTGGCGAAACTCGCAGCGGCCGCATCTGCCCTGCAGGTTGTTGGGGTCGCGCAGCGCGACGAAAAGATCGCTGTCGCGGTAGATGGCGTCGAGCGGGCGATAGCGAAGATTGCCCGCGCTCAGCAGCAGAAACTCGCTGGCGCGGACGTCGCCGGCGTGCGAGATGAAAACGAAGCCGCGCGCGCCGTCGAGCGCGGAGTCCATCAGGCCGTCGCCGTCGTTTTTCTCGTATCCGGCGAAATCGGCCCATGTGTCGGCGTTCTCAAGACGCGCGTCGAGATCGCGCTGCATGCGGAAGCGGCGGTAGTGCGGCGCTTCGACGACGCGCACGGCGAACGTTTCGCGTTCGCGTATCGCGTCGATCGTTGCGAAGACGTCCTCGGCCTGGCTAGCACTCAAGCTCTCATCGCGCGACGAGGCGAGCAGCGGCACGAGGAAGTAGAGGTTCCAGCGCGCGATGCGCATCGGGCGGATGAGGTCCGCGATGGCAATCAATTCGTCGGCGTTGCGCCGCGTGATGAGCGTGTTGATCTCGATCTTCAGTCCGACCTCTTCCGCGATCCGGATCGCGCGCATTGTCTTGGCGAATGTGCCCGCCGCTCCGCGTACCGACTGATGCACCTCGGGTGTCGAACCGTCGATACTGAAGATGATCCGCGTCAATCCGTTGCGCACCAGCCGTTCGAGGGCTACGGCCGTCAATTGGGAGGTAGGGCTGGCCACGAACGCCGGATCGAGGCCGCGGCGGCGCGCGTAGTTGACGACCTGCGCCACATCGTCGCGCTCCAGCGGATCGCCGCCGGTGAGGATGAATTCGCGCGGCGCAAGCTCGGCGATCTGGTCGATCGTTTTGTACGCCTCATACGTCGACAGCTCGTTCGCGCCGCGGAATTCGGTCGCGCCGATCGTGCAGTTCCGGCAATGCAGATCGCACGCGCGCGTCAGCTCCCACATCACGGTCGGATGCGCTTCGAAGGCTGTCATGATCACCTCATTTCGTCGCACAGACCAGCAACAGCGCTTCCTGTTCGGCCGCACGCGCCGCGGCTCTCGCGGTGAGCTCGTTGACCGTCAGCACCGGACATTCGCTGTGCTGCACCAGCCGCGCGGCAAAGGTGCCGCGAACGATGTCCGAGGTACTGCGGCCGGCCGGTTCGGCAGCGACGATGAGATCGGCGTGCGCCGTTTTGGCCAGACCTTCGATTTGATTGCCGGCATGCTCGTCGCCGAGGAGCTTCAGCTCGCAGCGGGAAGCCAGCGCTTCCGGAATCGCGGCGCGCAGCGCGAAGAGATCGTCCGCCGCCTGCTCGACGTCGTCCGCAACAGTGGCGCGAAGGACGATGAATCGCGCGTCCGGCGGCGCGATCTGCGCCGCGAAGGTCAGCGCGTCGAGACTGGTTTCATCGATGACCGGACAGACGATCGTGCGCATTGCGGAGAACGCGGCGGCATGCGGCGGCACGGCGATCACCGGCACTTTGGCGTAACGCATCACGGCCTCGGTGACGGATCCAATGATGAGCCGCCGAAATCCGGTGCGGCCATGCGTCCCCATGACGATCAGATCCGCTTCCGTCGCCCGCGCCTCGGCCAGAATCCCGTCCAGCGGCGGATCGACGCGGATGGCGATGTCGTACGGAACGGCGGGATCAATATTCGCCTCCGCATCGCTGCGAAGATGATCCTGCGCGCGCGCCTGCAGGCTGACGAACGAGAACTCGTCCCACGCGCCGACGGTGGCCGTGAAGTCGATCGGCGGCACGAACGGATCCGCGTAAACGATGGTGAGCCTGGCGCCCAGCGCGCGTGCCAGACCGCTCGCATAGCGCAGCGCCTGGTCCGCCGTTTCGCTGAAGTCAGTGGGAACAAGAATGCGGTTGATTCTCCTCGCGGTCATGGCGTGCCTCCCGAAATGACGATAGGTTCGGGACGCGGCGCGAGCGATGACTGGGGTCATTCGGGGGTGTGATGGGTGTCACTCCGTAGTGATTAGTGGGTTAGTGGATTAGGAGGTGTAAGTGCGTGCTCGTCGGCGAAGCCGGCGTAAGAACCGTAGCCCACGCTTTCAAGCGTGGGTACGACGATGCGTCCCGATTTGTGAGCCCGCCTTGGCGGGCGAGAGAAAGCTTTCTTTCGCCCGTTAAAACGGGCTCACAAATCAACGCGCATTCGCTGACCCACGCTTGAAAGCGTGGGCTACGGTCCTTACGACGGCTACGCCGCCGGGCCATGTGCACCACTGATCCACTAATCTACTAATCACTAACCACTACGCCGTCCGCACGTAAATCTCGCGTCCGATCTCGTCATCGATTGCGATCGAGCTCGCGCCGCAGGCGACGACGCAGCTTGGATTGCGTGCGATCAGCTGGATCTCGCTTCCCGGAACGATGCCGAAGGCAGCCAGGCGATCGATGCGCGAAAGGGTTTTGGGCGCGATGTAAGCGATCGATGCGGTCGCTCCGACCGGCAGCTCGGTCACGCGGCGGATGAGCGGTTCGACGCGTGTCGAATAGACGCGGCAGCAATCGCCGGACGGAACCGGCTTGCCGTGCGGGCAGGCTGGCGGATGTCCGAGGAAGGCGCAGACGCGGTCGACGACCGGCTCGGAAAGCATGTGTTCCATCTCGCAGGCGGAGATCTCGGCGTCGTGCAGGTTCGTGCCGAGGGCTTGGACGAAGAGGACTTCGGCGAGACGGTGGCGCCGGACGATGCCGCGCGCGCGCGACGCTCCCGTTGTCGAAAGGGTGTAGCCGGTGTCGTGATCGACACAGCCGCTGGCGATCAGCGTGTCGAGCGCGGTGCGCAGTTCGTCGTCGCTGATGTCCATCCGAAGATCGGCGAACGCCGTCGGCGTTCGCGCTTCCTCAGCCGCGTACCAGAGGCGTTCCAGCACTTCATCCGTTGCCGCGTGAATCATGTGTCCCCCTTCGAAACAGCTTGGTCAGCAATCCGGCAATTCGCCCGCCGCCGACGAATTCGTAGCCGCAGCGCGGGCAACGCGTCATCTCGCATCCGCGCGAAAGCGGGCACGACGAATGGCAGCCGGCGCCGGCGAAATCGGTGCCGCACATCGGGCACTCCAGGTATTCGCCGTCCTTCACAACGACACTCCGAAAAACCGGAACGTGAAGTTCATCAGTGCTCCGATGCCGAATGAATAAACGATGATGAAACCGGCGATCGCCCATCCCATCCGCGCGCCGCGCTCCTTCAGCATGACCAGCAGATTGGCGATGCACGGGATGAAGAGCGTGATGACGGTCAGCGCGATGACGACCTGATTCGGGTTGAGATGTCCTGCGCGCTGCATCGCGTAGAGGCCGGCCGCGCCGTAATCTCGCCGCAGGAAGCCGATCACGAACGCGTTGGTGGCCTCGGCGGGCAATCCCAGTCCGCCGATGATCATCGGGCCGAGCGCGTGCTGCACGAATTTCAGTGCGCCGGTGGCGTCGAGCACGTACAGCAGCAGCGTGCCGACGATGAAGAGCGGCACGGCTTCTTTCAGGTACCACTCCGTCCGCGCGGCCACTTTGATGGCGATGTTCGACAGCCGCGGCACACGCATCGGCGGGATTTCGAGCACGAAGTCGCCCGGCTCGCCCGGCATCACGCGCGACGCCGCCCATCCCGCCAGCACGATCGTGAAGAGCGTGACGCCGAGCCAGATCAACGTCGCCCAGATGCCGAGCGGCGCGAGCATGGCCAGGATCACGCCGAGCTGCGCCGAGCAGGGAACGCCGAGGGCGAGCAGCAGCGTGACGATGGCCGCTTCTTTTTTTGAGTCGAGGATGCGCGTGGTGAGCGTGGCCATCGTGTCGCAGCCGAGGCCGAGCACCATCGGCAGGACGGCCTTTCCGTTCAGGCCGATTTTGCGGAAGCCGCGATTGAGGATGACCGCCAGGCGCGGCAGATAGCCGGAGTCTTCCAGCAGTCCGAAAAACGTGAAGAACGTGATCACGACCGGCAGCACGATGGCGATGGCGTAGGTGATGGCCATCGTCACGACGCCATACGGCCCGACGAAGAGATCGTGCGCCGTCTGCGCGAAACGGCCGGCGGTACTGACGGCGTGGCCGGAGTATGCCGAGGTCATCACGCCGTCGGCGACGACGTGATGGTGCGGGAACGGCGCGATGGCGTCGATGCCGCGGATCGTCCACGGATTGATGAAGCGCTCGAAGACCTGCCGCTGCATGAGATCGACGAGCGTTCCAGCGCCGATTTTTCCGACGAGCAGCCAGGCCAGAGCCAGAACGCCGAGGAGGATTGGGATCCCGTAGATCGGATGCATGCAGATCCGTCCGACGCGGTCGCGGAAACCGTCCTCGCGAAATGCCGACGACTGCCGGAGCGAGGTCAGAAGCTCGTCGATCGAGGCGACGCGGCAGTGCGAGATGAGCACGCTGATGGGACGCGCGAGGCCGCGTTGCGCGAGGTTGCGAATGTCGTCGAGCTGTTCGAGGACGGTGAGGGGACACGATTCCGTCAGGAACGGTTTCAACGTTGCGTCGCCAGCCAGAATCGCCAACGCGATTCCTCGGCACGCGAGCTCGGGCTTCAGCAACGCCTGGATCGCGGTGACGCCGGCTTCGATCGCGGCGGGATAAGTCACGCGCATCGTTGCGCGCGTGGCGCGGGCGAGGTCCTTTTTCAGCTTGCTGATGTTCCAGCCGCGCAGCGCGGAGACGGAAACGATTGGCACGCCGACCGCGCGCGAGAGCGCAGCGACGTCGGGGCCGTCGTCGACGGAGCGCAGTTCGTCGGCCATGTTCAGTGCGACGACAAACGGGACGGCGTATTCGCTGAGCTGCAGCGTCAGGAGCAGCGTGCGGCGGAGGTTGGCGATGTCGCCGACCTGCATGACGTCGATGTTGGGTTCTCTGAGCAGCAGGTCGCGCGCGACGATCTCGTCCTGCGACTGCGGCAGCAGGCTGTTGATGCCGGGCGTGTCGATGATCGATCGCCGCTCGTCGCCGATCATCGCGGTGGCCGTCGTCATCTCGACGGTGGTCCCCGGATAGTTGGAAACGGTGACGTAGCGATTGGTCAGTCGTGTGAAGAGGAGCGACTTGCCGACGTTCGGATTGCCGATCAGCAAGAGAGGCCGCGCGTTGGCGTCATCGATGGATTGTTCCTTGATCGCAAGCTGAGACATGGTCTCAGTGAAGGTACGCGCGGGGTGGACATGGGGTCGTGATGATCATCACCCGCGTATGTGATGAACGCGCGAGATGGGGAAAGGCGAGGTGCCGACGGCATCGCCGCCGGCACCGTCAGCTCGGAAATTACGACTTCGCGGTCTTGGTCGTGCAGCAGCTCTTCGTGCAGCCGGTGTCGTGGTTGCAGGCTTTGCCGTCTTTGTTCATGGCGCAGCCGGTGCCGTCGGCGGACTTGCATTCCCTGGCGCAGCAGGCCGCGCCTTCTTTGCAGCAGGCTTCCTTATTCGTGCAGCAGTCGGCGGCCTTCGTGCAGCAGGTCGCATCTTTCGCGGCGGTGCAGTGATAGTCGGACTTCGCCGCAATCGCCATCGGGGCGGTGAGCAGCATGGTGATGAGGGCAATACGCAGTGTGTTTCGCATGATGAAGTTCTCCCGTTGAATGGTTCGCGAAAAGTGAGAGCGCGAAACGGGTATCAAATGCGAAGCGGAAGCGGGGCGTGCGATTCGAGTGCTCGCGTCGAAGCAATCGTGCAGAAGCGCTGATGGGTGACGACGGCGACCACGCGCATCGTCATTGGTTCAATCGAAATTGCCGGAGTGACGGTCGGCTTGACGATTGCCGCCGTCGTGGCGCGCATGCTCTCCGTTTTGCAGCATGCGTGCGACGGGGCCACCGAGACGCAGCAGGCGCCGATGGGAAGCGCGGCAGCGAACACCGCAATCACCAGCACTCCGATAAGGCATCTCACGGCGCTATCGTCGTTCCATCCGTTGACGATAGCGATGCGCGCGATCAACCCGTCGTGTGATGACAATCACGTGGCTTCGTGATCAGCGGCATCGGTCAGCGTGCACCCCTCCGGCCATGCTTGGTCTCGCAATTCGAGGAGGAACCCCATGCACGATTTGACCTTTGCTTTCGTGGGTGCCGGCGGCGACGGAGCCGTCACCGCGGGCGACATCATGGCCGGCGTTTGTGCCAGCGAAGGGCTGCACGTCATCAAGACCGAGGCCTATGGGCCGCAGATTCGCGGCGGAGAGTCGTCGGCGACGGTGCGCGTCAGCAGCAAGGCGATTTACGCGCAGGCCGATGCCGTCGATGTGCTGGTCGTCTTCAGCTGGGCCGACTTCGCGCGCTTTCAGAACGAAGTGCTGCTCAAGCCGGATGCGGTGATCTTTCACGAATCCGCCGACGCGCCGCCGGACGAAATGATTTCGCGCACGTGCCACGCGGTTCCATTCGCGGCTCTCGCACGTGAGGCCGGCGCGCCGGCGTCGAAAAACGTGATCGCAGTCGGACTGCTGACCGCGCGCTACGGATTGCCGCTCGAACGCACCCGCCATGCGATTTCGCGCCGTTTCGCGAAGAAGGCAGCGGCAGTGATCGAAACCAATCTTCGCGCGTTCGATCGCGGCGTGATGCAAGAAGAAACACTTTCGCAAACCAATAAGCAGCAACTCGAATACACCTCCTCCGAACCTCGCCTTCTGATGTCCGGCAACGAGGCCTCGGCATTCGCGGCCATTCACGCGGGCTGCCGCTTTTTCGCCGGTTATCCGATCACGCCTTCATCCGAGATCCTCCATTTCCTCAGCGAATGGCTGCCGAAGATCGGCGGCTCGTCGCTGCAGACGGAAGACGAGCTGTCGGCGATCGGAGCAGTGATCGGCGCGTCGTTCGCCGGCGTGAAATCGATGACGGCAACGTCAGGCCCGGGGCTCTCGCTGATGGCCGAGTTGATGGGGCTTTCCTCGATCGCGGAAGTTCCCTCGGTCATCGTCAACGTGCAGCGCGGCGGACCGTCGACCGGCATCCCGACGAAGAGCGAGCAGTCCGATCTCTTCCACGCCGTCTACGCCAGCCACGGCGATGCGCCGCGCGTCGTCATCGCATGCTCCGACGTCGAGAGCTCGTTCCACGCGACCGTCGACGCATTCAACATCGCCGAGGAGTATCAGGTGCCGGTGATCGTGCTGTCGGATCAGTCGATTGCCCAGCGGCGCGAGACCATCAACGCGTCCGTCCTCGAACATGAAGTGCGCGAGCGCCGCATGGCCACGCCGGACGATCTGCACGAATATCGCCGCTACCGCGACACTCCCGACGGCGTGTCGCCGATGAGCGTGCCGGGTATGTGCGGCGGGATGTATCAGACCAATGGCCTGGAGCACGACGAGCAGGGACGCCCGAATGCGTCGTTCAACGTGCACGAGGCGATGAACGCGAAGCGCTACCGCAAGCTCGACGCGATCGCCGAACAGTACCGGCTCTTCGACCGCTTCGGCGCGAAACGGCCGGAGGTAGGCATCCTCTGCTGGGGCTCGTCCATCGGTGTCGTGCGCGAAGCGATCGCGCACATGGGCGTCGAGGACCGCGTCGGCGTTTTCGCCCCGGCGATGATCTCGCCGCTGCCAACGCGCGACCTGCAGTCGTTCATCGACTCCTGCGGTTCGCTGCTCGTGGTCGAAGTCAGCTACGCCGCGCAGTTCACGCAACACCTTCGCACGCAGGTCGATCTGCCGCGCGCGAAAACGACCGTCCACTCCCGCTCCGGCGGCAAAACCCTGGCGGCCTCGGAAGTCGAAGCCGAACTTCGAACGCTGCTGACGAACGTACCTCAGGAGGTGCTGGCATGACTTGTTCGCCCTACTCGCCGAACGATTACAAGACCGATCTCAAGCCGGTGTGGTGTCCGGGCTGCGGCGATTTCGCCGTGCTCAACTCCGTTTACCGCGCGCTCTCCGATCTGCACATCGAGCCGCACGAGACCGCGATCATCTCAGGCATCGGCTGCTCGTCGCGCCTGCCGGGCTACGTGGAAACGTACGGATTCAATTCGCTGCACGGCCGCGCGCTGCCGCTGGCCACCGGGATGAAGCTGGCCGCGCCGAACCTGACCGTGCTCGCGGTCGGCGGCGACGGTGACGGCTTGGCCATCGGCGGCAATCACTTCATGCACGCCGCGCGGCGCAACGTCGACATCGCCTATTTCATGATGGACAACGAGATCTACGGCCTGACCAAAGGCCAGGCCGCGCCGACGACGCCATCCGGCGACCGGACGAAGTCGACGATCTACGGCAATCCGGAGGTCTCCGTCGATCCCTGCGCACTGGCGATCTCGCTCGGCGCAAGCTGGGTCGGCCGCGGCTTCTCCGGCGACGTGAAAGGAACGACGGAGCTGATGAAGCTGGCCATCGGCCATCACGGCTTCGCCTTCCTGAACATCATCTCCCCCTGCGTCACCTGGCGCGGCGATCATCAGACGAAGGAGCTCCGCGCGAAGCTGGCCACGCTCCCCGCCGATCACGATCGCACCGACCGCACCGCCGCGCTGCGCTTCACCAGCGAACCGGAACACTTGACGACCGGTGTCCTCTACGAGATCCAGCGCCCGACGCTCCTCGACGAGATGATGGAGATCCGGGACAAGGCCGTCGGCCAGGCTCCGCCGCCTTCCCGCGAAGACATGCTGCGGGTGTTCGCGCCGGCGCGGTAAAACCGGCTGACCACAAAGGCACAAAGGACTCAGCGAAGACCTCTGTGATCTTTGTCTCGGTGCTCATTCACAGGGAACGGGTTCACGCGGAGACGCGGAGGAGCGGAGATTTAGCGATTCGTGGCGAGCCGCGACTCGTAAAGGTACCGATCGAGATTCTCCGACCAATCCGCGGGACCGTCGAGATTGATGCTCATCGCGGTGTCGAGGAAGCTCTCGCTCGGTTCGGCTTCGATCGTGGTGGTCATTTCTCAGCTCCGCGCAAGTATATTCGCGAGTGCTTCTCCTAAAAAAAGTGCTTCACCACAAAGACACAAAGAGCACAAAGAACACCTTTGTGTCCTTTGTGCCTTTGTGGTGATTTGTCTTGGCCCGCCAACTACGGACGCCAGCGGAAGTAGAGGCCGTAGCGGCTGGCTTCGTAGTCGGCGGCGGAGAGGGACTCGGAGTATTTGTCGCGGTCCCATTCGGCGGCCAGGCCGGTGTGGCCTTTGAAGTCCCAGGTTGTGCGAACGCGGTGGCGGTTGATGGTGAAGGGCAGCGTGCCGCTGTTCTCGAAGCGGGAGAGGCTGGCGTCGATGGAGAAGGGGCCTTTGAGGTAGCTGACGCCGCCTTCGCGCGCTTTGCCGTTTTCGCTGTGGATCGAGTCGTCGATGGTGAAGTTCTCGGGGTGGCGGAAGAGGATGTTGCTGTCGGCGCGGAACTGCGAGAGCGACGCGCGGAAATGCAGCGCGTCGATCGGGGAGACTTCGACGTCGCCGCTGTAGTGGCGGAGGCGGGCGTCGTAGCCGATGTCGCCCTGTTCGTTCGATTGCGTGGTGCGTTCGGCGATGACACCGGCGCGGACGTGTTCTTTCGGCGTCGTATAGCCGGCGCGGAGGCGGAGGCGGCTGCGGTCGAGGTAATCGGTGCGGAAGATCGGCGCGTCGGCGGAATCGCGGCGGATCGCGGCGCCGAGGAGCAGACCGGAGAACGAATACGTGCCGCTCACGTCGACCGTGCGCACCTGGCGGTTGAACTCGCCGCTCTGGCTGCCGGGAACGACGATCTCGGAGAGGTCGGGCGACACGGTGATGTCCTGCTTCGTCTGGCGGACCTCGGCGCGCAACGCAAACGGTCCCACGGCGCGCGCGGAGATGCCGGCGTTCCAGTAGGTTTCTTCGCGATCGACGGCGCTGGTGGCGTGCAGGATCGCTTCGATGTCGCGGCGGTCGAAGCCGGCGAAGGTGATGCCCTGCAGGAATACCGTGTCGATGAGCGCGACGCCGTCGAGCTCGCGGTGTTCCTTCTGGAAGCCGGCCAGGAAATCGACGTTCGGAGCGAGCGTCACTTCCGCCCGTCCGCCGCCGCGCCAGGTCCTGTTCTTCGCGTTGGACGACGCGGATTCAGAGAGGCCGGTGTAGAAGCGGCTGATGGCGAACGATGCGAACGAGCCGGCGGCCGATTCGTTTTCGGTGCCGTTCGATTCGGCGGAGAAGCGGGAGTAGTTGCCGATCAGGCGGAGGCGTTTCAGGACGTCGCCGGTGATGTAGAAATTCGTGAACGGCGTCTTGACGTGTGTGCTGTCGTTGCGCGTGATCGAGTCGGCGGTGACCGGCGTGCCGAGGACCGGCCCGAGGTTGTTGCCCGGCCCGGAGCCGGGAGCGAGCGTCAGCGACTCGGTGCCGCGGAAGTTGCGCCATCCCTCGGTGAGTTGTCCGTAGACCGAGGCGAAGTGGAAGCTGGCACCGGCGCGGATCTCGCGATCGCGTTCATGCAGATCCTGCAGCAGGCGGAACTCGTCCTGGCCGACGTGATACGTCGTCGATCCTGGTCCGCTGTTTTCGTTCGAGGAGTAGCCGATGAACGGGACGATGGGCCTGTCCGTCAGCAGTTCGAGATCGAAGTCGTACATCCGGCGCGTGCGGTCGAAGGTGTGCTGGCCGGGAATGATGCCCTGGCCGAGCAACGGATTGGCGAATGCGGGCAGCGCGCTGAACGCGTCGGCCGAGCGATATCCGAAGCGCAGTTTGTACGTGCCGGCGCGCGATGCTTCGAGCCGGAACGACTGCGCGGGTCCGGAGCCGAGGTCGCTGACGTCGATGCGGAAGCGGTCGGCGAGGGACGTGTGGCCTTCGAAGTCCGAGGTCGACATCGTGAAGCTGCGGATCAGCAGTCCGCCGCGCTCGTTGATTTGCGTGCGGTACATCTGGCTGCTGCCTTTGAGATCGAGCCAGCGATAGCCGGCCTCGAGATCGAAGGGGACGCTTTGCGCGTGCGCGGCAAAGGCGATCGCCAGGATCGGGAGAGAGAGACAGTTCGCGACGAATCGTTTCATGTTCATCGCCTTCCTACTTCAGCAGTTGCGGATCACGATTGGAGCCGTGAATGGCAACGTGGCAGGTGGTGCAGTTCTGATAGCGAGGGCTGCTCAGGTTGTGGAACGACGGAGGTTGCGAGCCGAGGGTCGCGCTGCCAATCGGTGAGTGACATTCGAGGCAGAGTTGTGCGACGGCGGCTCGTTTCAATCGTTTCGGATTCGATGAGCCGTGCGGCTCGTGACAAGTCGTGCAGCTTCCGGCAGCGATGGCGCCGTGCTGGAAAACGAACGGGCCGCGTTTGTCGGCGTGGCAGGCCAGGCACGGAGCCTCGCCGGCGGACGTAGTGCGGAGACTCTCGGCGCCGGGGCGACCGTGCGGCTCGTGGCAGGAGGAGCATTCCATCCCGCCGCGTCCGAGGCGATGTCCGTACGGTTTGTTGCGGAACGATGAGACTTGGGTCATGTGGCAGGAGTCGCAGAGTGCGAGCTGCTTTTTCACCATCAGATGCGGTGCGTGCGGTTCGGAGGAGTGGATCGAGTGGCAGGTCAGGCAGTTGACGGCCGCGGAGTTGGCGTGCATGCCGGCGTGACGCGAGATGCGATCGGTGCTGATGTCGTGGCAGGAGAGGCAGGTCTTGTTCGCGCCTGCGACGCCGACGGGCTTGAAGATCTTCTCTTTGTCGCCGCCGCCTTCGATGTGTGCTTTGCCGTCGCCGTGGCAGGACTCGCAGAGCGCGTTCGGAACCTCACCCTTTTTCACTTTGCCGTGTGCGTGCGCGTTTGCGGCGAATGTCTTTGCCTGATCGGCGTGGCAGTCGCTGCAGGCGGGAAGTGCGGCCGGTTCCTCCGCTTTCGCCGGTTCAGCGGGCGGCGTCGTGACTGGCGCTGCCGGTGCGGTTTGCGTTGCAGGGATTTCGGGAGGTTTCTCGGGCGGCGTCTGCGCTGCAGCCGGAAGACCGAGACCGAGCAGCAGAAGCAGTCCTCCGATGTGAGATTTCATGTGATTCTCCAAACCTTCGTACGCAGCAATCCGAGGGAGACCATGCGATCTCCCTCGGATCCAGTGCTACCGCGCGTGCGCCTTCTCGACCGAGTGGTCTTTGCCGGTGCCGTGGCATGTTGCACATGCCTCGGCGGGGATCGTCGATCCCGGGAACGTGGCGGTGTTCAGGAACGCGTGCGCGGCGGCATCCTTGTTGTCGTGGCAGCCGAGGCAGGCCGCGGTGGCCGGACCCTGCGGCGTGAAGTAGTCGCGGAGAGTGGTGACCGATGCGATGTCGG
>Ga0157375_10000461_pt1 | contig 37005 bp, 22 predicted proteins | sample M35metaG_FD_115311 | JGI IMG/M metagenome (GOLD analysis project Ga0157375, IMG submission 115311) | Miscanthus rhizosphere microbial communities from Kellogg Biological Station, Michigan, USA - M3-5 metaG | ecosystem: Host-associated > Plants > Roots > Rhizosphere > Soil | place: USA: Michigan... | reverse complement strand
TGTCGATCGGGAATTGCTTGAGGTAGGCGAGGCTCGAATAGCCCGTTCCGAAATCGTCCAGCGCAAGGGTTGTTCCGAGCGCCTTGAGTTCTGCCAGCGTGCCTTGCACGCGCACGACGTTTTCCATCAGCGAACTCTCGGTGAGTTCGATGCTCAACGCCCCGGCCGGCACGTCGTGGCGCTGGAGCGCGGAACGAACCTGTTCGAGCAGGCCGGGGCGTTGCAGTTGCTGCGCGGAAACGTTGACCGCGATGTTGAAATCGCGATTGCCGGCGTCGATCCATGCGCGCATCTGGCGGCACGCTTCGTTGATCACCCACCCGCCGATCTCGGACATGAGGCCGAGCGCTTCGGCGATCGGGATGAAGCGAGCCGGAGAGACCTGCCCAAGATCCGGGTTGCTCCAGCGCAACAAGGCTTCGAAGCCGGTCAATGCGCGATCGCTGGCGTTGTGATGGGGTTGGTAATGCAACTCGAGTTCGCCGCGATTGGCAGCGCCACGCAGGTGGCTGCCGAGCACGAGGCGATCCTCGATGTCCTGCATCTGCTCGATGGAAAATTCGCAGGTGCAATCGCGGCCGTGCCGTTTCGCCCGCGTCATCGCGGCTTCCGATCGGCGCAGCAGTTCCTTCGGGCTATGGCCGTGGGCGGGCGAATGGCTGATGCCGATGCTCGCGGTCAGCAGCAGGCGATAACCGCTGCGCTCGATCGGTTCGGCAACCGCATGGCGCAGGCGTTCGGCGAGCGCGAGCGCGGAGGATGGATCGAGGGCGGTCGCGGCGATGACGAATTCGTCGCCGGCGAAATGCGCGATATGGCCGGCATCGCCAACCGTTGCGTGCAGGCGTTCGGCCACGCATTGCAGCACTTCGTCGCCGATCTCGTGCCCCATCGATTCGTTGATGACCCGGAAACGGTCGATGCCGACGAAAAACACCCAGACCGATGTGGATGCCTCGCGAAGCAACTCAGCGAGCGTCCGTTCGAACACGAGGTGGTGCGGCAGGTTGGTGACGGCGTCGTGGCTCGCTGCATGCGCCAGGTCCGCCTCCACCTTGCGCCGCGCGGTGGTGTCGTGGGCGACGGCGTACGCCAGGCCATCGGGCGCGGCGATCGATTCCCACTCCAGCCAGCGATAACCGCCGTCCTTGCACAGGAAGCGATAGGCGAATGCGCTCACGCGCGCGCCTTCGGTTGTCAGGATCGACACCGCTTCGGCCGCGACATTCCTGTCTTCGAGATGGACGAATTCCAGGTAGTGGCGCGATGCGAGCTCTTCGGCCGTGTAGCCGGTCACACGGCAAAACGACGGATTGACCTGGATGATCCGCTCGGCCGTCGTGTCGAAGATGCAGTAGATCTCCATCGACAGATCGAAGAAGCGGTCGCGCTCGTGCAGGCGCCTGACCAGTCGCGCGCTTTCGATCGCGGTGGCGGTGATCGGCAGCATCCGGTCGATGTCGGAAAGTTCCTCGCGCGTGGGTTCGCGGCATTCGCGGTAATACACGGCGAAGGTGCCAAGCACGCGCCCGGTGCTGCCCAGGACGGGCGTCGACCAGCACGCTTTGAGCCCATGCGCCGATGCGAGCGCCTTGTAGTCTTCCCAGTACGGATGGGTGCTTATGTCGGCGACCACGACGCGCTCGCGTCGCCATGCGGCCGTGCCGCAGGATCCGCGTGCATCGCCGATTTCCAGGCCGTCGATCGCCCGGTTGAACGCATCCGGCAGGCTGGGGCCGGCGCCATGGAGGACATGTTCGCCGGCCTCGTCCAGCAACAACACCGAACACAACGCGTTCGGATTCAACTGCTCGTGCAGGCGCGCGATCCGTTCGAGGCTCTCCGCGAGCGGCCGCTGCGCGGCAATGCCCTCGAGGATGTCGTGCTGGCCTGATTCCACTTGCTCGGCGCGCCTGCGCGCGGTGATGTCCTGGCACGCGCCCAACATCGTCACGGCATTGCCTTCGGCATCGAGATCGACAACGCCGCTGCTGCGCAAGGTGCGGATCGACCCATCCGCGCGCACGATGCGCTCGTCGAACCCGAACGGCTGGTGGTTCTCGTACGCGCTATCGATGATGCCTTGCACGCGCGCGCGATCGAGCGGATGCACCAGGGCGAGATACGCCTCGAATGTCGCCGCGTATTGCTCCGGCACCAGGCCGTAGATGCGGTACAACTCGGCCGACCACGTCACCTTGTTGGCGACGATGTCCCATTCCCAGTTGCCGACGTGCGCGACCTGCTGCGCCTCGGCGAGCATGCGCTGGTTGTGCTCGAGTTCCTGCTCGATCTGCTTGCGCTCGGTGATGTCGACGAAGTAGATCGTCAGTCCGTCCGGCGATGGATGGATGCGGTTCTCGAACCAGCGCTGGAAAGGCGGGTAGAAGGCCTCCAGCGTGACGGCCCGCTGTTCCGCCATTGCCTTTTCGCAGGCGTGCTGGAACGGATGGCCGGCCGCATCGGGGAACTCGTCCCAGATGGTCTTGCCGATCAGGTCCGTCGCCGGGCGGCCGAAGAAGTCGCAGGCTTTCGCATTCAGGAAGGTGTAGCGCCAATCGTTGTCCAGCGCGACATACGCATCGGTGATGCGCTCGAAGACATGGTTGAAATCGATGTCCTTGCCGGGGCGTTCCATGGTGCGAGCTCGCCTGTTCTGCGGGGACGGCGGGTCATCGCGGGTCTCGTCTGCGAAGCCGCCTTCCGTTCGCCTCAGGTTACCTCTTTTCGCTTCACGCTTCGCTCGGCGCCAAGCTGGACGACCGCATGGCCGAGGCGAAGTTTGCGGGCATTCATGGTGCGGGTACCAGTATGGGGTTCGATATGACCGTGCGCTTGCCGAACGGTCGCAGCACGGAAGCAAAGGCTGGAAGATTTGCCAGGAGGGCTATCCATGGAACCGATGTTGATGTTGAAGGTAGCAGCCGCATTGTTCGCGTTATCGGCTGTTGGCGGCTTGGCGATGGCTGGCATCCGCCTCATGAAGAAGGTCAATCCGCCGGCCTGGCTGGCGATGCTGCACGGGCTGATGGCCGCAGGCGGGCTGACCCTGCTCGCATACGCCACCTTGACCGCCACCGTTCCGGCCTTGGCGCTTTATGCGCTGTGCCTGTTCGCCGCGGCCGCGCTCGGTGGTCTCGTGCTCAACCTTGGCTACCAATGGCGCAACCTGCCGCTGCCGGTCGGGATCATGATCCTGCACGCATCGATCGCGGTTGCGGGTTTCGTGATGCTGCTGCTCGTCGTCTTCGGGCCTGCTGCCGCGGCTTGAGTTGGCTGTTACCGAACACGGTGGAACGACGCGCTGGGCGCGCCGCGATCCAGTTCGTCCGCAAGGGAATGCAGGATGGATCCACTTTCGCGTCGAAAATTCCTCAAGGCCGTCGCGCTCTCGTTGCCAGCGGCGACGATCGCCGGTTGCCATGGCAGCGCCGACGCACGTGACGACCTGGCCGGCGCCACGAACGCCGCCGGCCCCGCCTTCCTCAGCGACGAGGAACAGCGGTTTCTCGAGGCGGCGACCGAGCGCCTGATCCCGGGCGACGCCAATGGTCCCGGGGCCATGCAGGCTGGCGTGACCCGCTTCATCGACCTGCAGCTCAACGGCCCTTACGGAGTCGCGCAGACGTGGTACATGCGCGGCCCGTGGCGCGATGGGACCGAGCAACAGGGCTACCAGTCCAAGCTGACACCGGCGCAGCTTTACCGGACCGCGATCCGCAATATCCAGGACCATTGCCAGCACGCCTATCGCAAGCGCTTCGAGGAACTGCCGCCGGCCACCCAGGACGAGATCCTGCACGGGCTCGAGACGGGTTCGATCACGCTCGCGGATGCGCCGTCAAAGACCTTTTTCGGGATGCTCTGGCAGAACACCCAGGAAGGCTACCTCGCCGATCCGATGTACGGCGGCAATCGCGATTTCGCGGGCTGGAAGCTGATCGGTTTCCCGGGGCCGCGCTACAACTACGTCGCCGAAATCGGACAGTTCGGCAAGCCGTACACGCTTCCGACCGTCGGCCTCAAGGGCCGCGGGCGCGGAAGTTGATGCGATGGCGACCCGCCTGCCGTCCGTGGATGTCGTGCTGGTCGGCTTCGGCCTGACCGCGTCGATCATTGCGCAGGAACTCACCGATTCCGGATTGAACGTACTTGCGATCGAACGCGGGGCGTTTCGCGACACGGTGCCCGACTTCGCGACGACGACGATCCAGGACGAATTGCGCTACGCGGTGCGCAATGGATTGTTCGAGGAACCCGAGCGCGAGACGCTCACGTTCCGCAATTCGATGGACCAGATCGCGTTGCCGATGCGCCAGCTCGGTTCGTTCCGTCCGGCAGCGGGCGTCGGCGGCGCGGCGGTGCATTGGAACGGGCAGTCGTGGCGTTTCCTGCCGACCGATTTCAACGTGCGCTCGCACACCGAGCAGCGCTACGGCAAGAAGTTCATCCCCGCCGACATGACGATCCAGGACTGGGGCGTCACCTACGACGAGCTCGAACCGCACTACGACCGCTTCGACTACCTGTGCGGGATGTCGGGCCAGGCCGGCAACATCCGCGGCGTGATCCAGGAGGGTGGCAATCCGTTCGAAGGCCCGCGCCAGCGCGACTATCCGAACCCGCCGCTGCAGCGCAGCCACGCCACGATGCTGTTCGACAAGGCCGCGCGCGCGGTGGGTTTCAAGCCCTTCCCATGCCCTGCGGGGCAGACCTCGCGGCCTTACAAGAACATCTACGGCGTGCAGATGGGTGCCTGCACGTATTGCGGATTCTGCGAATGGTTCGGCTGCGGCAACTATTCCAAGTCGAGCCCGCAGACGATGATCCTGCCGGTGCTGTTGAAGAAGAACAATTTCTCGTACCGCACGCAATGCGACGTGACCCGCATCAACCTCGACTCGACCCGCAAGCGCGCCACCGGCGTGACTTACGTCGATGCGCAGGGCCGCGAATTCGAGCAACCCGCCGATCTCGTGTTCGTCTGCGCCTTCGCCCACCACAACGCGCACCTGCTGCTCGTGTCGGGCATCGGCAAACCGTACGACCCGATCTCCGGGGACGGCGTGACCGGGCGCAACTACGCCTACCAGATCACCTCGTCGGTCGATGTGTTCCTCGACGAAATCCTCAATCCCTTCATGGGCGCCGGCGCGCTCGGCCAGGCGATCGATGAATTCAACGGCGACAACTTCGATCACGGCCCGCACGGCTTCATCGGCGGCGGCTACATCGCGCTGTGGAGCACCGGCGGGCGGCCGATCCTGCAGCACTACCTTCCCGAAGGCACGCCGAGCTGGGGCGCCGGATGGAAGAGGGCGATGGCCGACAACTACCTCAAGTCCGCAAGCATCGCCACCCACGGCGGCGTGATGAGCTACCGCGATGCTTACCTGGACCTCGACCCGACCTATCGCGACGCATACGGCAATCCGCTGCTGCGCATGACCTTCGATTTCCACCGCAACGAAATCGCGATGTCGAAGTTCCTGACCGACAAGGCCGCGCTGATCGCGCAGGCGATGAAGCCGCGCTCGTTCCATGCGAAGCCGCGCGAAGGCCATTACTCGATCGTCCCCTACCAGACCACCCACAACACCGGCGGCGCGATCATGGGCACCGACCCGAAGACGAGCGTCGTCAACCGCTACCTGCAATCGTGGGATGTATCGAACGTGTTCGTGATGGGCTCGAGCGCATTTCCGCAAAACCCCGGCTACAACCCGACCGGAACCGTCGGCGCGTTGACCTATTGGGCGCTCGATGCGATCAAGAGCCGGTACCTCAAGAATCCAGGTCCGCTGGCTTGATGGCACATGTTGTCGCAGGAGGGAGTGGCTTGCCGATGGAACGGACGAAGACGACAACCGCGACGCTCTGCGCAGGGTTGATCGCGCTTGCGGCGTTGCCCGTGTCAGCGCCTTCGCATGCCGCCGACGCTGCCTCGGTGTCCCGTGGGAAATATCTTGTTCGCGCCGGCGACTGCCAGGCCTGCCATACCGCGAAGGGCGGCCAGCCGTTCGCGGGCGGACGCGCGATGGCGACTCCGTTCGGGACGATCTACACGACCAACATCACGCCGGATCGCGAAACCGGCATTGGCGAATGGACGCAGGAGGATTTCTACCGCGCGATGCACAGCGGTATCCGTCGCGACGGACAGCATCTGTATCCCGCGTTCCCGTATCCGTGGTTCACCAAGATCACCCGGCCCGACGTGATGGACATCAAGGCTTACCTGGACACCGTCGCGCCGGTGCGCCAGCTGGACAGGCCGCCCGAAATCCTGTTCCGCCGACGCGTGACGGCTATCTGGAACAAGTTGTTCTTCGTCGAAGGAACTTACACCGGCGACCCGAACCGATCCGCCGCATGGAACCGCGGTGCCTACCTGGTGGAGGGTCTCGGCCATTGCGCCGGCTGCCATACCGACAAGAACCTGGCGGGTGCTCCGAAGAAAGGCAAGCACCTGCAAGGCGGCCCCGCGGAGAATGCGTTTGCCCCGAGCCTTGCCGCAGGATTGCGCGCGGGACTCGGCGCGTGGACCGTCGCGGGGATCGCCGAATACCTGAAGAGTGGCTCAACTGAAAAAGTCGCAGCGGCCGGACCGATGGCCGAGATCGTCACCGCGTCCACGCAATACCTCACCGACGCCGACCTCGCGGCGGTCGCAACCTATCTCAAGCAGCTGCCACCCGCGGAATCAGACTCGCCGGATGTCGATGCCGACGAGGGCCGGATGAAGCGAGGCGCCGCGGTCTATGCGGACAACTGCAATGGCTGCCACATGGGAGGCGGCGAAGGCCTTGCGTCCGTGTTCCCGGCGTTGAAGGACAGTTCCGCGGTGCAGGCGAAGAAAGCCGACACGCTGGTGGAAGTGCTGCTGCGCGGCGACACGATTCCGGCCACGCAGTCGAAGCCCACCGGACTGAGGATGCCCGCCTTCGACGACAAGCTCGACGACGCGCAGATCGCCGACGTCGTCAGCTACATCCGCAACGCTTGGGGAAATCATGCCGGCACCGTGTCGGCGGGCGACGTCGCAAGGAAGCGCAAGGCATTGAAGGAAAGTGGCGGATAGGATCTTTTTGCCCCCGTGTTTAGCGGTCGTTCTGATTCGAAACATGAATTGCCTGTACCTTCGCGTCATTCCACGGAGGGAAACGTCAATGGACACGCATGCATGGATGCTTGGCGCGCTGCTCGCGCTCGTACCGCTCGCCAACGCCGGGGCTGCCGAACAGGCCGCGCAAAAGCCGGCCGACGAAAAACCAGCCGACGACAGCAAGCAACAGGACGACACCAAGCAGCAGGTGGAAGCCTGCAAGCAGCAGCAGCGCGCCGAAGGCGAGAAGACCGAACTCAAGACAGCGATCAAGTGCGCGGTCAAGGCCGCGTTCCAGAGCCGCATCCGCCGCAAGAAGGGCGAGGAACCGGTCGAGATGACCGTCGGCGCGCCGCCGATGGTCACCGACGACACCGACACCCCGGGCGACAAGAACTGGGAAGTCAACCTCGGCATGCATTCGGAATTCGGCGGCGGCGAACACCGCATCGAAGTGCCGACGATCGACATCAACCGCGGTTTCGGCGACACGCTGCAGCTTACCTACGAGGTGCCGTACGCATTCGTCGAAGTCAAGGACGACGCCACCGGCGGCACGAAGTCGGCCAGCGGCTTCGGCGATTCGATCTTCGGCGCCAAGTACCGTTTCTACGACAACAAGGACACCGGACTGTCGTTCGCGATCTACCCGCAACTCGAATTCCGCACGCCCGGCTCGAGCAAGCGCGTGGCCGAGAACGGGACTGGCTTCATCCTGCCGATCCTGATGACCAAGGAGTTCGAGCACTTCACGATCGGCTCCAACCTCGGCGTCGAATTCGCCGACGGCGACCAGCGCCTGTTCGCAAGCTTCGGCACCGGCTGGCGCCTGAGCGACCGCACCGCTCTGCTCGCCGAAATCGCCGGCACCGACCTCAACGCCCCCGACGAAAAGCGCGTGCTGCTCAACCTCGGGTTCCGGCACAAGATCAACGACAAGAATTCGATCTCGGGCTCGATCGGACGGGATGTGTACGCGGGTGGGGACCAGGCCGAGCAGACGTATGTGTCGCTGACTTGGCAGATGGATGTTGGGAAGTAGCGATTCGGTTCGGCGACTAGGGAAGGTCTGAACAAATCGTTGCTCGTCATTCCAGCGAAGGCTGGAATCCAGCTCTGTCTTTAGTTCTACAAAGTCAAAAACCAAGAATTGGATCCCAGCCTTCGCTGGGATGACGGCTTATGCGGAGGTTCCCAAGATTTTCAACGCCAGTGAGCAGTGAGTCGCAGACCGTCGCAGCATGTGAGACTGCCAGACAATTCAATTGACCGCATGGGTATTCCTGACAGCTTCTAGATTTCCGTCTGCGACACATGGAGGTATCAGGTCCTCGCGACGACCGCAGTTGTTCCGATGATGGTAGAAGTAGCAAAGTGCGTCGTGTCTAAGCTTCAAAACGAGGAAGTCATCGTGACCGACATGCCGAAAGTCTCGCCAAGTGCGTTCCCCACTAGAGGCAACTGGACACCCGAGCAACTCAAGCTCGCTTTCCACTTCTACTGCCAAACACCGTTCGGCAAACTGCACCACGGGAATCCAGAGATCAAAAGTCTTGCGAAGCTGATTGGCCGCACGCCGGACGCGTTGGCGATGAAGCTGAGCAACTTTGCGAGTCTCGATCCGTCGATCACCGACTCAGGACGCAAGGGGCTAACCGGAGCTTCCTCGCTTGATCGGAAAATCTGGGACGAGTTCCATGCCGACTGGGCACGGCTTGCTGTCGAGTGCGAGCAATTACAGCAGCAACTACAGCGCGAGCATGGTCTGAAAGTTGAAGTTTCAGTCGAAAGTGACGATGGAATCGTGCTCGCGGACTTTAGCGGTGAGACGCGCCAAGCTCTCGTCCAACAACGCATCAAGCAGAACTTCTTTCGCCGTGCTGTGCTGAGCAGCTATCGAAGTCGCTGCTGCATTTCCGGTGTTTCCGATACCGGCTGCTGGTCGCAAGCCACATCGTGCCTTGGAGAGCGGACAAGGCGAATCGCCTCAACCCAAGCAATGGACTCTGCCTTTCAGCAATTCACGACAAGGCGTTCGATAAATATATGTTTGCTCTCAGCGATGATTGGCGCATCGAGTTGTCTCCACACCTGAAAGGCACGAAAGATACCTTCTTACGCGATGTGTTCTGGCCAGCCGAGGACAAGCAAATCGAACTACCAGACCGATTCGCTCCCGACCTTTCTTTTGTACGAAGACATCGACAGACCATGCTCGCCGGGTACACGGCACTCTGAGGGAAGCCATGAGCGACGACTTCATTACAGAGGATGAATTTTGGGACGGCTGGGGAGTTATTAAGAGACCAAGTGGCGATTTGTTCGACTACGAAGACATCAAGGATCAGCCCTTGAACAAGATCTGGACGATCATCGAGTCCGGCTCCGACGAGAACGACAATTGGTATGCATCGCCGGGATTCCACTTAGTTAACAACCTCGGCTATGTGATGACCGAGAAAGCGTGGGAAGACGACAGTCGCGACGCTATCTACTTTCTGGACGACGGCGACGGAATCTACAGCGTCTTCGTTTACCGGTACCGCGATGCGACGAACATCGAGGTCGAAGGTTTGCTTCTATTGGCTGGCGATTGCGACGAACAACTTCATGTGGAAGTAATCGTCGAGGGCTGCAATTCAGAACGCCGATTCATCGCTGAGCAGGTCGGAGTACCGGCCTTGTATGACACCCTTTTCTCTAGCAATCCTTCGATGGCTGACGGCCCCGTATTTCACCAATTTGTCGGCTTGCGCCTTGCAACGGACGAAGAAGCTAAGGCGATGCCTTTGTGGGGACGCATCAACGAATTGGTCTGGAAATTCCGTGAATTCGAAGGTGGTGCAGTTTGATTGTCGGACAGGAATGTGCCCGGATCGTTTGGGATGGTCGTAAGCACGCGCACGTTTTCCGTGTTCTTCCTCTCGGATGACGGTCGTCAGTGGCGCTTGGATCTACGCGCCTCAGGAGAGAGGGTCACCCGGTAGAATTGGGTGACTTTCCGGAATTCCTCATGCTGCGACTCACCGAAATCAAGCTGCCTCTGGAGCATGACGACGCCGCGCTCGCGTCGGCGATCTGCGCACGCCTCGGAATCGCAGCACACGAGCTGACCAGCTACACCATCGCCAAGCGCAGCTACGATGCGCGCAAGCGTGGGGCGATTGTTTTGATCTACTCAGTGGACGTGGAGACGCCGCGCGAGGCGGAGGTGTCGCGGCGGTTCGATGCCGGCGCGGGTGCGCATGCGCATGCTGCGGGCAGCGGCAAGGTGATGCCGACGCCGGATACTTCGTACAAGTTCGTCGCGCATGCGCCCGACAATTTTGCGTTGCGGCCGATCGTGATCGGCACCGGGCCGTGCGGGTTGTTCGCGGGGTTGATCCTTGCGCAGATGGGGTTCCGGCCGATCATCCTGGATCGCGGCAAGGAAGTGCGCGAGCGAACGAAGGACACGTGGGGCTTGTGGCGCAAGAATGTGCTCAATCCCGAATCCAACGTGCAGTTCGGCGAGGGCGGGGCGGGGACATTTTCGGACGGCAAGCTGTACAGCCAGATCAGCGACAGGCACCACCACGGGCGCAAGGTGCTCACCGAGTTCGTGAAGGCCGGCGCGCCAGACGAAATCCTCTATGTGAGCAAGCCGCACATCGGCACGTTCCGGCTGGTGACGATGGTCGAGAGCATGCGCGCGAGCATCGAGGCGCTTGGCGGCGAGATCCGTTTCTCGAGCCGCGTGGACGACCTGCTGGTGGAGACCGATGCCGCGGGCGTTCGCCATGTGCGCGGCGTGGCGTTGGCCAATGGCGAGCAGTTGCGCGCCGACCGTGTCGTGCTCGCGGTCGGGCACAGCGCGCGCGATACGTTCGCGATGCTGCATGCGCGTGGGGTGTTCATGGAGGCGAAGCCGTTCTCGATCGGTTTCCGCATCGAGCATCCGCAATCGCTGATCGACAAGGCGCGCTTCGGGCCGCAGGCCGGGCATCCGCTCCTCGTCGCGGCCGATTACAAGCTCGTGCACCACTGCGCGCCCGATGCCGATGGAAGCCATCGTTCGGTCTACAGTTTTTGCATGTGCCCGGGCGGCACCGTGGTCGCGGCCGCGAGCGAGCCGGGGCGCGTGGTCACCAATGGCATGAGCCAGTATTCGCGCAACGAACGCAACGCGAACGCCGCGATCGTGGTCGGCATCACGCCCGCGGATTTCGCGCCTTATGGTGAGGGGCCGCTCGCGGGCATCGCGTTGCAGCGGCATTGGGAGGAGCGTGCATTCGCGCTTGGCGGCGGCACCTACGAAGCGCCCGGACAACTCGTCGGCGATTTCCTCAAGGGTCGTGCGTCGTCGCAATTCGGCACGGTGTTGCCGTCGTACAAACCCGGCGTGCGGCTTGGCGACCTGTCCGATGCATTGCCGGACTACGCAATCGCGGCGATCCGCGAAGCGTTGCCGGCGTTCGATCGCCAGCTGCATGGATTCGCGATGCACGACGCGGTGTTGACTGGCGTCGAGACGCGCACGTCGTCGCCGGTGCGCATCACCCGCGACGAGGGTTTCGAGAGCCGCAACACGCGCGGGCTGTATCCTGCCGGCGAAGGCGCGGGGTATGCGGGTGGAATCCTGTCGGCGGCCGTGGATGGGATCAAGATTGCGGAGGCGGTGGGGTTGCGGATGGTTGCGAACGGGAGCAAACGAGATCCGGTCGGCGCTACAGATAGGAGCGGGCGATGAAATCCAGGAACGGCAACAAGTCCGAAAGCGAGGAAGGCCAGCGTCGCCTGATGGTGCTGATCGATGCCGACAACGCGCAACCGTCCGTGATCGAGGGGCTGCTGGCGGAGGTCGCGAAGTACGGGGTTGCAAGCGTCAAGCGCATCTATGGCGACTTCACGTCGACGCGGCTCACGCAATGGAAGCAGGTGCTGCTCAAGCACTCGATCAACCCGGTGCAGCAGTTCACCTACACCAGCGGCAAGAACGCGACCGACAGTTCGCTGATCATCGATGCGATGGACCTGATGTACACCGCGCGTTTCGACGGCGTGTGCCTGGTTTCGAGCGACAGCGATTTCACGCGACTCGCGCAGCGCATGCGCGAGGAAGGATTGATCGTGTACGGATTCGGCGAGCGCAAGACGCCGGATGCGTTCGTGCAGGCCTGCGACAAGTTCATCTACACGGAGGTGTTGCGCGCGGACGCCGCGCCGGTCGCAACCGCCGTGCCCACCGCGGCCGCGAAGGCGACGCGCCGCGTGCGCAGCAAGCGGACGACCGCAGCCCCGGCACAATCCGTCGAAGCGGTACCCGAATCGCCACCGAAAGCAGTTGCCGCGCCGACGGCGAAACCCGCGGCGTTGCCATTGCCGCTGGACCTCTTGCGACGCGCGATCGAGGATGCTTCCGACGAACAAGGCTGGGCGCACCTCGGCGCGGTCGGCAGTTACCTCACCAAGATCCGTCCCGACTTCGATCCGCGCTTGTACGGCCACCGCAAGCTCAGCGATTTGCTGAAGCGACATGCCAAGCACTTCGTGGTGGAAGAGCGAGGCAAGACTTTGTTCGTAAGGGCGGTGGGCTGACCGCTTCCGCATGGCCATCGCCAAGCCCTTCTCGCCGGCCAGCGAACGCAATCGCGATCCGATTCTCGACGCGTTGCGCACGCAATTCGCGGATCGTTCGCGCGTGCTCGAAATCGGCAGTGGGACAGGTCAGCACGCGGTGCATTTCGCGGCGGCGTTGCCGCATCTGCTCTGGCAATGTTCGGATCGCGCCGAATACCTGTCGGGTATCCGCGCGTGGCTTGGCGAAGCGCAATTGCCGAACACGCCCGAGCCGCTCGAACTCGATGTTGCGTGCGGCCCGTGGCCGATGTCCCGATTCGACGCGGTGTTCAGCGCGAACACACTGCACATCATGGCCTGGGAGGAAGTGCGGGCGATGTTCGCAGGGCTCGATGCCGTGCTGGCCGACGATGCGATCGTCGCGATCTATGGCCCGTTCAATGTAGGCGGCCGCTTCACCAGCGACAGCAACGCGGCATTCGATGCCGACCTGAAGGCGCGCGCGCCGCACATGGGACTGCGCGATGCCGAGGAAGTGGATGCGCTGGCACGATCGATCGGGCTGCGGCTCGTGGCCGACATCGCGATGCCGGCGAACAACCGCTGCCGGGCCTGGCGACGCTCTCCGCATCCGGGTTGATGGATTCTCGACGCCGACGCGCCACCGATGGCTGAGGGCCGCTAGACCGGAAACAGCTTGCTGCTTTCCGCGGTCCAGCGTCCGATCGGCGCCGGCCGCCCCAGCAGGTAGCCCTGGCCGAACTCGCAACCCAATGCGATCAACGCGTCGCGTTGCTCGGCGGTTTCGATGCCTTCGGCGACGACGTCCATTTCCAGCGCATGCGCCATCGCGATCACCGCGGCCACGACCTTGGCGCCGCTGCTCAGCGCGTCCTTGTCCAGGCCGGCGACGAAGCTGCGGTCGATCTTGAGCATCCGCAACGAAAACGTGTGCAGGTAACTCAACGACGAATAGCCAGTGCCGAAATCGTCGAGCGCGGCGCCGATGCCGGCCGCGCGCAACCGATCGAGCGTCGCCCGCACGCGATCCGGCTGGTCGATCATCGATCCCTCGTGCAACTCCAGGATCAGGCGCGACGGCGACAAGCCGCAGCGTTCCACCAGGGCCAGCAACGCCTCATCGAAATCGGCGTGGTTGAAATGCTGCGGGGAGACGTTGATGGTGACGTAATGCGCGGAATCGAGCCTTGTCGCGAGCTTGCAGCTCATCTCGAACATTTTCCAGTCGACCGCCTCGATGCTGCCGTTGTCCTGCACGATATGCAGGAATTCGGGCGGACCGATGACTCCGCGCGTCGGATGGTTCCAGCGCAACAGCGATTCGTAGCCCATCACCTCACCCGTCGCGAGCCGCACGATGGGCTGGAAATACGGCTCGAACTGGTCGCGCAGTAGCGCCGCGCGCAACTTGATTTCCATTTCGAGCACGTCGACGGCATTTTTTTGCAGCGTGTCGTCGAACAGTTCGAAGCGCTTGCGCCCGGACTTCTTGGCGCGATACATCGCGGCGTCCGCGTCGCGCAGGACATCGTCCGCCGAAAGATAATTGGCATCGCCGATGGCGACGCCGACGCTGACCGAAGGCTCCACGACGGCTCCGTCCTTGAGCTGCAGCGGCGATGCCATTACCGCGAGTACGCGTTGGGCGATTTTCACCGCGGTCTCGGGAACCCGGATGTCCTCGAGCAGGATCGCGAATTCGTCGCCCGACAGGCGCACCACGATGTCGGGCTGGCGCACGCACGTCTGCAGGCGGCGCGCGACTTCCTTGAGCACCGTGTCGCCCGCGAGATGGCCGAGGCTGTCGTTGATGAGCTTGAAGCGATCCACATCCATGAACAACAGCGCATAACGTCGTCCCGGTTCGCGCTTGAGGCGTTGCAGGACCCGCTCGAGGCGATCGCGCAGGTAGGCGCGGTTGGGCAGGCCGGTCAACCCGTCATGCATGATCTGGTGCTTGAGCTGCTCCTGTGCGCGCTCGCGTTGCACGATCTCGGCGCGCAGGTCTTGCGTGCGCTCCTGCACGCGTTGCTCGAGTTGCACGTTGGCCAGCCGCAGGACTTCCGCCGAACGACGGCGCTGCAGGCTGTTGGCGACCTGGGATGCGACGAAGCTCAGCAGTTCCTGGTCCGCCGCTCCGTAGACCACGGCGGGATCGTAACTTTGCACGGCGATCAGCCCAAGAGTCTGGTCGCCGACGGACAACGGGACGCCGAGCCAGCAGACCGCGAGTCCGCCGATCGCCTCGCGGTCCATCTCGCCGCGATCGACCAGTGCCATCATGTCGGCGGCGCTCAGGATCGTCTTGCCATTCCGCAGCACGTACTCGCTCGCCCCGCGCCCCAACGGGCGCGTTTCGTAGGGTTCGTCGGTCTCGTCGATGACGTACGCGAACTCCAGCGACAGGCCGTCTTCGGTGACCAGGGCGATGAACATGTTGGCCGCGTTGATCAATTCGCCAGCGACGACGTGCACGCGGCGATAGAACTCGACCTGGCTGATGTCGGCGGTGGCCAGTTCGGCGATCTTCAACAACGCCGCCTGCAGCCGCACCGAGCGCTCGCGCTCGATGATCTCCAGCTGCAGGCCCTGGTTCGCCATGTCGAGCTCGAGCGTGCGCAGGCGCACGCGTTGTTCGAGGTCGTCCTTGCCCTGCTTGCGTTCCAGCGCGATCAGGATGTGGTTGCCGACGAACTCCAGCAGGGCCCGGTCCTCGCTCGAGAACCTGATGTCTTCGCGATAGCTCTGCACGACGACCGCGCCATGCACATGGCCGTCGCGCAGCATCGGCACGCCAAGCCAGTCGTAACCTTCGGGCCCGATGATGGCCAGGGGTCCGGAGACTTGCGTGCGCAGCTCCTCGGTGCTGCCCATCAATGGCTTGCCGTCGCGCAACACGTACCAGGTGAGCGAGCGTTCCAGCGCGTTCATGGGCAACTCGCCGTGGTCGCCCGGGACCTGCGGATCCTCGACGTCGGCGTAGTAAAGGAATCGCAACGTATCGCCCGCGGCGTTGTACAGCACGATGAAGAAATTCTCGGCATACATCAGAGTGCCGACGATCTCGTGGATCCCCCGCAGCATGTCGGGCATGTCGCGATCGGAACCGGCGAGGTCGGAGATCGCGAACAAGGCGTGTTGCAGGCTTTCGGAACGCTGCAGTCGCCGGTTCGCGCTCTTCAGCGCGGCCGCTTCCAGGGCGCGCGACAGGTGGCGACCTGCGAGTTTCAGTGGCTCGGCGATTTCGTTGACCAGTCGTTGCGCGTCCGCCCGCGTGCCCGCGGCCAGCAGCAGGATCGCGCGGCTCCGGTCGAACGACTCGGCCTCGGACAACCGGATCGCGATGCGGCGATCGTCGGACGAAAAGACCGGGTGCTGGCTCGAGGTGGCCGAACGCACGAGATCGAGCTCGGTGCCGTTCAACTGCGTCGCCGGCTCGGTCGCGGGTTCGACGTCGCCATCCAGCCACCATACGGCGACGGCCGAATCGCAATCGGTCAGGTCGCGCGCGTAGCGCACGATGACGGACGCGACTTCCGCGGGCGTATCGGCACCCACCAGTTGCGACGACAGATCGACGGGGGCGGAGGCCTTGGTCCTGGAGCGTGACTGGATTTTCAGGGGGCCCACGGGCACGCCTGCGAAGGGGGGAAGACCCAATTTCTAACACAGTGAAGATCAATCCATGTGCGCCCCATCACAAAGCCGGAAACCGGTCCGGAATTAACCGGGCCGCCGTCCTGGCTATGTCTGCGTGCAGCCGGGGAGGGGGTGGAGCGACGGATCGGGGCGATGTTTGTCCCAGGACTCGCGGAAGTGTTTCTCGTTGGCCACATGGTTGCCATAGGTCTGGCCGTAATCCTCGGCTGGCTGGTCGTCGGCCAGCGACTGCGCGAGGTCCGGATTGGCGATGTGTCCTTGCAGGAACAACAGGCCGGCGAAGATGTTCATGGCGTCCTCCTTCTGCTTGCCGCTATCGGATGACTGCGGCTTCACTTGAGTGAAATGAAAGATAGGCCGATCATTGCGTTCGTAGTAGCGATGTTTTTGCATAACAGGCTTGAGGTGGATTCAAGATGAGCCGCATCCCATTGCATCCTCTCCAGGGGTTCCTGACCGCGGCGCGGCTGCGCAACCTCTCGCGCGCCGCCGAATCGCTGCATCTCACTGTGAGTGCGCTGAGCCACCAGATCCGCGCGCTCGAGGAGCGGCTCGGCCAGCGCCTGTTCGCGCGCGGTCCGCGCGGCATCACGCTGACGGCCGATGGCGAGCGCCTGCATGACTCGGTCGCGGTGCATTTCGATGCGATCGAACGCGCGTTGCGCCCGGGCACGGCGCGTCGCGACGACGTGCTGACGCTGAGCCTGCTGCCATCGCTCGCGTCCAGCTGGCTGGTGCCGCGCCTGCCGCAGTTCCTCGCGAAACACCCGCAGCTCGAGATCAACCTGCAATCGAGCGTCGAGCTCGTGGATTTCGCTCGCGACGCCGCCGTCGATGCGGCGCTGCGATACGGGGCGGGACATTGGCCGGGCTTGACCGCCGTGCACCTGTTCGACGACTGGATCACGCCGGTCGCAAGTCCCGCGTTGATCGCCGCGCATGGTGGAAAAGGCAAGCCGTTCGATCTTTCCCGCTATCCGGTGCTTGGCGATTCTGGAGGCCGCTGGGTGGAATGGTGCGCGCGATTCGGCGGCGCCGTGCCGACGCGTTTCGTCGCGATGTTCAACGACACCGAAACCCTGCATCGAGCCGCAACCGCGGGCATGGGCGTCGCGATGGGCCGGATGACGCTCGCGCGGCCATTGATCGAAGCGGGGCTGCTGACGATGTTGAGTCCGCACCGGCTGAAATCCGAATTCGCGCATTTCCTCGTCTATCCGCCGCGATCGGATGCCCACAAGGGGCTCGCAGCGTTCCGCGAATGGCTGCTCGTGCAGGCGCGGCTCTATGCAGCGTCCAACGACGCCGGAACGACGCCGACGCGCAAGCGCAGTCGCTAGGAAACGAGCGCGGGTTGTATCCTGACGCGACCACCACACGATTGCGCGACCGCCCATGGAACTTCACATTGCACCGCCCACCGCAGGCGATCGCGCGGATTGGGAGCGCCTCGCGCGCGGGTACAAGGAGTTCTACAAGACCATCGTCCCCGATTCCGGCTACGCGGCGACGTGGGATCGCCTGTTGCGCGAAAAGGAAGTGTTCGCACTCGGCGCGTGGAGCGACGGAAAGCTGGTCGGCATCGCCCATTCCCTCTTCCACACGACCATCTGGACGCCGACGACCTGCTACCTGCAGGACCTGTTCGTCGATCCATCGGCGCGCGGGCAGGGCGTTGCGCGCGCGCTGATCGAACGCGTCGCCACGATCGCGCGCGAACGCGGGGCGCAGCGCCTGTACTGGCACACCCAGGAACACAACGCGACCGCGCGTGCGCTCTACGACAAGCTCGCCAAGTTCAACGGATTCGTCCGCTACGATTTCGCGCTATAGCGACCCGCGGCCCTAGCGCTTCAACGCGGCGCGATACTTCCGGCTGCAAGGTACCTTGGTGCCGTCGCGCAATAGCACGCGTGCGTCGCCGGTGTCGAGCGGTTCGATCTCTGCGATCTGGTCGAGGTTGACCATCCAGCTGCGGTGGACGCGCACGAAGCGCGAGGGGTCCATGCGCGGTTCGATCGCGGCCATCGTGATGCGCAGCGGATAAGCCCGGCCGCGCACGTGCAGGTTCACGTAGTTGCCGGAGGCCTGCAGGAATTCGATGTCATTGGCGGCGACGAGGAATTCCTTGCCGAGCTTGCGCACGAGGAAGCGGTCGGGGCGCTCGATCGGCTCCAGCGCCGGGCCCACGTCGGGCGCGGCGAGCAGGCGTGCCTCGCCCTGCAGGCGCAGCAGCAGGCTCCGGTAGGCCGCGACCGTCAACAGGATGATCGCGTAGGAGCGCCAGTCCTTGAGGTACTCGTAGAACAGGTAACGCGGCCAGTCGCCGAAGTCGTAACTCTCGCCCATCCAGCCGTAGGCGAGCTTGCGCAGCCCGACCATCGCCGCCACATGCAGCAGGCAGAACACGATCGTGCCGAGCACGTGCCAAGGCAGGTTCCGGCGGAGCGTCGCCAACGTCAGTGGGACGCGCCGCTCGAAGGCGATCAGCAACGGGATCAGGGCGAGCACCACGAGGTGGCTCGAGAGTTCCCAGGACACCGGCTTCCAGGCCGGGAAATCGGCCATGCCGCGGCGAACGTCGATGATCGCGATCTCGGAATTGACCGCGAACTGAATCGCCATCAGCACGATCCAGAATCCGGGTTCGACCCAGCGCCGCCAGGGTTGGTAGCGTTCGAGCAGGGTGCGGCTGGCGGGCGCGACCGTTCCGGGCCATTCGACGACTGGCGCGAGCGGCGTGGATTCGGAGGGTGTCGCCGGGCGAGTCGCCGGTGCGGGTGCGGAGGCTGGCATTCGCGCATTCTAAGGCGCTGGGACGAAGTCTGCCCCGCGATTCGTCCCGCAGGTCCGCCACCCGTCACCGGAATCCGTCCCAGAACCCTTCGCTGTGGGCGACGGACAGCCGTCTCCGCAAGATCCGTGCACTTCCACGGAGAGTCCCATGAACCGCCGCCACGATATCGACGCCCTGCGCGCGATTGCCTTCGCAGTCCTGATCCTCTACCACCTATGCATGTTCTATGTCGCCGACTGGGGCTGGCACGTCAAGAGCGTGCACCTGGCCACTTGGCTGCAATTCCCTATGCTGTTCGTGAACCGCTGGCGGATGGACCTGATCTTCATGATTTCCGGCATGGCCGCCGCGTTCCTGCTGAAAACCGACCAGGTCTGGCGATTCGTGCGCCAGCGCAACTGGCGGCTGATGTTGCCGCTGCTGTTCGGGATGGCGGTGATCGTGCCGATCCAGCCGTATGCGCAGGGGGTGACGAACGGGCTGGTGAAACCGGGGTTCTGGCAGTTCCTGATGGATTACTACGGCCACAAGACCTGGCCCGCGCAAGCGTTCGACGGCTGGGAGCACGGCGTGACCTGGAACCACCTGTGGTACCTGTTCTACCTGTGGGTCTACACGCTCGTGCTGGCGTTGCTGGCCAAGCCGCTCGCCTCGGCATCCGGGAAAAAACTTACCGCGTTGTTCACCGGCCTGCGCGGCTGGAAACTGCTGGTGCTGCCGGCGCTGCCGTTCCTGCTCTACACGGTGACGCTGCAGGACCGATTCCCGGACAACGGCGACTTCTTTCACGACTGGTACCGCAATCCCGTCTATTTCACGATCTTCCTGTACGGCTACCTGGTCGCGAGGGATGCGGGCTTCTGGGCCGAGGCGCTGCGCCTGCGCAAGGCCAGCCTGGCCGCCGCGTTAACGATCTTCGTGCCGTATATCGTGCTCGGCCGGCTGCTGCCCGACGATGCGCCGCATTGGCAGGTGATCGTGATCTGGACGATGCGGGTCGCCTACATCTGGACGATGCTGCTCGCGATCCTCGGCTGGGGCCACGCACTGCTCAACCGCCCGTTCCGCTGGCTGCCGTGGGCAACCGAATCGGTGTACCCGTGGTACATGCTGCACCAGAGCCTCATCGTCGGCATCGCTTTCGCATTGTTGCCGTACCACCTGGGTCCGGTGGCCGAGCCGCTGGTGATCCTCGCAGGAACCGTGGCGGGTTGTTTCGTGCTGAGCGAGATCGTGAAGCGCATTGCGTGGTTGCGGCCTTGCTTCGGGTTGAAGTCCGGCCCGCGATCGAGTGCGCTGCGGGCGGTCGCGGCGACGGCATCGCTGCATGACGATTGCGCGTGAAGGAAAGAGGATTGTGGATCTTCGGCTCTTGATCGAAGCCTCTTAGCTTCGGCTGTTGATCTGGGCTCTTGTGCCGTAAAGGGAGCCTTGCATCGCAGCAGGCGGCGGGGGAAAGGCCCGCATGTCCGAGCACAGGGATGTGCGAGTTCAGGCCGGCCCGCCGACTGCATCGTCCTGGCGACTGTCCGGCACAGATGGTTTTGGTTACTTTTCCCGAAAGAAAAGTGACCCGCGCGCGCAGCGCATGAAAGCACTTGATCCTGATCCGGTCCAGCGTCCCTAGCCCGAATGCAAGGTCTCAAGTACTTGGGCGCCATAACGCTCAAGCTTGCTGACGCCAACCCCACTGATGCGTCCGAGTTCGGCGAGATCGTGTGGCGCATCGGCGGCGATCGCGCGCAGCGTCGCGTCGTGGAAGATCACATAGGCAGGCACGTTCTGCTCGCGTGCAAGGCGCGCGCGCAACGAACGCAATGCATCGAAGCGGGGCAGCGCGTTCGTTGGAAGATCGGTAGCGGCGGCCGTCGCGCGCGTGGCACGGGTGCGCTCGCGCGAACGTTCGATATCGCGCCGCAACTCCACCTTGCGTTCGCCCCGCAATACCGCGCGACTCGCTTCGGTCAACCGCAACGCGCCGTAACCTTCCGCATCGATCTCGATCAGTCCGGCAGCGACCAGTTGGCGGAAAACGCCGCGCCAGCGCTTCGCATCGAGGTCGGTGCCGATGCCATGGGTGCTGAGCTTGTCGTGGCCGTACTGGCGGATCTTCTCCGTATCGCCTCCACGAAGCACCTCGATCACATGCGCCGCGCCGAAACGCTGGCCGGTGCGGATGATGCACGACATCGCCTTCTGCGCTTCGATGGTCGCGTCCCAGCGCTGTGGCGGGTCGAGGCAGTTATCGCAGTTGCCGCAATCGCGATCGTAGTTCTCGCCGAATCCTGCGAGCAGCAAGCGCCGCCGGCACACCGTCGATTCACAATAGCCGAGCAGGACATCGAGCTTACGGCGCTCCAGCCGCTTGCGTTCCTCGCCGGATTCGGACTGCTCGATCATCTGCTTGAGCAGCACGAGGTCGCCGAGCCCGTAGCACAGCCATGCATCGGCGGGCTCGCCATCGCGGCCGGCGCGGCCGGTTTCCTGGTAGTAACCTTCGAGCGATTTCGGCAGGTCCATGTGCGCGACGAAACGCACGTCGGGCTTGTCGATGCCCATGCCGAACGCGATCGTCGCGACGATCACCACGCCGTCCTCGCGCAGGAACCGGCGCTGGTTCACGCTGCGCGTGTCCGCGTTCAGGCCAGCATGGTAGGGCAACGCGGTGATGCCATGACCGACGAGGAATGCGGCGGTCTCCTCGACCTTCTTGCGCGACAGGCAATACACGATGCCCGCCGCATCGCGATGGGCGGCGAGGAAGTCGAGCAGTTGCTTGCGCGCGTTGTCCTTCTGCACGACGCGGTAGCGGATATTCGGGCGGTCGAACGAGCTGATGAACTGCCGTGCGTCCTCGAGCTGCAAACGCTCGACGATCTCGCGCCGGGTCGGCTCATCAGCCGTCGCGGTCAATGCGATGCGCGGAACCTGCGGCCAGCGTTCGTGCAACAAATTCAGTTCGCGGTATTCGCGACGGAAATCGTGGCCCCATTGCGACACGCAATGCGCTTCGTCGATCGCGAACAACGCGATGCGGCTGCGTTCGAGCAACGACAGGAAACCGGGCATCAACAGGCGTTCGGGCGCAACGTAGAGCAGGTCGAGGTCGCCCGCGAGCAGCTCGCGCTCGACAGCCGCGGCGGCATCGGCGCCGAGCGACGAGTTGAGGAAGGCCGCGCGCACGCCAAGTTGTTCGAGCGCTTCGACTTGGTCCTGCATCAACGCGATCAGCGGCGACACCACGATGCCGACGCCATCGCGCATCAACGCGGGAATCTGGTAGCACAGCGACTTGCCGCCGCCGGTCGGCATCAGCACCAGCGCATCGCCACCTGCGACCAAGTGATCGACGATCGCTTCCTGCGGACCGCGGAACGCGGGATAGCCGAAGACTCGTTGGAGCATTTCGCGTGCGAGGGACATGTGCTGCAAGGGTAACAAACGCAGCTGTGCGAAAACCTCGCGCGCCGTGGAATGCGCCGTTGCCAAGGCGAGCGAACCCTGGATGCGCGCCTTCGTGTCGGCTTGGCAGGGCGAGGGCGTTCCGGGATGGGTTGGCGGAAGTTCCGCGCAGGGCAGGTGGGCGGGCATGGTCGCGCCGTCGTGGTAGGTGACGCACAGCTTCCTTGACGCCTGCCGCGGGCGGAATCGGGAAATAACGCGATGCGCTGTAGGAAATTGCCTACGTAACAGCCGGGCCGCCTTTTCCATCGCTCGGAATCCGCCAGGAAGCGTGATCTGCCCGCACGTTTGCCGGTGCAATGCATCCGTGGCTTAATCGACCCACGCCCCCGGGGAGGCGATGTCTTGAGACGGTGTCCGGCCTGCGCTGCGGCGGTCGAGGACGACAGCAGGTTCTGTCGCGCCTGCGGCGCGGGGCTGGGCGCGACGGATGCGAGCGCGTCGCTCTCGGCCACGACGCCACTGCAGCAGGTCGCGCGTCCGGCAGCGCGCAGTTCGAAGCCTCCCGATGACGACGCCACCCCCCGGTTCCTGCCCGGCACGATGTTGCATGGGCGCTACCGCATCGTCGGATTGCTCGGTCGCGGCGGCATGGGCGAGGTGTATCGCGCCGACGACATCAAGCTCGGCCAGCCGGTCGCCTTGAAGTTCCTTCCCGAATCCCTCGCACGTGATGCGGATGCGTTGCAGCGTTTCTATGCGGAAGTGCGGCTCGGGCGGCAGGTATCGCACCCGAACGTCTGCCGCGTATACGACCTGGTCGAGATCGACGGCCATCATTGCCTGGCCATGGAATTCGTCGATGGCGAAGACCTGTCCACGCTGCTCAGGCGCATCGGCCGGCTGCCGGTGGACAAGGCGGTCGACTTCGCGCGCGACCTGACCGCTGGGCTCGCCGCCGCGCACGACAAGGGCGTGATCCACCGCGACCTCAAGCCCGCGAACATCATGATCGACGGCCAGGGCCGCGCGCGGATCACCGACTTCGGCATCGCCGCGCTCGCCGAAGAGATGGAGCACGCCGACTTTGCGGGCACGCTCATCTACATGGCACCCGAGCAGCTCGATGGCGCGCCTGCATCGATACGCACAGACCTGTACGCGCTCGGTCTCGTGTTGTACGAGGCATTCACCGGCAAGCGTTTGTTCGATGCTCCGACGCCCGGCGAGCTCAAGGCGCTGCATGCACGCGCCGAACGACCGAGCCTGTCCAGCCATGTGCGCGATGTGCCGCCAGCGGTCGAACACATCGTGCAGATGTGCCTTGCGCACGATCAATATGCGCGGCCGGCGTCTGCGCGCATGGTGCTGGCGGCGTTACCGGGCAGCGATCCGCTGCAAGCCGCGCTTGCCGCGGGCGAGACACCGACGCCTGGCATGGTCGCCGCAGCGGGAAAGGTCGGCGATCTCAAGGCGCCCGTCGCGTGGGGCTTGCTGTTGGCGGCATTTGCCGGATTGATCCTGATCGCTTCGCTCGCCGCGCGGACCACGGTGATCGGTCGCCTGCATCCGGAGCTGTCGCCGGAGTTGCTCTCGGCGAAAGCCGAGCAGGTCCTCACGCTGTTCGGCTACCCATCGCCGCCGACCGATCATGCCGGCCTGTTCTGGTTCGACCGCGCGTACCTCGACGCACGCGCGGTGCACGGCAACACGGCGCAGAGTTGGCAGGGAATCGAAAAGGCCCGTCCTGGGCCCTTGCTGTTTGTCTATCGCGGTGGCCAGCAAACCCTGGTCGCAAGAAAGTACGCGCAAATGATCTTCGCCCCCGCGGACGTCGGGCTCGTATTTCCGGACGATCCGCCGTTGAACCTGCCCGGCATGACCCGCGTGACCCTGGACCGCCACGGCCGACTCATCGAATTCATCGGCGTTCCTGCGGACAAGGCAGACACCGACGCAACGCATCCATTCGACTGGAGTGCTGCGCTTGCTTCGGCCGGGCTCGATCCATCGCGGATGCGGCCCGGCAAGCCGCGCTGGACGGCGCCGACCGATTCGGATTTCAAGCAGGCCTGGGATGGTTCGTATGCTGACCAACCCGAGGTGCCGTTCCATGTCGAAGCGGCCGCCTATCGCGGCAAGCCCGTGTGGTTCGCGGTGCTCGGACCCTGGTACCAGTCGCGCGTGTCGAACGTCCGGGTGCCCGCTGCGCTCGACCCATTGGTCTGGGCAACGCTCGTCCTTGGCTTGGCGATGATGATTGCGCTCGTCGCGATGGCGCGTCGCAACCTGCGGCTCGGGCGTGGCGATCGCAAGGGAGCCGTGCGGCTCGCGATCATCACCTACGCGGCCCTGTTGATCGCCTTGTTGGTACGGGCCAACCACGCGACGGCGATCATCGACGAAATCGAATTGATCATGAACATCAACGTGCAGGCGGTGTTTTTCGGAGTGGATGTCTGGCTGATCTACGTCGCGTTCGAGCCGTTCGGACGGCGCCGGTGGCCGCAGCTGATCATCTCCTGGAGCCGATTGCTCGCCGGCCGGCTGCACGATCCGATGGTTGGGCGCGATCTGCTGCTGGGCGCGCTTGGCGGGATCGCGATGGTGATGTTGATCCATCTGTCCATCGCCCTGCCGTCCGGCTTCGGACATGTGCAACAGCCGCCGATCGCGCAGACCATCACGACCCTCACCGCGAATCACCATCTGCTGTTCTTCTTCCTGGAGTCCGAATACGAGAGCCTCGTGACGGGAATCGGAGCGCTCGCCTTCCTGTTCCTGGCGATGCGCGTCCTTCGGGTCTCCCTGTTCGCCCACGTGGTCACATTCGGGTTCTTCGGCTTGGCCATCGCTGTAGGGGCCCTCACCAATGATTTGCTCGCGGTCGTGCTCCTCACCGTGGTCTGGTACCTGTTGCTGATGCGCGCTGGCGTCCTTGCGGTGTCTACCGCCATCTATGTCATGCAGGTGCTGGCGGTGATGCCGCTCACGCTCGACATGCATGCCTGGTACGCGGAACGCACGCTGATCGTCTTCGCGCTGTTCGGGGCGCTGCTGCTTTACGCGTTCTGGATTTCGCTCGGCGGCAAGTCGCCGTTCGGCACGGCGTTCCTCGATCACGAGGGTGGCTGAAGGCCGCGGATAGGTATCGATCGCCGCGGATGGTTTACCATCGCGCGGCGTTCGCGAGCAATCGTCGGCGCCGATCCTCGAACGAGCAACGCGTGAATCCATCGTGGACCTGCTGCGGAATACCCTGAGCCGCGATCGGGGGCGCCTCCTGCGCCTGCAAGCGGCATTGCGCAAGACGCCGAAGGATGCGTCCGTGCGCGCGGCGTTCGAGGAGGCACTCGCCGCATCGCGCGCCGCCTGCGAAGTGCGTGCGGCTTCCGCGCCGGTGCCGACCTTCGACGACAGCCTGCCGATCGCGCGCGAATCCCAGAAGATCATCGAGCTGATTGGCAGTCACCAGGTCGTGGTGATCGCGGGCGAAACCGGATCGGGCAAGACCACGCAGCTGCCGAAACTGTGCCTCGCGGCGGGACGCGGCGCGGCGGGCATGATTGGCTGCACGCAACCACGACGCATCGCCGCGCGCAGCGTGGCGCGCCGGGTCGCGCAGGAACTCGGCGTTCCGGTCGGCGGAGCGGTCGGCTTCCAGGTGCGCTTCAACGACCAGGTCGGGCCGGCGACGCGGATCAAGTTCATGACCGACGGCATCCTGCTCGCCGAAATGCAGTCCGATCGGTGGCTCAGTGCCTACGACACGCTGATCATCGACGAGGCGCACGAGCGCAGCCTCAACATCGATTTCCTGCTCGGCTATTTGCGCCAGTTGTTGCCGAAGCGGCCCGACCTGAAGGTGATCGTGACCTCGGCGACGATCGACACGTCGCGTTTCGCGAAGCACTTCCACGATGCGCCGGTGATCGAAGTCGAGGGGCGCAGTTATCCGGTGGAAGTGCGCTATCGACCGCTCGATACCGCGCGCGAGGAAGAGGAGGGTGGCGAAGACCTGCGCGAGGCGCGCAGCACCGGCGATGCGATCATCGCCGCGCTCGAGGAGATCACGCGCGAAGACGCGCAGGGCGACGTACTCGTGTTCCTGCCCGGCGAACGCGAGATCCGCGACCTCCACCACGCGCTCGGCAAGCGGCGGACCTTGTCGAACGCGTTCCGTCACACCGAGGTGTTGCCGCTGTACGCGCGCCTGTCGCCGCGCGACCAGGACCGCGTGTTCAATCCCGGGCCCGGCCGGCGCATCGTCCTCGCGACGAACGTCGCCGAGACATCGCTGACCGTGCCGCGCATTCGCTATGTCATCGACCCCGGCTTCGCGCGCGTCAAGCGCTACAGCTCGCGCATGAAACTCGACCGCCTGCACATCGAGGCAATCGCGCAGGCCAGCGCCGACCAGCGCAAGGGACGCTGCGGTCGCATCGCGGCGGGCGTGTGTTACCGGTTGTATTCGGAGGCCGAGTTCACGTCGCGGCCGCGCTACACCGATCCGGAAATCCTGCGCGCTTCGCTTGCTGGCGTGATCCTGCGCATGCTCGCGCTGGGCCTCGGAAGGATCGAAGACTTTCCGTTCATCGACGCGCCCGATGCGCGCGCGATCGCCGATGGCTGGCAGCAGCTGTGGGAGCTTGGCGCGGTGAGCGCGCCCGATTCGCACGGCATGCGCACCTTGACATCGATCGGACGCACGCTTGCGCGATTGCCCGTCGACGTCAAGCTCGCGCGCATGCTCGTCGCTGCGCAGAAGCACGATTGCCTGCGCGAGATGTTCATCATTGCTTCTTTCCTCGCGATCCAGGATCCGCGCGAACGACCCGCCGAGGCGCGCGGCGCCGCCGACAGCGCCCACGCGACCTTCGCCGACCCGAAGTCGGAATTCGTCGGCATCGTGAAACTCTGGGACGCCTATGCGCTCGCGCACGAGGACCTGACCCAGTCGAAACTGCGCGACTGGTGCGAGAAACACTTTCTCGGATTCCTGCGCATGCGCGAGTGGCGGGAGTTGCACCGGCAATTACTGGTGCTTGGCGAGGAACTCCAGTGGCGTGCGAATGAAGCCGGGGCAGACTACGCCGCATTGCATCGCGCACTGCTAACCGGGCTGCCGACGCAGATCGGGCAGAAGGACGAGAAACAGTTCTACCAGGCGCCGCGCCAGCGCCGCTTCAAGCTGTTTCCCGGATCGTCGCTCGCGAAACAACCGCCGCCATGGGTGCTGTCGGCGACGATGCTCGACACCGCGCAGGTCTGGGGCATGACCAATGCGAGGATCGAGCCCGACTGGGCGATCCAGGAACTGCCGCACCTGCTCGCGCGCCGCCACCATGACGCGCATTGGTCGCGCAAGCAGGGCAGAGTGGTCGCGTCGGAACAGATCAGCCTGTTCGGTCTCGTGCTCGCGCCGAAGCGACCGGTGCATTACGGCAGCATCGCGCCGGCCGAATCGCGCGAGATCTTCGTGCGCCAAGGGCTGGTGATGGCCGAGGTCGATACGCGCGCGGCATTCCTTGCGCGCAACCTCGCGATGCTCGACAAGGCGCGCGAGGAAGAAGCGAAGCTGCGCCGCGCGGGACTCGTCGCCGACGAGGACTGGCAGGCGCGCTGGTACCTGGATCGGCTGCCGTCCGACATGTGCACGTCGGCTGCGCTCGATGCGTGGTACGCGAAAGCTTCCCCCACGCAACGGCATGCGCTGGAATGGCCGCTCGCGGAATTGTTGCCGGGCGAGGGCAGTGAGGCCGAGCGCTTCCCGAAATACCTTGCGCTCGGCGATGCGCGGCTCGCATTGGCGTATCGCTTCGAACCCGGCAAGCCGGACGATGGCGTGACGCTCATCGTGCCGATCCACTTGCTGCATGCGCTGGATGCGGCGCGCCTGACGTGGCTGGTCCCCGGGTTGCACGGAGACAAGGCGACCGCGCTGATCCGCGCTCTGCCAAAGGCATTGCGTCGCAACTACGTGCCGGCGCCGGATTTCGCGCGCGCGTTCGCCGAAGCGTGGCAGGTCGCGAGCGCCGACAGCATCGCGGGCGAACTCGCGCGCTTCCTCACGCGTGCGACCGGCGCGCCCATCGCGGCGACCGATTTCGACGAGGCCGCGGTCGAGCCGCACCTGCGCGTGAACCTGCGCGTGCTCGATGGGGATCGCGTGCTGGCCGAGTCGCGCGACCTCGAAGCGCTGCGCGCTCGGTTCGGATCGCGCGCCGAAGAGGCTTTCGCCGCGCGCGCTGGACGCGAGCTAGCCACGGAGGGATTGCGCGAATTCCCGTCGCGACCGATCCCCGACAGCGTGCCTGGCGAGGCCGGCGTTCCTGCGTTTCCCGCGCTGGTCGACTGCAATGAAGAGGTCGCGCTGCGGGTCTTCGCCGATCGCGCGCAGGCGCAGTCCGAACATGTCGGCGGCGTGCGCCGGTTGCTGCGCATTGCGCTGGCCGACCGCATCAAGCAAGCGCGCAAGCAATTGCCGCTGTCGCCGCAAACGGGCCTGCTGTATGCGGCGATCGAGCAGTTCTCCAACGTCGCCGGCATCAAGGCGGCGGCGCAGGAACGCTTGCGCGTCGACCTCGTCGAGGCCGCATTGAATGCGTTGCTGTCCGATGGACTCGATGCCATCCGCGATCGCGCCGCGTTCGAGAAGCGCCTCGAAGAATCCGGCAGGAAATTGTTCGGCGAAGCGATGCAGCGCATGCAATTGGCCGAGTCCATCCTCGCCGCAGTCGCCGAGCTCAAGCCGCGCCTCGACGCGCCGTTGCTGGGCTGGGCCAAGGGCAACCTCGACGACATGCGCGCGCAGCTCGCGGCCCTTCTGCCGCCGGGATTCCTGCGCGAGACGCCGGCCGATGCGCTCGCGCAGCTGCCGCGATACCTCAAGGCGATGCGCGTGCGCGCCGAGCGCGCGCTCAACGATCCGGTGCGCGACCAGGCGCGGATGCTGGAAATCCAGCCGTTCGTGGACGCGCTTGCGCAAGCGCGCGCCCGCGGCATCGATGGGCGCCCGGACTGGCAGGCGCTGCGCTGGGACCTCGAAGAGCTGCGCGTCTCGTTGTTCGCGCAGGAACTCGGCGCGAAACCTGGCGCATCGGTCAAGCGGCTGGTGCGGCAGCTCGCAATATTGCGAAACGCCGGATAGGCAACAACGATGGCGCCGGGTTACTTGACGCGCTCGACCTTGGTCGTGGACCCATATCCCTCGACCTGCAGGTACCACACACCCATCACGCCTGGCGAGATGTGCACGACCGGGTTCTCGAGGCGGATTCCGAGCAGCTGCGAGGTCGGATCGGACTGGCGCCAGACCTGGCCATTCGCGAGCGTGAATTCGGTGCCGCCCGTCCAACCCTTGAAAGTGCCGGGAATCGTGCTGGTGATCTTGTCGCGATCGCCGTAGTAATCCTTGAAGCCCATGCGCAACGCATCGCTGCGATCCTGCTCGCGCGCGCCTTGCGCATGCGCCTGCGCGGTGCGGGTATCGACTTCGTTGCGGATGAATGCGTTGAGCCGGGCGAGTTCCTCCGGCGACAGCTTGTCGAGGCCGGCGGCCTTGAAATCGGCCGAGGACATGCGTTCCTCGACCGATGAGAATTGCTGGGCGAAGACGAGAGGCGCCGCGAAAGCGAGGCCGGCGGCGAGCATGAGGATCAATGAACGGCAGCGCATGAGTTGGTTCCTGCAAGAGATGCTGGGCTGAAAATTTCCGTGGCTAGTGTAAACCGAATGCCGGGCACGTATAACTAGGCCTCCCTTCCGCTCGTTTCCGTTTGTCGTGATCGTTCCCGCAGACGCCAATCCCGATCCTGCCAACAGCGACGCCACGGCGACCGCCGCCGATGCGTCGTTGCCTGGCTGGCTGGCCATGCATGCGGGCGCATCGGCACGCGGCGCACTGTCGGTACTGGATGCCGCGACGCCGCCGCCGGCCGAACCATCCATCGCGCAGGCACTGCTTGCGTGCCTGAAGCTGCTCGGGATGCTGCGCGCCGACGAGGAAGTGCTGCTCGCGGCAATCCTGCATGCGCTGCCGGAATGGCGTTCGCGCCTTGCCGCACTCGAACCGGCCGCGCGCGAGCGGGTGCAGGCGTTGCTCGATGGCCAGCAGGCCGCCGAGCAGGTGTGGACGCTGCACGCCGGACGCGCCCAACATGTCCGTGCCGAAGGCCTGCGCCGCCTGCTGCTCGCACTGGTGCGCGACCTGCGGGTGATCCTGATCCTGCTTGCGCGCCAGCTCGTGCAGATGCGCAATGCGGCGTCATTGCCCGAAGCCGAACGGGTGGCGCTGGCCCAGCTCAGCGCGGACATCCACGCTCCGATCGCGAACCGGCTCGGCATCTGGCAGCTCAAGTGGGAACTGGAAGACCTTGCGTTCCGCTACCTGCAACCGGAGACGTACAAGCGGATCGCGCGCCTGCTCGACGAGAAGCGCGGCGATCGCGAACGCTTCATCGAGGACGTCAAGGCGCGCATCCGCAAGGCGCTCGGCGAGGCCGGGATCCGCGCCGATGTCGCCGGCCGGCCCAAGCACATTTTCAGCATCTGGAAGAAGATGCAGCGCAAGGACGTGCCGTTCGGCGAGCTCTACGACGTGCGCGCGGTGCGCGTGCTCGTCGACGACATCGCGACCTGTTACGCCGCGCTCGGCGTGGTCCACCAGCTGTGGCCGCCGGTGCCGTCGGAGTTCGACGACTACATCGCGAACCCGAAGGGCAACCAGTACCGCTCGTTGCACACGGCGGTGATCGGCCCGGAGGGACGCACGCTCGAAGTGCAGATCCGCACGCACGAGATGCACGCGCATTCCGAGCTCGGCGTCGCCGCGCATTGGCGCTACAAGGAGGGCCAAGGCGGCCCGGGGCAGGGCAGCAGCGCGGCCGCGGGCACGGGCTTCGATCGCAAGATCGCGTGGATGCGGCAATTGCTCGATCGCACCGAGACCGATCCGGGCGATGAGAACGCGTTGCTCGCCGGGCTGCGCACCGACCTGGTCGAGGACCGCGTCTACCTGCTCACGCCGAAGGGCGAAGTCGTGGACCTGCCGCGCGGCGGCACCGTCCTCGATTTCGCCTATCACGTGCACACCGAAGTCGGGCATCGCTGCCGCGGCGCGAAGGTCAATGGACGCATCGTGCCGCTGAACTTCCAGCCGGGAACCGGCGACCGCGTCGAGATCATGACCGCGAAGACGTCCGAGCCGCGTCGCGACTGGTTGCTGGCGAACAGCGGCTTCCTCGCGAGCGCGCGTTCGCGCGACAAGGTGCGCGCGTGGTTCCACAAGCTCGATCGCGCGCGCAACCTGCAGGCCGGACGCGAGCTGCTCGAGAAGGAACTCAAGCGGCTCGCGCTGCACCAGGCCGATCTCGCGCCGGCGCTCACGAAGTTCCACCTGGCGAGCATCGACGAACTGCATGTCGAGGTCGCGCTCGGCGACATCAGCCCGAGCCAGGTCGCGCGCGCACTGCACGATCATGCGCAGGCGCAGTTGCGCAGCGAGGCCGAGCCTGCATTGCCGGTGCGCGCGGAGACGAAGCTGCGCGCGAAGCCGAGCGACCGCTTCGTCGTCGAAGGCGTCGGCAACCTGCTCACCCAGATCGCGCGCTGCTGCCAGCCCGTAGCCGGCGATGCGATCGTCGGCTACCTGACGCGTGCGCGCGGCGTGAGCATCCATCGCGAAGGCTGCGCTGCCTTGCAGCGCTTGCTCGCGAAGAATCCCGAACGCCTGCTGCCGGTGGAATGGGGCGATCGCGGCGATGGAAGCTACAGCGTCGACGTGCAGGTGCGCGGATTCGATCGCAAGGGCCTGCTCAAGGACATCGCCAACCTGATCGCGCAGCACGGCGTGCACGTGCTCGCGATCAACAGCCGCGTCGATGCCGCGAGCGGGCTGGTGGAGTTCACGATCACGTTGAAGGTGCGCGACTTCGACCAGCTCGGCCAATTGCTCGGCCGGCTCAATGCGGTCCCCGGCGTGGACGATGCGCGCAGGCTCGGCTGAACCGCGACGGCGCTAACGGCGGCGCTGCTATCCTTGGGCCGATGCAGTCCAGATTCCCTTTGAGACCCTTGATCCTTCCATCATGAGCGAACGCCGCGATCCGACGTTGAGCGCATTGCCGGATCCCGACAGCGATGACGCGCGCCCAAGCCATGTGACGCGGCGGGGCGACCAACGCATGCAGGACACGCACCGGCGCTGGCCGTGGCTGGTGGTGGCGGTCGTTGTCCTGGGCTTCGCATTCACCCTGTACTTCTGGCGCGACGCGCTCGGGCGGAGACTGGTGCCGCCGCCGCAACAGGCATTGTTGATGCAGCAGGCCGACGCCGCGTTGCGAGCTGGACGGCTGACATCGCCTGACGGACGCGGCGCGCGCGAACTCTATCAAGCCGTACTTGCGCGTGATCCGGATCGACTCGCGGCGCGCGAAGGCCTGGTGCGCGTGGGCGCGGCGGCGCTCGCGCAGGCGCAGCTTGCCGCGCGCACGAACCATCGGCAGGACGCGCGTCGCGATCTCGATCTCGCGCGCGATCTCGGGGTTGCGGTTGCCGACCTGCAACCGGTGGAGGACGCGTTGCGCCGCGGTGGCGACAGCGACAGCGAGCTCGAAAGCCTGCTCGCGCAGGCCGCAGCCGCCGAGCAGGCCGGGCATCTCGACGATGGCGCCGCTGGCGCTCTCGCGTTCTACGAACAGGCGCTGGCTGCCGCGCCGGACAACGCGGTGGTGCTTGCGCGGCGGCAGGCCTTGCTCGCGCGGATGTTGTCAGGGATCGATGCATTGCTTGCCCGAGGCGATCTTGTCGCTGCGCGGAAACTGGTCGATCGCGTTGGCGCCGTGGATCCCGGGGATTTCGACCTGCCGGCTGCACGCGCGCGGCTTGCGGAAGCCGTGCAAAAACGGCAGGACGCACAGGCGCGCATCCTCGATGCGGCCGATGCCAGCCTGCGCGCGGGTCGCCTCGATGCGGCGGTTTCGGCTTATCGCAAGGTGCTGGCGGATGCCCCGGACAACATGCGCGCGCATGCGGGCATGCGTTCAGCCGCCGAATCACTCGTCGTGGAGGCGAACCGCGCTACCGCCGATTTCGATTTCACCCATGCCGATGCCGCGCTTGCGCAGGCGCGTTCACTGGCGCCCGACCTGCCGTCCCTGCGCGCGGCCGAACAGCACCTGCGGCTCGCGCGCGTGCGTCACGCGACGATCCCGAACGCGGCGAGCAAGGCTTCCATCGACGACCTGCTCGCCGCCGCCGATCACGCGATCGTGCGCAACGAACTGGTCGATCCGCCTGGCGACAGCGCTTACGACAAATTGCGCGCGGCGTCGGCGATCGCTCCGGTCGATCCGCGCGTCATCGCGGCGACGAAACGGTTCGCGGCGACCGCGGTGGCGTGCTACCAGCGCGAGATGACCGGCAATCGCCTTGCACGCGCGGAAGCCTGCCTCGACGCGCTGATCGCGATGCAACCCTCATATGCGCGGCTGTCGACGATGCGACAGGAGCTTGCAGCGCGCTGGCTCGCGGTCGCCGACGAGCGCCTCGGCGCCGGCGAGCTCGACACCGCGCAGCACGCGATCGCTTCGGCACGGCGCTGGGCGCCGAACAATCCCGCAATCCCGGCACTGCAGACGCGCCTGCAGCAGGCGCGCGCGGGCGGGAAGCGGTGAGGAGTTGGAAAGTTCCCCGCTTCAACTGCGGACAGACAAGAGTGAGTCTGGTGAATTTTCCGCAGCCGTCAAGATGGCGGGTTCGATGGGTCTCGACGTGATTTGAGTTTTCGCCAGAGGAACGGCGCAAATACGATCAAGTACCAAGCGTCCTTCCACTTGAAACCCATCGCGCTCTGCGGCTCGAAGATCGTGGCGCCCAGCATGCCTCCCAGGAACAGTGCGACCGGGAATACGAGTGATCGACCCCAATAGAATTGGGCTTTTTCAGAGTGTCTTCCGAACAGTCCGGAAGCGGCGATACCAGAAGTCACGATTGCGAGAAATCCAATCATCCCCAGCAGAGCAACCTCATCCCAAGCGCTGCCAGGATGGGCTTGAAGGCGTTGTGGCATCGCTGTTATGGAAAAGACTAGGCCCGCCCAGAGAAGCAACGCGAACAAAGCCATCACCAGAGAGACAGCGATGTCCAGTGCTCGTGGGGATTGGAATTGCGGAGAAGGGTTGTTCATGCCTTGCCTACTGTCCTACGGCGTGTGGCTGGATTGTGCGGGTCGATCCTATCCCTAGAAGTGAGTCGAGGCATCAGATAAGAACGCGCCGCAACGCCTCACGCGCCGCATCGAACGAGAAGTGGCGCTCGACGTTTTCGATCCCGTGGCGCGCGAGCATTTCCCACAGGCCCTGGTCGTCGTACAGGCGCAGCACCGCGCTCGCGAACGCTTGCGCATCCGCGCCGACGAGCACGTCCACGCCATCGCGCAGGTGCATGCCCTCAACGGCCGCGGGCGTGGCAACCACGGGCTGCCCGTGCGCCATGCTCAGGTTGACCTTGCCCTTGACGCCCGCTCCGTAACGCAACGGCGCGAGCCCGATTCGGCAACCGTCCATGTAGGGATCGATGTCCGGGACGTGGCCGTGCACGTGCACGCCGGGCAGGTCGCCCAGGGCGGACACGTCCTCGGTGACGTCGCCACCGATCAGGTGCAGCTCGATGTCGTCGCGACGCGCATGGATCAACGGGAAGATCTCACGCGCCATCCACAATGCGGCATCGACATTCGGCGGATGCCGGTAACCGCCGACGAACACGATGTCCTTGCGCTCGGCGAATCCGGCGTGCGTCGATCTTGCGCGATGCACGTTCGACAGAACCTCGACCGCGGCGCCGGGCGCGTCGCGCGCCAGCAGGCCCCGTTCGACCGGGCTCACGACGAGGGTGAGGTCGGATTCGCGCACCAGCTTCAATTCGCGCTCGCGCGTCTGCCAAGCGCCGCGCATGCGTGCCGGGTCGCCGGCGATCTCCGCTTCGCGCTGTTCGCGCAGGTAGTGCAGGTCTACGGTGTCGAACACGAAGCGTGCCTTCGGCGCATGGCGGCGCGCGAGGGCGAGGTAATTGCTGGCGACGTAGTGGCGGCTCGCGATGATGGTGTCGAAGCGCGCCCCGTGTTTCGCGAACCATGCGGGAACGCTGCGGATCCATGGCTTCCACCACGCCTGGACCCCGAGCGACTGCAGCGCCTCGGTGTAGGCGCCATCATGCGCGCGGCTATCGGCGAAGAACGTGATCGCGCAGCCTTCCTCGCGCAACAGGGTGAGCAGGTTAACCATCCGCAACGAACCCGAATCGCGATCCGGCATCGGCGTGCACGCATCGATGACCAGCACCCGTCGCGTCGCCCGGTGTTCGCTCGCGCGCACGATGTCCCCGCCAGGCGCCGGGTGCGCGGCGAGCGCATCGCGCCAGCGTTCGAGGAACTTGCGCTGGTTCGCGACCTGATAGGCCTTGATCCCGGAACGGGTATCGGTTCCCGAAGTGATGCCCTCGAAATGCACGACCGTCGCTGCGGGCTGGTACAGCACCTGCAGTCCCTCGGCACGCACCTTCATCGCGAGGTCGGTGTCCTCGTAGTAGGCGGGTGCGTAGTGCGCATCGAAACCGCCGAGCCGCTCGAACAACGCGCGCGGCAAGGCGATCGCCGCGCCCGAGCAGTAGTCCGCCTCGCGCACGAAACCGTAGGCGGGCGCGGCGGGATCGTCGAAGCGACCATAGTTCCAGCCCGATCCATCGCGGAACACGATGCCGCCGGCTTCCTGCAGGCGGCCGTCGGGATACACGAGTTTCGCGCCGACCAGTCCCGCGCGCGGATGCACGTCAAAGGTGCCGATCAATGCGTCGAGCCAGCCGGGTTGCACCGCCGTGTCGTTGTTGAGGAACACCAGGTAGTCGCCGCGCGCGACCGCCGCGCCGGCGTTGCAGGCGCCGATGAAGCCGAGGTTCTCGCTGTTGCGCAGGTGGCGGACGCCGTCGATGTCGCGCATGCGCGCTGCGGTTTCGTCCGTCGAGGCATCGTCGACGACGATCACCTCGAACGCGGTCGCATCGCCGGACGCCGCCAATGCGCGCAGGCATGACAGGGTGTGCTCGAAGTGGTTCCATGCCGGCACCACGATGCTCGCCACTGGAGCTGCAGCGCGCGGCACCGCGAACGGCGCGAACGGCGCGCTGGCCGGGATTTTCAACGCCGCTCCGGTCGCGATGCGCGGCCCCCGCAGTTCCAGCCACGCGCGCGAGACGGTGTTGCGCAGGCCGCGACGGCGCAGGCTCGCGCTGGTGCGCGTGACCGCGTTGCGGGACGCCTTCAGGGTGAATTGAGCGCTTGCGAGCAGGTTCGCGGTGCGCCGGCGCAATCCGCCGGGGGTGGTCGCGGAAGGCACGTCAGTCGCCTGTTCCGGGCCTGCGCCCTTCGGTGGCGCGGGCAGGTTGTCGACGAACGCGCCTTTCA
>Ga0157375_10000460_pt1 | contig 37011 bp, 45 predicted proteins | sample M35metaG_FD_115311 | JGI IMG/M metagenome (GOLD analysis project Ga0157375, IMG submission 115311) | Miscanthus rhizosphere microbial communities from Kellogg Biological Station, Michigan, USA - M3-5 metaG | ecosystem: Host-associated > Plants > Roots > Rhizosphere > Soil | place: USA: Michigan... | reverse complement strand
AGGCACTTGATAAGCTGGAAAGTACAGAAGTGGTACACCTCCGTGCGGGGTACTTCTATTCGAATCTAGTCAATCAGATCCCTAGTATAAAAAGTGACAGTTTGATCGGCGCCAATTATGGAAATGCCAATAATCTTTTGCTTTTGGTTCATACCTACGATATAGCAGAAATTACTGCTAAGGCATTACAGACTCCATTCTTTAATAATGGTGAACCTTATTATGTAGTTGGTGATGTAAGGTCACTTAGGGATATTGCTTCAGTGCTTGGGAAAAGCATTGATAAGGATCTAACATGGAGTGAATATACTGATGATGAGGCGCGTACAGTCTTTACCCAGATGGGACTTCCAGAACACCTAATTTCAATATTTGTTGAAATAGGGCAAGCTATGTCAAAGGGGAGACCAAATGAACATTATTTTTTATTACCCTTAAAGCCCGAGTTGACAAAAATAAAACTGGAAGATTATGCCGATGAGTTTAGGGATATATATTCTGCAGAATAAACATTAAGAGGTTTAAGAGAGAAAAAATAAAAAACAGCTAATAATATTGGTGAATGGATATTTCTTCTGAGATATCCATTCTTTTTATTTGTTGTGAAATAAAGCTAAAGAACAGCCAAATGACCAGTTTATGGAAGGAGAAAATAATCGGGCGAAACGACATCGATATTTATTCTACATCTTTACGATGTCGTGTCTCATAAGAAGGGTGAAAATCTTTCTGTTGAAAACGTGAAGTATGTCTTGATTTTGAGTTCAACAATCAATACATTTTATTTGTTTTTTAATACCTCAACACATCAGTCATCACACTCGTTACAAAAATAAATTATTGCTTATGTGGTCTGACCGCCATCAACATTTAATGTAACTCCAGTGATATAGCGTGCATCGTTGCTTGCAAGGAAAGCTACCGCTGCGCCTATATCTTTAGGCTCACCGTAATGTCCCAGCGCAACTGACTGCAGCATCTGTTCACTGAAAGGTCCGTCAGCCGGATTCATGTCGGTGTTGATAAGACCGGGCTGGATAATATTTACTGTGATATTTCTGCTTCCCAGATCCCTTGCCCAACTTCTGGTATAGGCTGCCAACGCTGCCTTGGTTGCTGCATAATCACCAATACCGGGATACGGCGATCTTGAAGCTCCGGTAGAACCTATCGAAATAATGCGGCTGCCATTTTTCATATATGGGAGCGTATTTCTAACGGTATGTACAACGCCATGAACATTCACATCCCACTGGAGTTTGAATGCGGATAGATCATTGTCTTTATTATCGATTTCTCCCGTAACAAACAATCCTGAACTGTTGACAAGTATATCAATGCCCCATTCGGAAGCTTGTTTAATTGCTTCACTGATGGCATTTTCATTTCCTGTATCTGCTTTTACCGCCATTGCCTTAACACCTAAAGCTTGTATTTCTTTCACGAGTTCCATTGATCTCTGTTCAGAATGGACATAGGTGAAAATAACATCTGCACCCTCCGCTGCTAATTGTCTTACTATTCCTGCTCCTATGCCGCGGCTTCCGCCGGTGACAAATGCTGTTTTGTTTTTTAACCTAGACATTTTATTTTTTGATTTTTTTAATTAAACATGAAATATTACTGAGCCTTTGGTACTCCCGGATTCAAGGTCCTGATGGGCTTTTGCCGCATCCGCCAAAGGATAGATTGTTGGATTAATATTTCCCAATATACCGTTGCGCAAAGCTTCGAACACATCTGCCGTCGCAACATCCACACTGGCCCTGTCCGGAAGATAATTGTTAAGAGCAGGACGCACCAGCGTAATTTTTTTCACACTCAAAGCCTCGTTATCAATCTCCGGTGTTCCTGAAGAAGACCCAAACAGTATGAAGGTTCCTTTATCTTTGATCACCTCAAGAGATGACTTAAATGTGGCTTTTCCAACACCGTCAAAAACAGCGTCAACCCCGGTACCTCTTGTAAAGCTTCTCACAGATTCAACCAGATCCTCAGTATCAAGTGCAATTACATGGTCAATCCCATTAGCAACAGCTTGTGCTCTTTTATTGTTGCTTCCGATCGTTCCGATTACTGTGGCTCCCAGGGCTTTTGCCCATCTGCTTACCAATGAACCAACTCCTCCCGCTGCTGCATGAACCAATATTACATCTCCCTGCTTTACCGAATATGCCTGTTTGATAAGCATTCTGGCAGTTAAACCTTTAGCCATAATGGATGCAGCCTGGTCAAAAGATACATCTTCCGGAAGTTTGATCAGTTCTGAGTCATTGATCAGCCTGCGTTCTGTGTAAGCTCCCAAAGAGAAAAAATATCCCACTCTGTCTCCAGCTTGAAAGTCTGTCACATTTTCTCCGACAGACTCTATAATTCCAGCAGCTTCGACACCTATTGTTGCAGGAAATTCATTAATTGGAAAACTCCCATTACGAAACATTACATCCACAAAGTTCAGTGCGATCGCTTCCTGACGAAGTACTACCTGACTTGCTGAGGGGTTATCAATCATAGCTGTACCATATTCAAGTACAGAAGGTGCTCCTTGTTTGTGCATGCGGATCATACCGCTTTCATTATTTTTTACCATTTTTAAAATTTTTGATTAAACTTTTTTGATAGGACAAAGTTGCAGTAAGTCTGAAATCTGCACGTTGATAAATGCAGTAAATTTTAATTGATATTTATCAATTATAGGGTAGTTTTTGTAATTTTACGTACAATTTTAATACAACTTCCATTGGCAATAATCTCTTTTGAACCCTTTTTCAGTTATATTGAGTCCAAGTCTGCCCTTATTTTAAATGCAGACGAAAAAGAACTTTTAGAATCTGCTTTTAAAGCAAAGCATTTACGTAAGAGACAGTATCTTCTGCAGGAAGGGGATATATGCCGGTACATGTCGTTTATTATAAAGGGATCGGGCCGCATGTATTCAGTAAATGATAAAGGGCAGGACCATATCATCAGGTTTGCTATTGAAAACTGGTGGCTCGGAGACTATGAAAGTTATAACTTCAATACGCCTTCTCTATATAATATCGAAGTACTGGAAGATTCTGAAGTACTGATGATTGAACACGGCCAGATGCAGAAGCTTGCCGATTCTATACCTGCCATCGATTTAATGATTAGAGAAATCGACAGGAAAGGTGCTGTAGCCACCCAAAAACGTATCCATTCTGCAATTAGCGAGGGTGCTGAGGAACGTTACGATAATCTGATAAAAAATTATCCGGAATTTCTGAACCGTTTTCCACAAAGTATGATTGCTTCCTATCTCGGTATATCTCCTGAAACATTGAGCCGTATCCGTAAAAATATGCTGAAAAAGTAATCTCTGTACCACTCTTGATAAATGTCAAGAAAAATTCTTAATAAAGGTCATCATCGGGAGAAATGGGAATTCATAATTTTACATTATAATTAAAAAGTTAAATAATATGGGAACTCAATCAATTCTTTTACAGGACAGCTTATTGTTAATTTGGAATAATCGTAATTCATCTGAAAGGCTGAAATTAATGGAGAAAATCTACGCTCCTGATATCAAGTTCTTTGAAGATGACCAGAGCGAACCCTTCATAGGTTATGAGACTATTGATAACCTTATTCAAAAATTACAGCAAGACTGGCCCGACAATTTTGAATTTAAGCTTATAACAACTCCCAAATCCAATCACAATATTCAGCACATCAGTTGGGAACTCGGTACTTCCGGTCAACAATCTGTCGCCGCAGGTGCAGATGTGGCGATCATTGAAGATGGAAAAATAAAATCATTATACCTTTTTTTGGCGGTCTAGACTAAAAAATTATCGGAATTTTGTTCTATCGCAGGATGCAGGCTATAGTATAGGTTACTAACTTAGAGGAAAGCCCGGCCGACAGGGATGCCATAACAGTTAATCCTTTGTCGACTATCTTGCTATCCATTTTCCTTGTGTGATTTAGTCGTTTACTTTGTGACAGGTTTTTCTAATTGAACCCTCATGTCATCAAGTTTTTCCAGTTCCTCTCGCATTTCTTTAGAAATTTCTTCAACGGTAGCGTTTTCAAATTTCAATTTGCTGAGTAGGCCCTCTAATTTTCTTTGCTTGAGCTTGTGCCATTTTGATCGTTCATTAAACTTAAATGTATTTGAAACGATCAAAAGCACGCCAGGCATCGCAGCAATTATTGACATTTCTGGCAATTCAATAAAGCCTATTTTTGAATTAAGCAACCCTAGTGCACTACATAGTATGATAGCAAAGAACAATAACTGGGTCATAAAATTTTTAGTTCTGCATGCAAATTGATGTTGTTTTGCTTCTTTCTCAAGATATCTAACGAGGTCGTTAAAGTTTTCTGGTTTTTGATCCATCGTGTTCATTTTAGTTGATTATATATAAAATCGTGACAATATTTCGTGGATGTCTATGCGATCGGGAAATTGAAGCACAAAGCAAATATTGATTGATAAACTGCTGTAGATTTACACTTCTAGCGATCTAATGGAAACCCTTCTTAATGGCAGTTTAATTTTATAATACTGAAAGTGGAAAGATTGGAGCTTAGCATGATTGTTAATTTAGTTATACTAATATACAAATTATTGATGAACGCTGTAATAAACTGTTCGCCTGCGATCAAGTCTTCAATTTTATAAAAGGTGAGGTACATATTAAAAGTAATACACTTCATGGTTTCAAATTTGCTAAGAATATGTACAGGGTACTATAAAAAAATGTTTATCTTCCATATCGCTTTCAATATCATTATATGGACAGAAAATTAAAACTATTCCTGATTAGATCTTTTGCCGCATTGGCCATCATCCATCTGGCTTACTTCATTTACGGTTATTTCAAATTTAAGGGGCTTCAAAAAATTAATATCTATACCGAGTTTTACAGGTTTAAATTTTACGATGATGTTTCAATTTCCCACTTTTTTGTTTCAGGTTTTTTTTTATTTATCTTTCTTATCATTTTCTTAAGAAGTCATACGAAAAAAAAATATACATCTTTAAATATTTTCTGGATTGGCACCATCTTATTATTGATTTCCTTTTTCTCTCTTACGTTTTTTATAAGCTACAGCCTCGGGTTAAATGCCAAATTAAGGAGTGAGCTGCCTGAAAAGGATTTTAATAAAGACAAAATACTAGTGAATGTCCTACATACATTTTTATATAATTATACCTCGTACAGCTCTGGCAAGCTTTTTAATCCGGAAAACATTTTATATCCCAAACCCTATCCTGTTGTTGAGGAGATAGATACGGTATACTATGATCCCGGTAATAAGGAATACTATTCAACGGAAGCCAGCTATTACAGTATTGACACACAAAAGTGCTAAGTACCGACCATAAAAAGATAAGCATTAAAGCAGGAGCTGTACTTGATATTCTTGGACTTGATGCCAAAGAACTGGAAAAAAGAATAATTTCTAAAAAGGAAATAGGGGACAGTACCGAAATTATATTTAAAGGATCAGAAGTCCATCCTCAGTACGATGAGAATATGTGTATTTTTCTTGAAAACAAAATTTTGTTCTCTCCCTTACCTAAAATTGCCAAACAGAAGCAGCAGTATCAAAATGCAGTCACGAGATATAATCTGCTTTACAAATATAGCAAAGATTCACTGCTTCACTCATTTCAGAAGTTTGATATTCTCTTAAAAAAGTACAATATAGAAACACAAATTGATCCTAAAGACCTGACTAAAGATGTTTTTTATTACCGCGATCATCAGCAGGAGCCTTTGAATGCGATAAGAAATAGTTATGAAAGAAATAACTTAAAAGAGAAAATTGAAACGCTTGAAAGATTGTTCTACTCTCCTAATTATCTTCATCCTTCTATAAGAGTCATTTTTTTCAGTGTTGTAGCTGGCGTCTGGTTTATATTATTTTCATTGTTTCTGATGTGGAATTTTCAGGAATAGAACAGTGGATAAAACCGAAATGTCCTGAGGAAAATTGATTTGAATCTGTATTAATATCAGTCATCATTAGTATGAAACAGGAAAATAATCAGGATTTTGATTTTAAAGAAATCATTACATTAAAGCCTTCATCTATAAACACAATCGTGTTATTGGTAGTGGCTACTTTTTTTGGGTTGTATTATTTTTTAATCGGATTAAACTTTAAGTTATCTTTTGTGATGATTACATTCGGATTAATTGTTTTAGGAATTACTTTAATTCTTAAGGCAGCTTCCGCTGAAATTCATATGTCTTTTACGGGGAATTCACTCATTGTTAAAAGAAGAAATGAGAAAAAGGTATATAAGACAAATGACATAACTGGATTATATAGCATTAACTATAATGTTTCAAAATCATCTAGGATCGCATTTGAAATACTTTATAGTGATGGAACTTCGCTTCACCTCTATGATATAGAATTTAATGATAAGAAAGACGATTTAAAGAATAGAAAGCTAAAGAAATTTCTCAATACTTTCCTCGAAGAAACCGGTTTGAATGAATGTAAGAAGATCAAATCATTAAATCTTCATAAAATGGGGCAATATTTTTACTATAAACTTAATGAAATATGAGTGCGTCCTATTATCCTAAAAAAGTTTATGCAGGCTGTACATTTTAAACAGATGGTGTACCAAGAAAATTTGTTGATACTCGATCATCTGTTCGTGTATTAGCAATGTTGCCGGATCCTTCACCACCATCTATTAGGAATGCCAATGTAATACTTGGACCTATAACATTACCTTTAATGATTTCATTTCTTTCAGTAAAATGCTCGGGTCTGGCACTTAATGCAAATACTGTTGTAACTCTGTTTGCAATATATAGCAGCATAAATTGATTGCCAAGGCGAAGCGACACCGGAGCAATTGCCGCCAACCCATATAATTTTGCGCTTCCACACACTGTATTTTTAATCGTTGAGACTACTGCTTCAAATGAAAAAATTGCACTATTTGTTAACTTCGGATTTGGAGATACCTTTTCGACAAGTGCCTGTTCTTTTGCTACTCCTCCTGGTTTAACAAAGAAGATCACTATGAATATTTCTAAACTATAATTGGTAATTATGAAAAAGATCATACTTTTTTTACCCATCTTCTCCTGCAGTACATTTTGGGGCCAAGCGGGGATTAACACGCATTCTCCATCTGCTAGCCTTGATATTGTTTCAAAGGGAAATAGTTCCACCACAAAAGCGGTTGAGGTTAGCAATGGAAGTAATTTGGAATTATTTAAAATTTCAGATCAGGGATATGTAGGTATAAATGTTGGAGCTGCATCCGCCAGTGATCTGTTGCATGTAAAAGAAGATATAAATCATGAGAATCTACCTGTTTTTATCATCTCCCTATACGCCATTGGGAATAGACGGTTCGGGAGGGATAAAAGTACAATCAGCAAAAACTAAATATTTTTATTATAAAAGAACTTCAACGTTCGGAGATTTTACCTTGTCTAATACGAATACTTATACAACTATCCCATTTACAAATGGAGTTGATGTTAAAGGAAACACCGTTGGGTTTGATTTTGGCTTAGACACTTCCGCTATTATTAATGGACTGCCCGTTACTAACATGAGCTATTTAATTATTCCCGAACCTGGAGTTTATCTCTTTGAAATGTATCAGACTGTTTTTTGTAACGGGCTGCCTAGTTCGACTTCCAATACCGGGCAGATCGAGCTGAATACTGTTTTTGCTACCGCACCTAGTGGAAGCTCCGTATTTTCTACCAACACGATTTTCAGGGATTATAGTGTTGCACGACGCAATACAACTGGAGCTATTACTACGAGCAGCTATGCATATGCAAATCCTCAAAAACTCGTAGTAGCCTATCAAAGTACATCAAGTAACGAAAAAGTTGCATTATTGGTCAATTATGCAGGAGGTGATAGCTATAACACTGCAACCTGTCGCATGAATATGCCTGCTAATAGTGATAATTTTGGATATTTAATCGTAACCAACTTTAACTTTTAACACAAGCTTTTATTATTATAAATTTTAAATTATAGCATAAGATTATACTGAGAAGATTCTAAAAATAAACAGGTAAATTTTTTTAGGAGTTTTTGTGAATTAGTACAAGCGACAAAAATTGTAAAACAAGGTGTGGAAAGTTTACTTAAATGTCTAATCTACACTAAAATCTTAAAGAGCTTGGATGATGAATGCCACTGCATATCAGAAGATAAGATTATAATATAGTATTGCATTATAAGTTATCGACAGTAAGAATGTGTTTAAATAAATCAGCCTTTGGAAAAAGGCTGATTTATTTCTTGCTATAAACTTGTGGTCTGAAATGCCATTTGTGGTAATTTTAAAGTGTTATTAATTTTACCAATAAACGAATAGATCACACTATCATTTTGAAAACAGGTTATCTCTGGTTGATTGCGGTTATCGCAGCTTTAGGATCAGAGAAAAAATAATCACGGAAATCAATTGTTTTGCCAACATAAATTTCAAAAGTGTCATTTAGTAACCCATCAATAAGACCTTGAGCAACTTCAACAGCAGGCATTCCCTTAGTTTCGCCACCAATTTCTTTAGAAAATTCTGTGTTTACAGTAGGGGGCATCAATTCGAAAACTTTAATATTGGTATCCTCTGACAAGGTTTGGCGCAGTGCTAAACTGTATGAATGTACAGCAGCTTTGCTATCCGAATAAGTCGGAATAACTGTTACTGGTGCAAATGCGACAATTGAAGTCACGTTTACGATCGCTGCCTCTATCTGTTTTTTAAGCGTCGGCAATAATTTTTCTGTTAACCTGAGTAAAGAAAAATAATTGGTTTCCATTTCCTGCTTAGCTTTAGCAAATGAGCCTGCTTCTTCACCATGTTTGTAAACAAATGCTTTACCTGCATTATTAATCAGGATGCTGAGTTCAGGATAATTCTCTGAAATTTCTTTTACCAAATTATTGATATCGTTTTCACTGTTGATGTCACACGGAATTGCAATTGTATTTCTTAATGATGAAGCAGCAGAATGTAATTTCTCTGCATTCCTTCCAACAATAATTATCTTGTTATTATTACTTAATAATTTTGCGGTTTCAAAACCAATACCGGATCCCCCACCTGTAATTAAGATTGTTTGATTTGTTATTTTCATTTTAATTATAAGCCATTATTGAATGTTAATATTGCTAGTTCGGGATTTTCAAAATACGCTGCACGCTGCATAGATGTATCTCCTACATATATTTCAAATGTGCCGTTTTCAATACCATTAATTGTTTTTTCTGCAACCACATTAGGATGCATTCCGTTTTCTCCGCCCATATCTTTTGTAGCATCAGTATTTACCAATGACGGCATCACTTCGTACATTTTTATATTGGTATCTTTGGCCAGAGTATGTCTCAATGCCACAGTATGAGAATGCAATGCTGCCTTTGAATCAGAATAGGTTGGAAGCACAACTAAAGGATGAAAAGTTACATTTGAAGAGATATTCACGATGGCAGCATCGTCTTGATTTTTCAATATCGGCAATAGTTTTTCCGTTAATAATACCGGTGCAAAATAATTGACCTCAAATTCCTGTTTTGCTTTATAATATGCTTCAGATCCGTCTCCTAATTTATATAGATTCGCAACTCCTGCATTATTGACCAAAATGCTCAGTTCCGGATAATCTTGTTTTATTTTATCTGCAAGCTCTAAAATTTCAGATTCTTTAGAAACATCTGACACTAAAGCTTTTGCCCCCAATTCCTGAGCTGCTTTTTTAATTTTTTTAGCGTTTCGGCCGACAATAATCACCTTATTTCCTTTTTCAATTAATAACTTGGCGATTTCATAGCCGATCCCTGAACCTCCGCCTGTAACAAGGGCGGTTTTATTTGTAATTTTCATATTTTTATTTGTATTAAAATTTAAATTTTTAGTTTACGAAACTTGCTTGATGTATGTTTAAAAATTCCCTTAGCGACTGTGGCATTTGTCCTGTAATGTTCTTAATAACATCTGTTACAATATTAAATTTATTCGCTTTGGTATTTAAATCCGTTATTACAACAGTAGATATAAACCATTCGGGGATACCTATTTTAGCAAGGCTTTCGTTAATTTCATTTACGTTAAGCTGTTCTACATTAATTTTCTTTCCGAAATCCTCCGAGATTATTTCAGCTATTTCGTGAACCGTTAAGGCTTCACTTCCTGTAATATCATAGATTTTGCTTTCGATTTGGTTGAGTAAAGCAGAAGCTGTTACTCTCGCAACATCTTCCCGCGGAACAAAAGCAATACGCCCGTTTTCTGCGACAGTGGGCCACTTTCCAGCCGAAATTATTTGCGGAAGATACGCCAGGAGATTTTCGCAATACCAGCTCACTCGGAGAATTGTATAACCTAGTCCGCTTTCTATTAAAGCCTTTTCCGTTGCCACATGATCAATCGAAAATGGAATGTCTGTACTTGTCTCTGGATTGGGCATTGAAGTATAAAAAATATGCTTGATGCCTGCCTCTTTAGCTGCCGAAATTGCATTTAGATGTTGTTGAACGCGCAGTCCTGGAATCTTCAATTCATCGGTCGAAATCAATAATAACCGATCAATATTTTTAAATGATGGAACTAATTTTTCACGATCGTTAAAATCAACAGTCCGTACTTCGATTCCTAAATTATCGAACTGCTTAATTTTTTGCAAATTCCGTGATCCCGCCACCAGATTTCTATGGCCTGATTCATTCAGTAATTCAACAATACGCTTTCCCAAATGACCGCCCGCTCCTGCAATTAGAATTTTTGGCTGATTTAAATTCATTTCATTCATGGTTTATTAAAAGTGAAGAAAAATTTACCCCTTCTTCCAAGCTGTTGTGCCGCCTGAAATGCGTCTTTATAGGCATCCAAATTATAAGTACCGCCAATTTTAGCCATTAACTTTCCTTCGGCTATAAGGTCAGACAGATGACTTATTACTCGGTCAATCTCTGATTTTGGAGTCGTTCTGAACCAATCTATTACCCAAAAACCACTGTAATTTAATCTTCTGTAAAAAAGATCTAATGGTGCTATCACCGGCGATTGACCGCTTTCACTGGAATAACCGACTATCGTTGCATGATTTTTTAAAAACTTAGCCAGTACGCCTACTGTTGTTCCTCCTACTGTATCCAGAACAAGACTTAATTGTCTGCCATTCAAAATCTCTCGGATATTATTTTCCAAATTTTCATCGGATTGAACAACAAGATCTCCGCCGGCAGACTTTACAAGATCTACTGAGTCTGCGCTTCTCACAACATTTAAAGTTTTTATTCCCGCCATTTGAGCCAGGGATATTACATATTGACCAACCGCTGAGTTGGCAGCAGTCTGCCCGATCCATTCACCAGGCATTAATCTTGCGTAATCTCTTAGAGCAAGATAAGCTGTAACTGCATTAATGGTAAGTTGTGCCAATTGCAATGCTTCTGCTTCACTGTTGACGGACACGATACTATTTGCTGGCACAACTACTTTTTCCGCCCATGTTCCGTAGTCATAGGTGGGAAGTATAACAACCCTTTTATTCAATAAATTGTGGTCAACTCGGGGACCTATCTTGGTAACAATACCTACACCTTCTGCTCCTAAGGAGGCAGGAAAAGTGGGTTTGATACCGTAGCGGCCCGCAATCATCAAAAAATCTGAGATATGAATCGGAGATGCTTCCAAAGAAACCAGCACCTCATCATGACCTAAAATGTTTAAGGGTGAATCGATTAGTTCAACTGCTTCCGAGGGTTCTCCGTATCGTATAAGCTGCAGCTGCTTTATTTTTTCAATCATAATTTTGTTACTTATAATTCACCCAAAATTACACTGACAGGTTTTCCTGATAATTTATCTTTAATATTTTCAAAAAATGTTTTGGTGTATTCTTTATTCATGTGAAGATCCAAAGCTTCTTTTGATGAAAATATTTCAAAAAAAACCAGGGTATTAGGGTCGTCTTTTTTGAAATTTTGATAAAATGCCTCACAGCCTGATTCCTGTAGAGTAGGTTTCAACGTTTCTGCACATAATGATTTAACTTCTTCCAAATGCTCCGGCTTTACAGGAACCTCCGCAAGAATGATTACTTTTTCGTCGCTCATTGCCATCAAATTAAATCGTTGTAAAAAGTTCTGCTTTTGTTTTGCGGATTTTCGGAATGGTTGCAAACTCATCTTCCTCAGAACGATATCCCACCGCAAACAATAGGGCAGACTGTAAATTCTGCTCTTTTAGACCCAATATTTCATTTACCTGATGGGGATCAAAACCTTCCATTGGAGATGCATCTATTCCGGCTTCTGCCGCTGCACTTACCAATATTCCGATCGCCAGAAATGCCTGTTTCTCTGCCCATTCGATTTTCTGTTCCGGCGATAGAAGTGCCAAACGGGAATTAACAAATTGTTCACGGGCTTCCAGATTTGAACGGTCAGTGTTACGTGCTACGGCTGCTTTATCGATATAGTTTTTTACCGTATTTTCATTAATATCGGTTTCCACTGCAACTACAAGTACTTTGGAAGCGGTTGTAATTTGGGGCTGACCAAATGCAGCACGACTGATCTGTTCGAGTTTTGCAGGATCTTTAACTGTTATAAAACGATAAGGCTGAAGACCGTACGAAGATGGCGCTAGCTGAACCGATGTAAGAAGATTTTCGAACTGCTCGTCGCTTACTTGCTTTGAAGTATCGTATTTTTTGGTGGCATATCGCCATTCCAATCCTTTGATTAATGACATAAATTTTGTTTTTAAGTAAATTTGATTAAATTTGCTTGCACTTTGCAAGTACAAAGATAAAATGATTTACTTGTAAAATGCAAGTAAAAATTAAAATATTATTTATGAAAGTGATACAACCCCGATCAGAATGCCCTTTGAGCTACTCTTTAGACTTTTTTGGTGATAAATGGTCACTACTGATTATTCGTGATATGATCCTAAGTGACAAAGAGACTTATGGAGATTTTTTAAATTCAAATGAAAAAATTGCAACCAATATTTTAGCAGATAGGTTGTCCATGCTAGAGAGTAATGGCTTTATTATTAAGCAGATTGCTAATAAAAAGTCCAAATTTACCTATACACTAACCGAAAAGGGGATTAGTCTAGTGCCTGTAATATTGGAATTAGGACTTTGGGGTTCGCAGTTTCATCCTCCTGGGTTAAGTGAAAATCTGATTATCGCCTTAAAAAATGACCGTGAAGGGACCATCCAATCTATGAAAGATAAACTTTTAAAAAAACTACAGGATAATAGACTTAAGGAAAGCAAACTATGATACATTTATTAGATAATCCTGTTTGGTCTGCATTAAATTCAAACAATAGCAGTTTAGGCTTTGGCAACAATAAGATAAAAAAATTCAAACCGGAAATTTCTTCTTTTGCTGGTCTTTCATCCAATGATGCAGATCATTTTCGCGAATTAAACGAATTGTTAGAAGCAAACCAGGTCACAGCCGTCTTTTCTCCAGACAATCGGCTTGACGTCGAACCCCTGAAATTGATTGATAAAATTGAAGGTTTTCAGATGATCTTTAATGAGAATGTAAATGATTTTAAGGATCGAAAAGACGTTGTTGAGTTAAGTGAAAAGGACGTTCCTGCTATGTTAAGTCTTACAAAATTAAGTCCACCGGGTCCGTTTTTGGAAGGTACAATTAATTTTGGAAATTACAGAGGTATTTTTGACGGTAACCTGCTTGTAGCCATGGCCGGACATCGCCTTCATAGCGATCCATTCGTGGAGATCAGTGCTGTATGTACTCATCCGGACTATCTAGGGAAAGGCTTTGCAAGAAAGCTTATTCTAAGTTTTATCACAGATTTGCAATCCGATAATAAAATACCTTATCTGCATGTTCGAGCTGATAATGTTCGTGCAATTAACATTTACAAAAGAATGGGATTTGAAATGAGATCTCAGATGATAATTTACGTGCTTAAGAAAGAGATTTCAAAGTAAATTTTAATTTGCTGTCTTTGACCTTGCATTTTATTTTGGAAAAGCTTTAAATAATTATTTGTTCATGAAAAATCTAAATGGTTTTCTCTCGCATTGGTTTTAATTGCGCAACTGCTTTTGGTAATTGATGTATTCATCGTTAATTTTGCATTGCCGACCATCAGCTAAGGCATTCAGGCAAGCGACTGTTATTGCAATTCATCTTCTTTATACCTCGCTACTGGTAACTGGGAGTACAAGTTTAGTTTAAAACTGAACTTGTAAATCTTGTATTTTAAGCGGGAGAAAGATTGGATTTTATTGGCTAATTTATGCTTATCGATGCTCATTTAGTGACCCTAAACAATGCCACAACTGCGCTCCTTCTGATAATTATATTAGTGGGCAGTGGCCAGTCTCGGGAAGAAATTAAGAATGTGCCCCAGATTGCAATCCAAAGCGCTTCCCATTTTTACCATTTGATCTTCATAAAAAGTTACTATATTCAATTTGAGGGAGTAATGGAGCCGTTCTCATTACTTATAAAATCCATTTTCTTTTGTTCCAGATCGTAATGCACATTTAGATATTGCTGCAAAAAGTTGGCTAGTTTGCTGGCACGCGGGTTTAAATTTTGAGTTTTGTTGACCCTGAAGGTCTTATAGTTTTTTGGGACATGATGAGTGCCCATATGTGATTCGGCACGTTAAGATTTTTACTTAGGAATCTGAATCAGTGATATAGATATAAAACAAAGGAATATTTTATTGAAATAGTAGGGAATAGTTTGGAAAATATTGTAATTCAATATTGTTTAAATTTTCATATTATGAGACTAATTTTTTCATAATTCCGTATATTTAAGAATGATTTCTGAAAATCGTTTAAAAAAATATGATTGTAGCACAGTACATTACGCTAGCGGAGATTTTATCTATGAGGAAAATGCAATTTGTTACGGCTATTTTCAGATCATATCAGGAAAAGTTAAGCTTAATAACTATAGTGAAGATGGAAAAGAATTCATTCAGAATACCTTTGGGGCATCACAGGGATTTGGCGAAGTTTTACTGTTTGTCAATAAGAAATATCCTACTAATGCAATAGCTTTAACAGACTGTAATATTGTACAGATTCCCGCCAAAGAATTTTTTATGCTATTGAATGAACATCCAGAATATGCTCTGGAAATAATTAAAAATCTTTCGCAAAGATTGTATTACAAAATGATCATGCCACAACATATCTCACAAAATTCAGCTTTCTGCGATAGTCTCAATAACTGGTTTTAGCATCAGAAATTTGATTTAGTCAATCTTCTTTTTTCGTGGCAACCCTATTTCGTGTTCTTGTGGGTATGGTTCCCTGAAAGTCAAGCTTACATCCTCTCTTAAGCTTCTTTCCACTTCATGAGATTTTTCTTCATCTATAGAATACCTTGGATCAGCAATAAGCGGCATTTTTGCCATTTTAATAATGGTAACAGTTGGAAAATGGTAATCAATCTCAACAGTACCTAATAAATAATAAATACCCCCTTCTTTAAATGGAAAGTTTTTTAAACTGTTTGGAAAATGTGCAGTGTCAAAATACTGACCTTCAGCATCAATCCATGTTCCGAAATACATATCATCTCTATGTCCATATTTATTTTTAATAGGGACGTGTTTCCTTGAAATCAGATAAGCCAGCATTTTAACCTGCTTTTTGTGGTATTTCAAAAGATCTTTTACCAAAACCTTGCCTCTGTACTTTGTTTGTAATAAGTCAAAAATAGAATAGGAGACGGAGAAGCCTAATATTTCGAGTTCATCAAAAGCATCTTCAAAAGGATTTTTTTCAATAACAGGCAGCTCATAATCTTTTTGAGGCTCGTCAAAAAGGGATATGATCTTTGTCCTATACTGATTTTTTGACAAAAGAAATCTTGCTTCGATCAATAACTCGTGTTTCTGTTTTCCCGTGAATCTGAAAGCCCCAACAAAAATCAATATCTGTAAGGTTTCAATACCGATATTGACCCTTTTCACAAAATTTTCTAATGACTTATAATCGCCGTTTTTTTTTCTTTCTTCAGGAATAAAAAGCTTTACAGCTGCTTCCAGCCTTTCAATATGCATTAATCCCAAATATACCTCTGTTCCGTATACTGTAGTATGGAATTCGCTGAGGTTCACACAGGGGTTATTAATTGTTGCTCCCGACATTTTTGCCTCGTGGACGTAGATTTCCGTACGATAAAACCCACCGCCATTATTGATAGCCGAAACCATAAATTCAATAGGATAGTAGGCTTTAAGATATAGGCTTTGATAACTTTCCACAGCATAAGATGCAGAATGGGCTTTACAAAATGAATAGCCTGCAAAGGATTCAATCTGCCGATAGACTTCTTTTGAGAGCTGATCGGGATGTCCTTTTCTTTTACAGGATTCAAAAAAATCATCCTGTACTTTCTGTAAAGCTGAAAGTGATCGTCCTTTTCCGCTCATAGCTCTTCGCAGAACATCTCCATTAGCTGCTGAAACCCCGCCAAAGTGCATGGCAATTTTAATCACGTCTTCCTGATACACCATAATACCATAGGTTTCGCCCAGTTCTTTTTCAAATACTTCGTGGAAATATTCAAATTGTCCCGGATGATTGTGGCGAAAGATATACTCGCGCATCATTCCGCTTTGCGCAACGCCTGGTCGAATGATGGAAGATGCAGCTACCAATACCTTGTAATTGTCACATTTCAGTCTCCTTAGCAGACCTCGCATAGCTGGTGATTCGATATAGAAACAGCCAATGGTTTTTCCGATACTCAGCAGTTCATTACAGCGGGCTTCACCTTTAGAAATTCTTGTATCTTCAATATCTACATGAATTCCTCTTTTTTCTTCAATGAGATTAACAGCATCTTTAATAGTTCCCAAACCTCTTTGAGAAAGAATATCAAATTTTTCAAGTCCAATATCTTCTGCCATATACATGTCAAATTGTACGATTGGAAACTCTTTTGGCGGAAACTCTAAAGCGGAATAATTAGTGATCGGTTCTTCTGAAATCAAAATTCCACAGGAATGCATGCTTCTTTGATTTGGAAAACCGATCAATAGCTGCTCATATTTATAAATATCCTGAACTACTGAATTCTGGTCGTGTAATTCTTTAGGTTTTTTAGAAAGCTGATCCAGTTCATCCTTTGGCAATCCAAATACTTTTCCGAGTTCCCTAAATCTGGATCTTTTTTTAAATTCTACATTGGTTCCGCAAAAAGCTACGTGATCTTTCCCGTACTTTTCAAAAATGTATTCCAAAATAGTATCCCTATCCTTCCAGCTCCAGTCGATATCAAAGTCCGGGGGAGATTTACGATTCAAATTTAGAAATCTTTCAAAATACAAATCCAGTTCTAAAGGGCATATATCAGAAATCCCCAAGCAATAGGCAATAATACTGTTTGCGCCGCTTCCTCTGCCTACGTGCATAAATCCCATACGATTGCTGTATTGGATAATATCCCAGGTAATTAAGAAATAGGCGCAAAAGTTTAACTGATCAATAACTGTCAATTCTTTTTTAACTCTTTCAACCGAATTTTGATTATTGTCAGGATATCTTCGTGCTAAACCTTCATAGGCCAGCTGAGATAATAATTTGAAATCATTTTCCTTACTGTCAGTAAAATGCTTTTTGTTTTTTGGCGTTTTAAAGTCGAAGTCAAAACTGCAATCATCGACGATCAGTCTTGTATTTTCGATGATTTCAGGGTAATTTCCAAATTGAGCTAAAAGCTTTTTCTTTTCGACAAAAGACTCATTTTTTTCACAATAGTCGTTTTCAGACAGTTTTGTAAAAAGCGTATTACCAGCAATCGCACGCAATACTTTATGAAGCTCATATTCTTCATCGGTTTTAAAAGTGACCGGATGCAAAATGACCATTTTATGAAGTAAAGATTTTAATTCCGGATTTATCAACAGGTTTAATTCATTTTCTCTTATTCCAATAAATTCGTGCTCTAATAGTTTTTCAGGGATATTCTGTAAAGGATAAATTACAAAACAATATTCCAAATGAGGATTTGCTTTCGGAATTTCAATGCCGTCACAGTTGTAATCGGTCAGAAGTTTATTCACTTCTGAGATGCCTTTTGGATTTTTGGCTAAACAGACATAATACTGTTCATTGTCAACTCTTACATCAACTCCTACAATCGGTTTTATACCACTGTCCTGACAAAGCTTATAGAATTGATAAATACCGGTTATGGTATTAATATCGGTCAATGCCAAAACTTTCAACTGATAGTCCACAGCCTGCTGAACCAAATCTTCAACAGAAATAGTCCCATAACGAAGGCTATGATAAGTATGGCAGTTGAGAAACATAATTTTTGTTGTATTACATTAAAAAACCTGAAGCTCTTCCAAGACTTTTTACACCAAATCGATCTTTAAGCTTATCCATGGCTTGATACAATGCCATGAGTTCCTCGGTATCTTCATATAGATCCATCTGATGGTTTCCATGAACAAGCCCGGTAAACTTAACTCCGACAAGACGGATTCTCATTCTTCGGGTATATGTTTTTTTGAAAAGCTCCAGAATATACCTGAGCAATGTATGATCTGCTGAGGTATAAGGAACTTTACATTGTTTTGTCTCCGTATCAAAATTGGCATATCGAATTCTTACAGAGACCGTTGAGGTTAGCCATTTTTCGTGTCTAAGCTGATAGCATAACTGTTCAACCATTCCCGAAAGAACGCTTCTGATATTCTGCACGTCAATCGTGTCTTCGGCAAAAGTTGTTTCCGTAGATATAGATTTGCGTTCTGAATACTGAATGACAGGATTATTGTCAATACCATTCGCTTTTTTCCAAAGTTCAATTCCATTTTTTCCAATCAGCTGCTGCAATACATCAGCAGGCATGTGAGAAAGAGTTTCTATCTTTCTTACGCCTACTCTCGAAAGCAATTCAAAAGTCACATTACCAACCATAGGAATCTTCCTGATAGACAATGGATTTAAAAACGGCTGAATAAACTGGGGTTTTAATTCCAATTTTCCGACAGGCTTTGCTTCTCCGGTTCCGATTTTTGATACCGTTTTGTTTGTAGACAATGCAAAACTGATAGGTAAACCGGTATTTTTGCTTACTGTTTCGGCAATTTCTGTTGTCCATTGATAGCATCCGAAAAATTTATCCATCCCGGAAAGATCCAGATAAAATTCATCTACGCTGGCTTTTTCCATAATAGGGACTTTTTCCTGAATAATCTCTGTTATCAAATGTGACATATTGGAGTAGTATTCCATGTCTCCTTTGATCACCTGTGCTTCTGGGCATAAGCGCAAAGCCATCCTTAAAGGCATGGCAGAACTTACCCCAAATTTTCTCGCTTCATACGAGCATGACGCTACTACACCACGATCTCCGCCACCTATGATCACAGGCTGTTTCTCCAATACAGAGTCTCTCAGCCGCTCACAGGAAACAAAGAAGGTATCCAGATCCATATGTGCAATCACTCGTTCCATTTGACAAAATTATTACGTTTTGTAGCAAAATTTTGTATATTTGTTGCTATAAATTATAGCAATGTCAATTTTATCAGAAAACATGCGGTATTTAAGAGGTAAGCTAAATCTTTCACAACAAAAGGTTGCTGATGAACTCTTAATTACCCGAGGCCGATATAGTAAGTATGAAGATGATGCCGCAGCACCTCCAATTGAGATTTTAATTAAAATTTCTAAATACTATAATGTCAGCATCGATTTGCTTCTGACCATCAATGTCAGCAAATACTCCATTGATGAAATTATGGAACTTCCGGATAATAGGATCATTCTGCCTATCAGGGTTGATCAGGATGGAAACGACCAGATTGAAATCATTCCACAAAAAGCTTCTATGGGTTACTTGAATGGTTATGGTGACCCTGAATACATCGAAGGTCTTGATACTATATCCTTACCCTTCTTAAAAGGAGGAAAGTTCAGAGCGTTTCCAGCGGACGGAGATTCAATGCCGCCCTATAAAAACGGCACCTACATCGTAGGAAAATACATTGAAAATCTTTCTGATCTGAAAACAGACAGGACTTACGTTTTTATTACCACCAACGATGGTATCAGTTATAAAAGATTCCAGTTTCACGAAGCAGATGGAATTTGGGTTAAATCTGACAACCATTTTTATGAACCTTATAAAATTCCGTTATCTGATATTAAAGAGATCTGGGAATTTGCCTGTAGTATCAATACCATAGAATATGGAGCTGATGAATTTGCAGAACATCATATTCAAAGTTTTATCACAGAGATCAAAACTGATATAAAGCAAATCAAAGATAAAATTGGAGATAAGAACTGAATTCATTTGAATAAAACACATAAATGAAGGTGTCTAAAAGCAATTTCGCTCATAAAAAAACTTCCCCGAAGGGAAGCTAAAAACACAAATGATGAAAAAAAACTCCCACTTGAATGGGATGATATAAAGATAAAATATTTTAAACAAAAATCAAAATGAGCCAACTGAGTTTATTTGATGCGGAAGAGTTGTATGAATTTCCAAAAGACCTCTTGGAATACAGGGAGAATTTTTTAAGCAGTGCAGAAGCTGATCTGCTTAAAAATAAACTATTGCATACTGCTCAATGGGAGCAGCGTACACAAAAAATGTATGATAAAATTGTACTCACGCCACGTCTGACAGCTTGGTATGGGGAGACCAAAAAGTCATATGAGTCTATTGATAATAGTCCTAGAGGGGCTACTCCCTGGATACCGGAACTCTTATCCTTAAAACAAAGGATTGAAAAAGAGTTCGGTTATCGATTCAATGGCGTATTACTGAATTTATATCGTGACAACAATGATTCAGTTGCATGGCACAGGGATAAGGAGAGCCGATACGGAAAGCGTCCCGTAATCGCTTCGATCAGTTTGGGACAAACCAGGAATTTTGATTTCAGGAAAAAGGATCACCATCAGAGCAAATACAGCTTACCGCTTCCGCACGGATCATTACTCATTATGAAAGGGAATTTACAGGAGCATTGGGAGCATAGAATTGCTAAATCTTCCAAATCTATGAATGAGCGTATCAACCTGACCTTTCGGCTAGTGAATGAGTCTTCTTTTCAGCTTTAAAAATTAGAACCAATTCAATGATTCTAATATTATATCAAGACTTTAAAACGGCATATAATTTTATCAAATAATGGATGGGTGCGTTTTGAATCTTGAATTCTTTTATTGTGCTGTCTTTATCTCCTCGATAGCATATACACTATCTATCCATAGTCTTTATGAGTCCAGATTTAATTAATTTTGTAATTTCCTGCAAATCATCCCTTTTGTGTAGGGTAAATACAAAGTAATATGCAGCATTCTTTTCCCATGCATAATAGGGTTCTGCAGGGTTAATAAAACTAAGGTGGCAACTCTACATAATTTGCCACTAGGAGAGCCCCCCCACATTCTAAAAATTGAAGATATTTGCATTACTTTTTTTAGTCCTATGATCCGGCTCATAAAACAAATTTAAAATACGCATTAAATTTACATCAGAATCCAATGATCTTTATTCTAGAAATGATTAGATGTTAGCCTCCCTCACAGGGAGGTTTATTGTTGATATGTATAGCAAAAATACAATGCTTAAAATTTCAGGAGTTCATTTTTAATAATAGATTTTTCCATTTTCTATCTGTACTACTTGTTCACTCTCCATTTTTTTTACAGTCCTTACTACTGTTTCGACTCTAAGTCCTGTTAAATTGGCAATCTGTTGACGGGTAAGTGGGATTTGGAATGAGTATTTTTCATCAGTACAATTATAGCCCTTTAAGTAATCCATTATTGTTTTAATCTTGAATGAAGGATCAAGGGATGACATGCTAAAAAGCATTGTGTATTTATAATACAGCCTGTCTGAGAGACATTTAAACATATTTAAACAGACTTCATGATTCTGGTTTAATAAATTAAAAAAATCCGTTTTATTGAGTTTCAATATAGTGCATTGGGTTTTAGAAACAGCGGTCATTGGATAGGGTTTGTCGTTAAAGAGTAATGACTCACCAAAGCTTTGCCCACCGGAAAGAATATTATGGGTAAACTCTTTCCCGTCCTCATGGTAGTTATTGAGTTCTACAATACCCGTAACGATTTGAAAATAAAACTTAGGTAAACCACCTTCCCTGAAAATGATTTGATTCATTTCATATTTTTCATAATCTGCGCCATAAGCCACTAATAGATCTTCGCTAATTATCATATATAAGTTTTTATGGTTAACAATAAATGTAGAAATTGCAAAATTTGAAATACAAACATCAAACCAGACCTGATTTTTTAAATACCACATTTTAGTATGTTTTTTATATTAGCCAAAGAAACAGAGCCCATCAGATCTTTTATTTGTTAAAATTAGACATTAAGGTTATTGATTCATTGTCTTATTATTAATCGCTATTGTAGTTTTTCCTATCGGCTCGTAGTAGCTAAAGAATACGTATCTAATACCGACCTTCAAATAGATGTTATCTCTCTACCTTCATTTTTTGATGAGGTTTCGCTTCTTATGGTTTTATGATTCCACTCATAAAATATGGTTTCACAGTTGGCTAAATTAGACCTAACATTTTCGCTAATGTTTGAATTTACATAATTTTCATCGTTAAATAATATTACCAAATCATTGATTATGAAAAAGAATTTTTTTGACCAATTCGCAGATTGGGCAGTTTATTTTACAGGCAGTGCCGGAGATTTCATAGGAGCAAGTTTGTTAGTGATAATATAGGCAGCTACGGGTCCTATATTTAAATTTTCAGAAGTATGGCAAATGGTAATAAATACAGGAACTACTGTAATTACTTTTCTAATGGTGTTCCTCATTCAAAAAGCACAAAATAAAGATTCAAAAGCTATCCAGATCAAACTCAATGAGCTGATAGCCACTCATGGGCAGGCAAGCAACCGGATTGTAGATATTGAAGATCTGACAAAAGGTGAATTGGATGAACTCCATAAATTTTACGAGAAAATAAGGAAGTTACCTCCGTCGAAAAAAGATTACCCAAATGCAGAGGATGAAAAAACAACCCCAACGTTATAAGTAATAATATTATTTAAATGTTTCGGATAAAATGGATACCCATTGCATACTTTTTAACTCAAAAAATTTAGGTTATATGGAACTTCAAAAGTCCTTGTTAGCATATATAGGAAAGTGCTTGCTTACCACTGGTGAAACCATTTCTATGACTGAGAGTGTTACTGCCGGCTTTTTGCAATTTTCATTCTCACAGATGAAAGATGCTTCAAAATTTTTCAAGGGAGGAATTACAGCTTATACACTTGAAGAAAAGGTCAGGTTTTTGGATATTGATGAACATGAAGCTAAGGAATGTGATTGTGTTTCGCCTCACATTTCCGACACGATGGCGCTGCGTGTTGCCCAACTGTTTAAAACGGATTGGTCGATTGCCATTACCGGATATGCAACACCCGTTAAAGAATCAGGAAATCAGATTTTTGCCTACTTCTCCTTTACGCACCAAGGCAAGATCATTCTTTCGACAAAATTGGATTTGCATCCTAAGACAGAGGCCATGCATGCACAATTGTATTATAGTGAGTATATATTTGGATGTTTAAAAGTACAACTGGAGAAGTATCTACTGCTGAAGCAAGGAAATTAATATCGGATAGGCCTTATCTTAAAAATAATATCAGAATAAAATAATCAGACTATTACATAATGGAAAACTTGCAATTACAAAACAAATCTGTATTCATTACCGGTGCAGATAGTGGGATAGGGAAAGCTATTGCCTTGCTTTTTGCTCGTGAAGGGGCAAATATTGCTTTCATTCATTACAAAGATTATAAAGATGCAGAAAATACAAGAAATGAAATCAAAGCTTTAGGAAGTCGGGCAATCTCATTTGGAGGGGATGTCAATGATGCACTATTTTGTGATGAATCGGTTTCAAAAACAGTTTCTGAGTTTGGTGGAATTGATATACTCATCAATAATGCAGGAACGCAAAATCCATGTGAAAATATTGTGAATCTGCATGAGGAAGACATCAGAAAAACCTTCGATTCAAATATTATCGGAATGATTTTACTCACAAAAGCAGCCTTTCCTCATCTTAAACAGGGGAGCTGTATAATAAATACAACATCTGCTGTAGCCTATACCGGACATCCAGAGTTATTAGATTATTCTGCAACAAAAGGAGCTATTGTATCTTTTACGCGTTCACTGGCCCTTCAGTCCAAATCTAAAGGCATCCGTGTAAATGCTGTGGCACCTGGACCCGTGGCAACGCCTTTGACGGAAAAGACTTTTGGCGAAAGAGAAGAAAATAAGAATAAGCCACCATTAGAGCGTAATGCTTTGACAGAGGAAATTGCCTCAAGTTTTTTATTTTTAGCAACAGATGCAGCAGCCCAAATAACAGGGCAGGTTTTGCATCCGAACGGAGGCTTAATTGTAAATGGATAAGGCATGAATGGAGTAATTATACAATTCTTTCATTGGTACCATTCCGGCAATCTTTGGAGTGAATTTATTGAAAAAGCAGAATTTTTAAAGGATCTCGGATGCACAGCAGTATGGTTTCCACCTGCTACCAAATGTGTCCTGGGGAAAGAAGGTCGAGGATATGACTTGTATGACCTGGGTGAGTTTAACCAGAAAGGAGGAGTGCCTACAAGATATGGTACAAAAGAGCAATATTTGAATGCCATTAATAAGGCACACGATATCGGCCTCTCTGTATATGCAGATATTGTACTCAACCACAGAATGGGCGGAGATGAAGAAGAACGAATTACCGTACACGAAGTAAATCCAGAAAACCGGAATGAGATCATAACAGATGCAATGAAGGTTTCGGCATATACAAAATTCACATTTCCTGCCAGACAGGGGAAATATTCTAAATTTATCTGGGATTATCACTGTTTCAGTGGAATTGACCTTATTAAAAAGAATGAAAAAGTAATAAAAGGTGTTTTTAAGATTCATAATGAATATGGAACACAGTGGACAGACGATGTAAGTCATCAGTTCGGAAATTATGATTATTTAATGGGGGCGGATGTAGAATATCGCAACCCGCATGTCATTCAGGAAATGAAAGACTGGATCAAATGGTACCTGGAAACAACCGGAGTAGATGGTATCCGTTTGGATGCCTTAAAGCACATTTCATCTGACTTTCTAAAAGAATGGATCTCTTATATAAAAACTGAACTTGATCCTGACTGCTACGTATTGGGCGAATTCTGGAAAGACGATTCGGAAAAAATAACGCATTTTTCTAATAAAATGAATGGTTTGATTTCTTGTTTTGATGCACCGCTACATTACAATTTTTTCAGGGCATCCAATGAAGGCAAGAATTATGATCTCAGGCAGATCGTAAAGGGAAGCTTTCTGGAAGAAAAGCCTGTTTTTTCTGTGTCATTTGTTGAAAATCATGATACACAAAAATTACAGGCTCTTGAATCGGCAGTACAAAATTGGTTTAAACCAATAGCCTATGCTATTATTTTATTGTTTGAAAATGCTTATCCATGCATATTTTATCCTGATCTTTTCGGGTCGGAATATACAGACACAAGAAACCAACAGGAAATAAAAATAATAATGCCTAAGATTGAAATTTTACCTGATTTACTTAAAGCAAGACAGCGTTTCGCATATGGTGAGCAGGTCAACTATTTTGATCAACCTAATTGTATAGCTTGGGTAAGAAAAGGCAGTGATGCAGCTTCAGGTTGCGTAGTTATCATCTCAAACAGTGAAGAAGGCTGTAAGGAAATCGATCTAGGAATAGAAAATGCAAATACCCATTATATTGATTTTCTTAAAAATCGAGAAGATAAAATCCAGACGGATGAGAATGGGAAAGCTGTATTTCGTGTAAATCCTAAATCCGTGAGCGTTTGGGTTAAAGCATAGTTGAGTTTTTTTAAAATATACTGTGATTGAATTTAAAATTACTCGTGTCACAACCCTTGAATTGCTGTGAGAAGTAGAACGGCATATGAAAAAAACAGCGGCCAGCAGAATTGTAGCCGCTATTTACTGTATCTTCTTATCATCCAATACGATGGGAAGGTTCAGTTGTAGACTTATGAATCAGTTTTTACACCTTATTCCTTCTTTCTATATTCTTCAATATTTTTAAACTGATCATAAGATACAATAAGCTTATGTAATTGTTCAGCAACAATATTTGAGCTCTTCTCACACAGGTCTCCACTATCCAAGGCCTTCTGGTAAGCGTCTATTGCTGCCTTTTCACCAAATACAACATTTGCTAAGGTAGATTCTTCCAGATTTCCTAAAGTAAACGAATTCTTAATATCAATCCATGTTCTGTGAAGGGCTCCGGCAACGGAAGGTGAATCCTGAGGTTTCCCGTTTTTTTCGGTAATCAGATTAATGAGCTCATTTTTCATAATTTTTGACTGAGAAATCATCCGGTCATACTCATCTTTGATGTCAGGATACATTTCCCATACTTTTCCTTCTACTTTTTCAAATCCTTCAATCCTGTCATTGGTAATTTGCAGCAGGTCATTGAGAACAGATACTGTTTGTTCGGTTTTCATACTATTTTTTTTGTGGTTATTAAAATTTGTACAAGAATTATGCCTTCGAAATCTACACCATTGAGACCTTTATTGTTGTCTATTATTTAGTTTTTTACTCGGGGAGGGGTGAAAAAACGATCAGTGATAGCAAAATTTTTAAATGCTCACATTGCCATTTGGTAACATTATTGTATGGTTTATCATAACACACAACCACTAAATGTAAAATTATGAAAGCTGCAGTTTTTCACGCTCCAGGTAAAATTACCTGTGATCATATTGACGATCCTATCATTGAGGATCAAAATGATATTCTTTTAAAAGTAACTTCAACTGCCATTTGCGGAAGTGATCTGCATATGTATTCAGGAGGCATGCCACAGCTTAAACCAATGGTCATGGGGCATGAGTTTATGGGCATCGTTGAGGAAGTAGGAAAAAACATAACCCACTTAAAAAGTGGTGACAGGGTCGTGGTTCCGTTTCCCATTGCATGTGGAGGATGCTATTTTTGTCAACACGATCTCCCCGGAGCCTGTGAAAACAGTAATCCTGAGCATTATGGTCCGGAAGGAGGCATCCTGACTGAAAAAGGGGGCGGGATGTTTGGGTATACCGATCTCTATGGAGGGTATAATGGCGGTCAGGCACAATACGTACGTGTTCCTTATGCTAATTTTGGTCCTAGAAAAGTTCCTGAAAGCCTCACAGACGAACAGGTTTTATTCTTAACAGATATTTTTCCTACCGGGTATACAGGAGTAATGTGGGGCGAATTAAAAGGAGGAGAAACGGTTGCCGTTTTTGGAGCGGGACCTGTTGGATCTATGGCGGTGAAAAGTGCGATTCTTCACAATGCCAAAAAAGTAATTGTAATAGATACTTTACCTTACAGGCTGGACCAAATTAAAAAACTGACCGGGTGCGATACCATTTTATGGCAGGATGCTGAGCAGACCGTTGAACAGATCAGAGATTTAACAGACGGCAGAGGAGCAGACCTGTGCATTGACGCAGTGGGTTTTGAACCGGAAAGAAATTTATTAGACAGAGCAAAAGCTGTTTTAAACTTTGAAAAAGGTTCGATAAAAGTTTTAGAAGCCTGTATGAGTGCAGTGAGAAGGGGAGGAACGGTTTCAGTTTTGGGCGTTTATCCTGTTAATTATGATAATTTTAAGCTCGGGCAAATTTTTGATAAAGGCATTACCTTAAAAGCAGGCCAATCTCCGGTCCATGCGATCATTGATAAACTTTTAAAATATGTTGAAACAGGTCAGGTAAAACTGGACGATATAATTACTCATCGTCTTTCTTTGGATGAAGTAGCTAAGGGATACGAGATATTTCATAAAAAAGAAGATGGGTGTGTAAAAGTAGTCTTAGACCCTTGGAAATAAATTTTTCGGTATCTTCTTAAAGAGGATAAATATGATTTTGAATGTGTTAAGATTGATTTTTAATTTTTTTTGTATTGTGATTGGGATCATAAAATATCATTTTTTCCATTTCCTAACTTTGAAATACCAAATGATAGTTAGGATTTTTAGTCGGAATTGTAGACAAAAATTATAACTCAACATATTAATTGTTATTTAATACTAGTCACGAATAACAATTGATCAATCACTAAATATTAATATAAAAAAATCAGTTATGAATACTAGAAATTCAAACAATCGAAGCTCAAGACGCAGTTCTTCCAACAGTGAATCACGTTCAACACTTGAAGAAGTTTATCAGTTAGGCTATGACCATGGTTATAACGATGCTTCCCAGGATGAAGATTATGATGATGATTTCTCAGACTTTGAGGATTATTATGATGAGAATTACGACGAGGATGACGACTACGATGATGATTACGACGACGAATATGATGATGATTATGACGATGACGATGATGACGACAATGACAGAAGAGGTAGTGGACGAAGCTCCAGAAGCGGAAATCAGCAGAGAGACAGTCAGGGCAGATTTACATCAGAAGGAAGAGGTGGCTCGCGATCTGGCGGAAGATCATCGTCTGGCAACAGAAGTTCTCGTGGATCTTCTTCAGTAAGAGGTTCCGGACAAGGTTCATCGGGGTCCGCTCGAGGTAGATCTTCATCAAATTCCGGTCGATCAAATTCTAATAGCTCAAGAGAATCCAGCAGTTCAAGCTCAAGATCAGGACGTGGTTTTGGCTCAAATTCAAATTCAGGATCTGGTACTTCCAGAAGAGGTTTTGCATCCATGAGTAAGGCGGAGCGTACGAGAATTGCACGTATGGGAGGTCAGGCTTCCCATGGTGGAGGCAGATCTTCATCAGGTTCGGGCAGATCAGGATTCGGAGGCAGACGAAATTCATAATTCATTTTAGGATCACTTCTTTCATAAAGAAAGGGGTGATCTTTTAATAATTTAAACCTCACATCACTATATTATGGCAACAAAAACAGAAAATAATACAACAGCTCCGGACAAAAAAATAGAAGTCGGAAATGCAATTGTTAATGAAAAGGAGATGAAAAATGCTCCGCTGCATAAATTCTTTGTTGATGCACTAAAAGATATGTATTATGCTGAGCACAAATTAATAGATGCCCTTCAAACCATGCATGATGCAGCCACTACAGAAGAACTGAAAGACGCATTTGAAGATCACCAGCTTCAGACTAAAAAGCATATCAGCCGTTTGGAAAAAGTCTTTAAACTAATTAAAGAAACTCCGGAACAGAAGAAATGTCAAGCTATGGACGGATTGATCAAAGAAGGTGAAGAAATCATAAAATCTACCGAGGAAGGTTCTATGACCCGTGATGCTGCCTTAATCATTGCAGCTCAAAAGGTTGAACATTATGAAATTGCAAGTTATGGCGGTCTGGCTCAGCTTGCCATTACAATGGGACATGATGATGCGGCAGATCTTTTAGAGAAGACTTTACAAGAAGAAGAAGATACAGATTACAATCTTACAGAAATCGCTGAGACATCAATAAATTTTGATGCTGAGCAGGAAGATTAAGTCCTACACCTGATAGTAACATTTTAGCCATGTGGAATTTTTCTATATGGCTTTTCATTAAATAATGACAATTAAATTTATTATAGATAAAGTTTGGTCGTCTTATTGCATTTTTTTAGATCACTAAAATTTATTGATATGAACAGAGATGGAGCAAGAAAAAGCATCTGGCAGGAAGAAATAAAGAGGTTTTCTTCTGAGGTCGATTTTAATCAGCTATTTGACGTAGCTATTGTCGGTGGGGGAATCACCGGAGTTTCCACTGCACTTGAGCTTCAGCTTTCAGGGAAGAAATGCATTCTTCTTGAGGCTGCGAATCTTGGTTTCGGAACCACAGGCGGGACTACCGCTCATCTCAATAACTTCTTTGACACCACTTATGCCCAGGCAATTAAAGATTTTGGATTACAGAATGCAAAACTCTTAAAATATGTGGGAATAGAAGCAAAAAACATCATTAAAAACAATATCCATCTGTTGGGTATTAATTGTGATTTTGAGCAAAAAGCTGCTTATCTTTTTGCGTTGGATGAAAAACAGGAGAAAGAACTAAATGATATGGTCAAAGCCTCGGAGCAAGTAGGGCATCAAATGATTTTTACCAATGAGATTCCGTTTCCCATTCCTTTTAAAAAGGCGGCTGTTATTCCGGATCAGGCGCAGTTTCATCCGATAAAGTATATCAAAGGGTTGGCTCAGGCATTTATTGATGCAGGTGGTTTAATTGTTGAAGACTGCCTTTGTCAAAATCACGATGAGCAGGAAGATCGTATTATTTTACAAACATCAAAAGGAAATATAAAAGCACGAAATGTAATCTATGCCACTCATATTCCTCCAGGAACCAATATACTTACTTTCACCAATGCTCCGTACAGAAGTTATGCAATGGCGTTCACTTTGAATGGTACCCATTATCCACAAGATTTAGGCTATGACCTGACTGACCCCTATCATTATTACAGAATTCAGAAAATAAATGGTGAAGATTTACTGATAGCCGGTGGGGAGGATCATAAAACAGGCCATGCAGATGATACGGGCGAATGTTTTTCAAAACTTGAAAATTATGTCAGAGAATATTTTGATGTGGGCACTGCCATGTACAGTTGGTCAAGTCAGTATTACGAACCTGTTGACGGAATGCCTTATATAGGGAAATTACCGGGAAGCAAAGGCAAAATCTACGTTGCTACAGGCTTTCGGGGAAACGGGATGATTTTCGGAACCATTACCTCGCAGATTTTAAGCGATTTAATTATCAACGGATCCAATAAATATGAAAAGCTGTTTGATCCATCCAGGATAAAACCTGTTGCGGGATTTTCGAATTTCATCAGAGAAGGCGTTAGTGTTGCTGTTGATTTAATAAAAGATAAAATTTTTGCTGAAAAAATAACTTCTTTAGAAGATGTTAAAGAAGGAGAAGCAAAAGTTATACGCTATGAAGGTCTTTCTTATGCTTTATATAAAGAAATAGGAGGTAAAATACATCTCTTAAAAAGCACCTGCACACACGCCGGATGCGAAGTACGCTGGAACAGTGCCGAGATAAGCTGGGATTGCCCTTGTCACGGCTCACGCTTCAGTGTTAACGGCAAAGTACTTACAGCTCCGGCTGTGAATCATTTAGAAAGAACTATTCCAGATGATGAAGCGTAAAGATTTAAATTTATAAAGAAAAACGACTAAGTAAATATTTGAATAAATATAGGTTTTGATCAAAAAATTCTTATTTTTGTATCGTTACAGAGATTTTTTTTCTCTCTAATTTTATATTTTGCCTCTCGCCCCAGAGAGGCTTTTTATATTTGTCTTATTCTTTCTTATTGCATTTAACTTTTTTGATATTTTAATTTCTTGCATGGTTTGATGTTCATAATAGGAATGAAAATAAAAATACTTGGTATTGTTAAAAAAATATAATCAGGGATCTGTCAGAAAATTGATATCAAACTCTCGGTAAAATAATTCTCTTATAGCACTGCATCTATCCTAACAGTAGATAATCCATGCGATCCATCAAAGCTTTACAAAATACAACTTTCAATAAATTTTTTGTATATTTAAGCTAGGATATCAATCAACCGCATGATACCAAAGCATCACAATTAAAAAAGACATGCAATCAATAAATATACACAATGAGACCTAATTATAAAAGGATTTATTATGATGTACTTAAAGAAGAGCAGCCTGAGAAACTACAGGACGCAAAAATTTTGCATCTTCTGAATCATTTAGAAACGATGGATGATATTCTTAAGATTAATGCATTAGTTTTTGATTCTTCCGGGAAAAATTCCAGAAATAATCAGAAATTAAAAAACTACGATAAAAAGACGGTGCTAAAGATGCTGCAATATCAAAAGAAACATGGTCTTTCGACCAATTTTATGTCAAAAAAATACAATATGAGCAGGACTACCATTGCAAAATGGTGGAAATTGTTTGGGAAGGAAGTAGTTTAATCTGGATTTTGGCTCCAAGTACGATAAAAGGATTACAATTTAAGCAATTTATAATAGTAGAAATTCGCGAAAAATTTATAGAATTAGTCTTTATTATTGTTGCAAATATTAAAAAATATCTCTAAAAAATGAGATGAAAAATAAGTATATGCTTTTTTATATTTTGCAATTATTAATTTTCAAATCTTGTATTGGATCAGGTACCTCGTTTTTACCACAATCTATAGCTGAAGATAAGGGCAACCAACTTTTATTCGACATTTACAAACCAAATAAAAACGTATAGTAAATAAAATTGAATACATAGTTGATAAAGAATTTACTTAAACAATTTTATTAATCCAACATTAAAAGAATGGTTAATGAAATATTTTTTAAGGTTTCTCAAAGAAATTTATACATTCGAAGTCAGGTTGTTGTATAAAGGTTTTTTCATTATTTTTATATAAAATTAGTTTTTATGAAAAAGAAGGTTGTCGTTATCCAAGACAATGAAGATATTCTGGATATTATGGATCAGGTATTAGAGGAGGAAGGTTTTGCCGTTACTCCGTCATTAACTACCGAAACCGTAGAGAGAATTGAGGAAATTGATCCTGATGTAGTCATCATAGATGATCACATACAGGGTGGGAAGAAAGGGTCAAAAGTGATTGAAGAGTTAAAATCTGATCCTAACACCCATGAAATCGGAGCAGTCCTGACTTCCACCTCAAATGATCTACCCCAGACAGCAAAAGAATGCCAGGCGGATGATTACCTTGAAAAACCTTTCGATATCGATCATATGATAGATGTCGTCAAAAAAAACGCATAAGTTTTTTTGACAAAGCAAAAAATATTATACAGGCCGGGTTTCCAATTTTATCTAAAACCACGTTCATTAGAATTTCTCTTACGTATTCAGCGTGTTTTTTTGAGAAAGCGGGAAATTTCATAGAAGATTATTTTAAAATGCATGTCTTCATGTGATTAACATTGTCAAAACACTGTTGGAATCTTTGTTGTTTTTCAAGAAAGATAAAAAAACAATATGAGTTCGAAGGAGAATTAAATTTATATTTTAACATATTTATAAGGTCAAAGTCTACATATGAATCCTTTTATTTTAGCTCTTCTAACACGAAATCTAAAGGTAAAAATTTATTGCCTTCCGTCGTATCGGACTGTTCTGTCAAATGACAAACCCTTTAACTCGACCATCAGTGGAACGCTCTGTGAAAGTATTCATGGCTTTTATGATAAGAGAGTTAACAGAATAGTTGAATACAGTAAGGAAAATTATTTTCAGTCTGACATCATTTCACAAACATTTGCCGATATCGTTTTTCTTTCACCCTCGTACTTAGCGTTTCTTTTTAAACAGCAGACCGGAAGCAGCTTGTCCAAATATTTACTCTGGACAAGGCTTCATCGCTATCTATCTTACACTCTCCGACACAGAGAGAAGCCACACGATAGGGCTTATGAAACCGTGTTTTATGATCTTGCGCCATTCAATAAGTACATGGGATGAGATATTCGGAATGCCGTCTAAAGCCTTAAAATTAGCAGCAATTGATCCAGATATACTAGATTCCAATTTCAACAAATACCGTTATAATGGAAGATTTACTTTTATTTATACAATCTGTTATTGATATAGATGCAGAGGAAATAAAAAGCATAGAAAAACTCTTTAGACCAAAATCATTGAATAAGGGTGAATTTTTTTTGGCTGAAGGCCAGGTTTCTAGACATATTGGTTTTATGGTGAAAGGCGTGATGCGCTATTATATCAATCACGAAGGAGAGGATAAAACATATGAATTTGCACAGGAAAATGAATTCATCGGCAATTATGAGAGCTTCCTGCCTAAGGTATCTTCAACAAAAATAATTCAGGCATTAGAAGATTGCGAAATACTGCAGATTTCGCACGAGGATCTCCAACTATTTTATAAATCTGTGAAACAGGGAGAGCGATTTGGTAGAATTGTTATTGAAGCGGTTTTTATAAAAACACTCCGGGGGCTTACCTCATTGTATACCGATACACCTGAATTCAGATATGAGGAATTTATTAAAAAACACCAGGCATTACATCAAAGAATTTCTCAATATCACATCGCATCGTATGTCGGTGTAAAGCCTCAGTCATTAAGCCGCATCAGAAAAAGAATTCTTAGAACGAAATGATTTATTAACCCAGGTGCATCAATTTGAGCGGCAGGTTGCAGAATTTTGTATCATAAATTTTAAATAAAAAATCATGACAACAAAAACAGCAACTTTCATTTCACTCTTAACTGGATTGGGAATGATCTTCATAGGTACAAGATTCCTTCTATCTCCTGAGATCGCTGAAGAAGGGTATGGCATACGTTTCAACCAACACGGAGATTACTCCTTCCATTACATCAAAGGGATCCGAGATTTGTATTCGGGCATTATCATCTGTCTCTTCTTTCTGACCAAGCAGCCAAAAGCATTAGGAATAACAATGCTGGCAGGAACAATGATTCCTTTTACAGATATGCTGATTGTGACATTCAGGGATTACAACGGTATATCAGCGGCAATCCCTCATCTATCTGCAATGATAGTCTGCGCTGTATCCGGTGGCATCTTATTGTTTATCAAACCACGAACAAAAAAAGTAAAGGCAAGAGGATTTATTAAACTGATCAGTACGGTGGACACTGCCAATGCAAGTATAATGGAGCTGAACATTCTTCCGGGTGAAAAAACGCCCTGGCATTATCATACCCTGTTTTCCGAAACATTTGAAATCGTAAAAGGTACCCTGGAAGTGGGTAAAGGGAAATCGGTACTGCAGTTGAGAAAAGGTGAGACCGCCACCATTACGCCCAATGAAAAACACTATTACCATAATATATCGGAAGAGGAGTGTATTATTAAAGTAATGATCAAGCCAGGGGATGAGAACTTTAGAAAAGCACTTTTTATATTGAAAGGACTTTCAAATGATGGCTTGTCAAGTAAGGCAGGAATACCTTGCCGATTTAAGGATCTTGCCGTTTTTATTTATTTGAGCAATTCAAGAATGTCAGGCGTGCAAAAAATTGCAGAACCTGTATTTGGGTATGTTGCTAAGCGAGCATTGAAAAAAGGATATTTGGATAAACTGGTCAACAAATACACTGCATGACTAATTTGAAAGGTTTTACTAATTTATAAAAATACCTCTCAGGGTAATGAGAGGCATTTTGTAATTTTCAGAATGAAATATATTATTAGTGATGGTGAAATTTTAATTTCAAATTTTATGCCATGCATATATTTAAACCGATAAACTGCGGTTTTTGTGGTATGCTTTTAATAGTAGAACTAAAATAGGCTCCCATTTTATAGAGATTTTTGATTTACTCTTTATTTGCTGTTTTTTCATCGTCTCCAATGGATTTTTAGGGTTTATTTTTCCCTTTAAGAACGCGATAAATAGGATGTAATTTGAGTTTTGAAATATCAGTATCCCAGAGCGGGTCGTTTTGATTAACAACAACCAGTGTATTGTCATTTAAATCAAATTCTTCTACAAAACAATAATAAAGCAGTTTGGTAATGGTTGCGCGTTTGCTTTCTCCTGTATGGCGTAAAATACAATACAAAGAATATTTTGTATTGCCGTTAATTTCCATAATTTGGGAGAGGATCTGTTCTTTCAAAAAAATTTTCCTTCCCGAAGAGATCCATCCGCTCATTCTTTTGATCCTTCCTTTATCAGAGATGGCAAAACGGTTTCCAAAGCCCGGTATCGGTTTCCAGTGTTCACCGGGAAGGTCTTTAACCGATAAATTCATACACGGAGGCGGATTCTTTCTATCAATAGCAGGCTTCCCCAGCTTTTTCCAAAGAGAAAAATTGAGTAGTTTTCCTGAAGTGTCTACATTGTCAGAGATTATAAAGTCTTCTTTTTTGGGTTTGCAGTTTTGTAAAAACCACCGGGATCCTCCGGCGGTTAAGAATTCTTTATGGATAACATCCATGATACTTTCGGGAAGTACGCCGACCGCTTCCCCGGCAGCATACATACTTTTAAAATCAGCAACCCATTCACCTTCAATAGTGTACTGACTGACCGCTTGTTGATAAATGACGTCCCGGTTTCTTGCCCTGTTCATCCGGTATACGATAAGTCTCCGTTCACTGGCTGAGATTTTCTCTACATTACTGCTATGCACATGGAGGCTGTTCCCATCTTTGGAAATAATGGCAAGAGAACGATCCCTCGCATCAAATTTTTCAACAAAATGATAATAGACTAAACGCGCAATCGATTTTCTATATTTCTCGCCTTCTGATGATAAGGTACAATGGACGTTGTAGAAGTTAGTTTGAAGGTATTTGTTAAATCTTTTCACAAAAATAAGCTTCATCACTTTTTCAGGCATCATTCGTTCTCTGCCGAATAATGAGGTAGACTGGCGTTCCAGGCTTTTCAGACGACCATAGTTAGAGATTGCATAATTTTCAAAACCTTCAATCGGCTTCCACTCTTCATGGGGAAGGTTTTCTAAGGAAGTATTATAAAGGACTTCTTTTACATATCGGTCTTCTAATTCTACAGGCAGCTTCATGAGTCGAATAATTTTTGTATAAATGTCTATTTGTGCATAATGGATATTAACAGAACAAAAATAGAAATTATACTTAAAAAATCTACAATGTGGTCTTCCGTAATGTATGTTGTATCCGCCTTTTTATATTTATATTCCAACCTTTGAAGATTTTTTTGCATCTGTAATATAATACGACATGGTTTGTCGCGATAGATAAATAAATTTGTAGATAAATAAAGATATAAATGATCAATATACAGACATGAGATTACCATATTAACCAGGATGAATTAAATCATTGTAATATGAGATCATAACTCACTGGAAAATAGTAAATTTGCGCGATTTAAAAAATAAACTATTAACACTACATAAACACGGGAATGAAAAAACTCTACACAGGT